>Ga0209987_10000726_pt1 | contig 17464 bp, 10 predicted proteins | sample N074metaG_FD_182134 | JGI IMG/M metagenome (GOLD analysis project Ga0209987, IMG submission 182134) | Deep subsurface microbial communities from Kermadec Trench to uncover new lineages of life (NeLLi) - N074 metaG (SPAdes) (version 2) | ecosystem: Environmental > Aquatic > Marine > Ocean trench... | reverse complement strand
TCGGATAGTTTAAGGAAAGAATGCGAATCTTCTGGATTTGCTCCGCTGTGAGGCCTGACAAATCCGGCGCAAATCCTCGATCCGGGTCCAGCGGCACGGGACACACTTCTGCATGCCAATGTGATGCCAGACGCGCGAATGCCGGATAACCCGGCTCGGTAACCAGCACGCTGTCCTGCGGTCGCAACACGCACGCGGCAATCGCCGTCATCGCGACCCGGCCTCCCGGTATTGGCACGATCTGTTCATGGTCGACTTCCAGCCCGTAGATCTGGTGCAGAAGCTTTGCTGCAGCATCTTTGAACTCGTGAACTGCGTCCGGGGACGCGGCTTTAAGTGCCAGCGCTGGATTGGTGTTCAGCCACTCCGACAACTCGCCCGGTAAGGAGAGACGGCGCGAGCCCATCGCGAAATCGGTAACATCACCTCGACGGGCGTGCAGTTTTTCTTTTATAACCGCAAAGGGATATCGCGATGCCACCTGGTATCTCCCGTCTGGAGTGTGCCTGTCTTGAATTCAAGCTTGCTATTCTGACTCGTCCACGCCGCCCGATCCACTCGCGTTTTCGGCAACGCCGGTGTTCGCCCGGTGGCGCTTTACCGAGAGCAGCGCGAGCCAGCCTATCGGTATCCAAACCCAGAACGTAATCAAGCGAAATGCGGCCACTGCTATTGCAAGATGCTCTACCGGTACTTGTCGAAATCTAAGCGACGCGCCGAGAATACCTTCCGTCGCACCGATCCCTCCCGGCAGCCCCGTTCCGGTTCCAATTACAGCGGCACTCGGCGCGAAGAATAGCGAGTCCCACAAAGTCATTGCACCTGGCATGCTTGCGACAACGACAAACAGCGCAAAGCCGTGTGCCACCCACCCTGCCATCTGAACCGTTACGATTCCCATGGTTGGCCAGCTCCACCAGAAATTTGCGGGGAAGTTGAGCTTGGTATGAGCCAATAGCTCGGCCAGTTTGTCTCCTGGATAAACCATAACAACTGCGACCAGCACCGTGGCAGGGACCGCCAGCCACGGATTTACCTTGAATACCAGCAGTCCAATCAGCAATGCCAAAACGGACACGCCATCAAGCACGAACATGACGGCTTCTGCCTTCAGGCAATCGGTCATTGAAGCTCGACCAAGTCGAACCATTGCGTCCGGTCGGATGAGGCGACCAAGCTGAGCGGGCATCAACAGACCCGCACGCCCCGCCAGGTAGATGGTCGCTCCGGGTCGGTCGAAAGCAGGAATTTTCAGTCGTGCATACGACCACATCCATGCCGATGACTCGAGTATGACGTCGAGAATCGAAAATCCGATCAACATTGGAATGATCGCAAAATGCTCGCGCCAGTACTGAACCACGTCTGTCCAGTCACCGGTCGCAAACTTGTAAGCGCCCACAGTCGTGACAATAAGCAATATCACCAGCGCAGCGGGTCGAGCGAAATCAATGATTTTCCGGGCTGACATAGTTTCTTCCAGAGGGTTATGCAGCGATTGTTGCATCGCCAGCGACAATTACATACATTGCGCCCACTTAAATCAATCAGTGAGACGCATTTTGGCCATTGCACGACAACGCATTCGATTGCCCCAGGGAGCCTGGCGTAGCGCGATTGCCAGCCTCGTTCGAGGTGACCTGTGGGACGGCCCGCAGATCGCGGAATTCGAGCAGGCTTTTGCAGATTACATAGGATCGGCCGATGCCATTGCTGTGCCATCGGGTCGCGGCGGATTCAAGCTGTTGTTCGATGGCTTGAACCTTCAGCCGGGCGCAGAAATTATTTGCTCCGCTTTTGGTTACCCGATCGTCCCGTTTCTGGTCAAGTCACTTGGCTTTGACCTTAAGTTCGTCGACTGCGAGACAACCACACTCGGCATGGACCCGGAAAAACTGCGTTCAGCCATTTCGGATAAAACCGCGGTAGTCATTGCCACTCACCTGTATGGCGTGCCCTGCCAGATAGACAAAATCGCCGAGATAAGCCAATCGCACGATAGCGCGCTGATCGAAGACTGCGCACATTGTTACGGCGCTGCCGTCGATGGCAAAAAGGTCGGCACATTTGGCGATGCCGGTTGCTTTAGCTTTGAGACCTCAAAAGTTATCAACACCATGGGTGGTGGCATGGTCACGGTAAACACCAAAGAGCTGGGCGAGAGAATTCGCAAGACCGCACGAGAAGGGGCGCCTAACAATGTGGGTTGGCTGATCAAGCGACTGGCCAAGACTACGTTTGAATCGCTGGTCACCAACCCGATCTTGTTTAATCTCGGCGTATACCAGGCGCTGCGCCTGATTCCACGCGGCGAGGACGATCGCTTCGCTTCCGGCTATCACGGCGACGAGGTGTCGATGACCGGCAAAATGGGTCGCTATAACAATTACCAGGCGCGCCTTGGGCTGCGCGGTATGGCTTCAGTTAGCAACGTCGTTGCAAATCGCCGGGCGAACGCCGAGCGCCTCATTGATCAACTGGACGAGAAACTTCGGTTTCAGAAGCCGATCGGACCGAATGTCGATTCAAATTACATGCTCGTGACTGCCTTGACTGACGAGTTGCACACATTGGCTGCCAGGCTCTTGCGTGTGGGCGTGGATACCAAGCACCTTTATATGCGTGATTGTTCCGGCATGTTTGACGGCGCAGGGAACTTTCCGAATGCGGTCGCCGCAGAAAAAGAAGTGCTGCATATTCCGGCGCATCCGCATCTGTCGATAAACGATATCGATGTGCTTGCTGCGAAAATTCGGGGCATCCTTTAACTCGCACACGTCCCGGGCCGCGCAATACGGCTAGCTTTCTTCGAACAATCGCCGATACATATCCGATTGAAAAAGCGCTTGTAGATCCCAGTGACGTTTTAACTCAAGAAATTCCTTGTATTGAGGATACAAGCGCTGGAACTGGTTCCTCGTCAGCGTGTTGTCTTTTGGCAGGTGCACCCGAGCGCCATACCTGATACCACATTCAATAAATTTATCCAGGAATACCGCCATTTTCCGCGCGTGACGTTTCTTTGGATGAAATTCGACGTTGAGACTATATCCGTCTTCCGAAAACGAAATCAGGTGATCGTCACGACGATGCAAACGCAGAATATTCGTTACCGGTGGGCAAGGCACGGATTGACAAAGCTCAAGCATCTCGGTCATGGCTTCTTTGGCCACCGATTGGGGGATTGTAATTTGTATTGTGTAGCCATGCGGCCCACATAGAATATCCGGTGGCGGCACCGTGTAGCTTTTATCAAAATTGTGTTCCAGGAACATTTCCGGTTTTTGTGATTGACGCACGGACTCGTCGCTATTGTTACGTTTGTTCATTGCAAAGTAAAAATTATTGAACAATCGAATTGGAATTTGCTGCAAGTGAAAGCCCAGATTGATGAAAAACCTGAACGCGCGATAAAAACTGACTGCCCGTTGTTTTTGCCTTGCCAACAGGCTGACGCTCTTCTCAACGTCTGCTTTGACCACTTCTGGCTCGACACGCTTCTCTGACCAACGAGTCGCGTGGATAACGGACCGACCAAGGTTCTTGCCCTTCGCGTATGTATCAATCCAGACAACGATAAAATCGCTATTGGTCTTGATCTCCTCAAGTTTGTCCAACAGGTCATCAACGTTGTCCGCCGCGGTGATGTCGATGTCCAAATAAGGTGACGGCACTTGTCGAAGCTGTAACGTCACTTCAACAACCAACGCGAGCAGGCCCATGCCGCCAATAACCGCCATGAACAATTCTGAATTGTTTTCCCGGTCGATAGTTAGCAAGTCACCTGCGGCTGTCACGACCTTGAGTTGCAACACCTGATCGCCGAAATTACCAACGCGCCACGAGTCTTTGCCATTTACGTTCGCGCCCAGCGCACCACCGATGCTGATAGTCGAATCCGTAGGGCTGGCCGGAAGAGTCCAGCCGAGGGCGTGGCACTCGTGAAATACGTCTACCAGGCGGGCCCCCGGTTCGACCGTGATCGTTCCCGCCTCGTTATCGAAATTCAGGATACGACTCATGCTGCTCATATCGAGCAATACATTTTGATCATTAAGAATCGCATCGCCATAGCTTCGGCCGCTACCGCGGGGGCACAGGCTAAGCCCCGAATTGCGGCAAAAGGCGATGACCTCACGGCAATCGTCGACGTTCGTGGGCCTGGCAATCAGGGATCGAGTCTCACCGCTGCCGACGAATACATCGACGCGCTGCCAGTCCAGAAAATTCGGCGGCATTTCAGGAATACGTGGTGGCTCTTCGCCGTTAGTCTGATTACCTGTTGTCATGCGGCGATTCTCGCAGCCCGTTCGAACAATCTCAATGGCCGAGGCATTGATATACAATAGCGATCGCTCTCTTACGGTATGCCGAATGAACCTCGATAAGCTCGCAGAACTCGCCATTCGCCATCGCAATCTGTTCGTCATTTTGCTTGGCTTGATACTTTACGTGGCATTTGCCGGTCTCAGGGATGTCTGGTATCCGGACGAGCCCGACATTGCAGAAGTGGCGCTGGCAATGTATCTGAGCGGCGACTGGATATCGCCGAGACGAATGGGCGTGGTGTGGGTCGACTATCCGCCAATGATTTATTGGACCGGCACTCTATCGGCGCACTTGTTCGATTCTATGAACGCTTTCACATTACGACTACCGAACGGTCTGATCGCGATCGGAATCGTATTGATCATCGGTACGACCGCCGCACGCTGGTTTGATCCCCGGACAGGTTTCTGGGCAGCCTTTGCGTTGATGACCTGCATGCTGTTCGTTTACGAGGCCAACAGCTACAGGCCGGACATCCTGTTCACTGTTTTTATCACGAGCGCATTCATTCTTTATGCTGACGGCTCGCTCGACAAGCCAAGATTATGGTTGCGCATGGCAGCATTCGCCTGCCTGGGTTTTGCCATGTTGTCGAAGGGAATCCTCGGGCTTTTGCTGCCAGGCCTGATTCTGGTGCTTTGGCATTTATCCAGAAAAGAATGGCTGCGTATTGTCCAGCTCGCCCCGTTGTCGCTAATCGCCTTATTGATTTTTCTCCCCTGGGTTGCCGGCACAGCCCAGACAATGGGCTGGGAAAATATCCTGATGGAGTTTTACGAGCAGAATTTTGCTCGTTTTGAAAGCGGCTTTCGCGGTCACGCACAGCCGCCCTGGTACTACCTGAAAAACTTCTGGATCGATTTTATGCCCTGGTCATGGCTGGTCCCGGTTGCGCTCATCTGGACGGTAAAGTCAGGATTATTGAAGAACGCACGCGTGCAATTACTGTGTTGGTGGTTCGCCACCTTCTTCGTATTTCTGTCGATTGCGGAAACGAAGCGACAGCTCTACATGTTGCCAGCATTTCCGGCCGTTGCGTTACTTCTTGCACCCTGGCTGGCAACCATTGGTCGGGGTGAGCCCACACGTACGCAGTTGTTGCACGGCCTGCCGAACGAAAGGCCCATACATATCTATGCAGCTATTCTTGCCGCAGTTTTCGTTTGTATCGGGCTTGTATTGTTTTCCGCATTTGTGCTGTTCGACGTCCTGATTGTTCGCGAAGATATGCTCGCGGCGGAGCTGGCGGTTGCCGAAACGTTACGAACTCCATTGCTCGCACTTGGTATTTGCATGGTCGCTGCTGGCGCGTGGGTCGGGCTGGCATGGCGTGTTCGGGATACCCGGGAAGAACTGCGTCGAATTGGCGTGAGTTACGTCGCATTGTATGTAGTCACATTGGCTATCGTCATGCCGCAGTTCGGGCCGACGAAATCCTATGCGCAGCAAGGCCAATGGATTCGCGGTGAGATCGGGCCGGAGCAATCGCATATAGGCATGGTTTATCCAGGCAGCGGGGGAATTCGCAAACGTGGCGCGTTCGCCTATGAAGCCGGTGGCTTGATGGTTGATCTTCTGGAAGCGCCGGCGCAAGTCGACGATTTCTTTGCTCGTTACCCGAAGTCGATGGTATTGGTACAAGCGAAGTCAGTCGACATGATTTTCGCTAACGATGTGGCCGCTTGGAATGAACGCGTACAACGCGAGCTTTGGGTCGGCAAGACTCTTTATCTTGTGGTTCGAAACAAAGCCGCTGATTAGTTAAGCGCTTGTTTAGACGCTAGTGCTTCGTCGAAGTCCTTGACTGCTTTGCCACACGGGTCTTTTTCTGAAAGAAATCGGTCTTTGAGTCCTTTTGCAAGTATCGATAGTCCGACCGTAGCGACAGCGACACCGCCTTCGATGAGCAAGCTTTCAGGATCAAGGACCAGCGCCGGTTCTCCCAGCGTGCCGATCACTTTTACGTATGGGTTGACCAGACCCGAAATGCTGATGCCTAGTCCTTTCTGCGGGACCATTTTGAAATCTGCGTCTAATTTTTCCGTTTTCAGATCGATTTCTGTATTCGCGAAAATCAGAAGCTTGTCCGTTTTTTGAATCAATGCAGGTTTGCCCCTGATTACACCGTCATCAAATGGCAACAGAATGGTTGCACACTCTACATTGGTATAAGGGTCGCTTTTCGTGAACGGGTTTACTGTGCTGATCACTTCAGAAATGAAGTCTCGCGTAAACATCGTAAACGAACCGGCCTTCAGTCGCCCCTTTCCCCCGACCAGGCGAATGTAACCATCAAGAGATCCTGCTAGGTCTCGAACTGTCGCGCCATTGGCCGTTAGCTCAGCACGTAACTCAAACAGCGGAAGCTGTTGCAGATCTTCGTGGGTTTTCGCGGCGAAACCCATGGTCAGGTCACTGCCATCAATGGAAAGTGTGAAATCTGCGCCTGCCGAACTGTCTGGTACCAGGCCAGCGGACAGCTTGAGATGACCACCCCGCTGGCTGATGAGAGACAGGTTTTCGATATTCAGAGCACCATTGGACAGCGACGCATCCAGCCGGACACCCCTCTGAATCATGCCCGGCATTCGTAATTCGCCAATGTCGATCTTTACGTCGGCAGTTATCCGGCGCAGTAATTCCATTGGCAACGGCGTATCCGGTATTACCTTGCGATTTTTCTCCTGTAGTAACGGCTCAGGTGCCTCGTTATCTTGCGGAAAGTACTCCGATATATCGAACAAGGTAGAGCGAACATCGATCTTCACTGCGGGGATGTCGCCACCGCGCATCGTAAAATCTCCCTCGAGATCGCTTTCACCAAATGAAAAGGCGAAGTTCTCCATCGTCATGACATCAGGCGTACCAAGAAGGCGGGCGGTTAAGTGTAATGCCTGATCCGGCAATTCCCGACCGGCCAGAATACTTAGTTTTCGGACACTCGATGCGTGTACTTCAATATTCAGGTCCGTTCTGTGGAATCCGGGCGGCCCATCCAGTCCACCACTGAGCGAAATATAACCCTCACCCAGTTGCAAGTTGACGTCGTCGAAGTTCCAATAGTTATCAGACCAGTTGCCGCCGCCCCTGAATTTCATCCTGGCGGCCTGAGGTACGGAAATGTCCTTCAGTTCCGGGAAGAGCTCGAATAGATCCGGCGAGTCCGCCTTGAGCGAAAAACTGCCGCTGTCCATCATTGGGTCCAGTGCAAGTCTTGCTTCGCCACCAAGCGTCGTGTGGCCGAGATTTGCGGTAAGACGATCAATCTCAATGAAATTGCCCTGGAGAGCGATCCTTCCCTCAACCGCAAAATCATGACCCAGGTAGTCAGCGGAAAAATCCGGTGGCAACAGGCGCGACAGATCGTCGCCGCTCAGTGCGATCGTGATTTCCGTACCATCCATTGTCGGAATCTGTCCAATTCGCCCGCTTGCATTTAATGTTGCGCCCTCAAAGTTCGCGACAAAGTCATGCAACGACATCTTTCCAGCCCTGTTGCGCAACGTTCCGGACGCAACCAGATCTCCGGCCGGTATCTGATCCACCGCAACGCCGAATTCGGCGATGACCTCTTTCATTCGTGGCACATTTACCTTGAATGTGAACTCGAGATCATCTTCCAGCGGCTTGTCGCCAACATAGCCGCCGAACTCGACTTCAACGATGCCGGAGTTAAACCGCCCGTTCTCGAAATAGGTGTTGGCTGACCCTCGTCGAATATCGGAGCGTATTTCGAATGGAAAATCGGGTACGCCTTGCAATCGGGCCAGTTCCGCCAGAGCGGCGAGGCTCGCACCCTTCGCATGGACTGTGACCGCGCTGTCCCGCAACTCCTGATCGATTGTCAGAAATCCCGAAAGCTCGAATTGATACTCATCGTTATCGCCAATCACCGCCTCAATATTGCGTAACCAAAGTTTGTCGTCCTGCTTATAAAATCTGCCAGTCAGATGATAGGCGCCCTTTGGAAGGTTTTCCGCTGGTGCACCGAATGCGATAACGCTGGCACCCAGATCAGAACCAGACACAGTGATCTCAAAGTCGGTTTCTCCCCCCAGTGGCCTGTCTCCAATATGTCCATCGATTTGAATCAGGTCATCGCCAACTAATGCGCGCACCTTCTGCAGGCGGTAGCCTGTGCGGTCTTTCTCCACCGTCCCGGCAATTTCGAACGCTTCCGCTGGAAATCCCTCGACTCCTGCGGCGTCGGCGACTATCGCAATGTTTGCGCCGGATATATTTAGTTGTACTGTGGTGTCTGCGAAATTTTGCGATTCGCTTAGCAAACTTTGAATCTGAATCCTGATGTGTTGCGCATTTGCATCCAACTCAATCAGCGTTCTTCCGTCATCATGCGGCGACAGTTTAACCGAGGTTGTAAAGGCACCGTCGAGTCGCCCAGGCATTCCCAATAAACGATTAAATCGGCCAAAATCAGGCCCGCTTGCGATCAGTTCGACCACCGCGCCATTTGTTGTCGGAAAGTCCTCGAAAACTCCGTTAACCGTCATCCGACTCTCGCCTATGACTACCGATACGTCATCGATAGTTACCATCGGGCCGGATCGATCGATCTTTCCTTCTATTGTAAACGGATCCAGGTCATCATAGGTGCCACCGGCCAGGCGAATAACTGAACCAATGTCGGGGCCGCCTGCCGAGATATTCAGATGAATATCCTGCAGTTCCTGAATGTCCTGAAAATGACCATCCACAGCAAAAACGAATTCGCCGAAAACACCCTCAACGGAGGCGACCATCTGACCGGATTTTTCCTGCACTGAAACTCTCAGGTTCAGCGGACCTTCCGTGACCCGTTTCAGCGACAGTATGTCGGTCAGGTACTGTGCACTCGGGCCTGTGATTTCGAGGTCGAGCTTCGGCCGTCGTGGTAACAGAAAGTCATCTATCCAGGTTGAACTGCGGAAGCTGATTTCGCCGATGTTGCCGACCAGATCGACTGTTACATCTTTGAACTCGAGCAAGTTATCGATTGAGCCGGTTGTTTTCTCAAAGTGAATTGGGGTTTCGTTCAGAGAACCGGTCAGGTTAACTGTCAGATTGTCTCCATCAATTCTCGACAAGATCGAATCGACAACCAATATCAACGGCTGCTCCATCGCCGATGATCTGTATGAAACCTCCGTGTCGGTGATCGCCGCATATTCAAGCATCACTGGAAGTCGATCGATGGTCGGGCCCTCAGCAGGGGTCTCTTCTTCGACCTCTTGTCCTGAAGTTGCTGCGAGTGCATCGAAAGTCCAGCTTGCGTCGCCGTTTTCGTTTTGTTCGATGTTGACTCTTACGCCATCTATTTCGATTCGCTTGAACTCAATCGGCCCGTTAATCAACGACCATGTGTCAACAGATATGTCGATCTTCCGGGCAGTTACAAAAGCGTCATTTTCCGCCCACTCCGGGTTAGCCAGATAAAAGTCTTCGACAAGCAGATCGATACTGGAGCCGATAGTTGCGTGAAAATTGCCATCGATGCGTAATTCGCGTCCGAGAAATTCCGAGCCGGCGACCTCGATTTGATCCTTAAATCGACCGAAATCCATCGTCAGCAAGACCGCGATCGCCGTAAGCAATATTGCGACTATTCCGGCCAGGAAATAAAGGCTGATTCGAAACCAGCGCATGCGATACCCCACTATTGTTGTTCGAATGTCAGGGATTGTGCTGACCAGTTTAATGTGTCGCCTTCCGGGGCGCAATTCAGCAATTGATATTACCGGTTAATGCTTAGAGCTGACTTTCCGGTAAAATTTTCGATACGTACGCCTTAAAACGACGCCAGCGGCTGGACAATGGCTCTGAAGTCTCGATGACTTCCACGCCGTCAATGATAGTACGCCACTTGAGCTTGCCATTTTCATCGAGCTCGACCTTGTACGATATCGCCGCCAGCCGCGAATCCACGGCCGACGCCAGCTGTTCACTGAGCTCTGTCGATTCAATCAGGACGCCCATTTCAGTATTTATGTCAACTGAACGGGGATCGACATTCAAGGACCCGATGAACGTAATCCTGCGATCGATAATGATTCCTTTCGTATGCAGGGTCAGTGCTTCATATTCGTCTTCGCCACTCTCGCCTGCCACACTCCCCGCGTTCGCCCGCGCTTCGTGCAGTTCCACGCCAGCGCGCAACATCGGTTTTCGGTAGCGAGAGTAGCCCCCATGTACCGACACATGATTTGTTGATGCCAGCGAGTTGGTAAAAACCACCACACGAACGCCTCGACTTGTTAACTGCTCGATGAGACCCATGCCACCTTCGCCGGGAATCATGTAAGGCGTAACAATTATTACTTCCGACTTCGCGCTTTCAAGCGCTGCCGTTACCGCATTTATCAGAACCCGAAATTCGTTTGACGCTTTGTGCTGTAGTTTTTCAGGATCATCGGTGACCACCGTTGCAGTAGCGGGATACAGTGCGATCAGGTCATCCTGAACATCCCTGATGAATCGGGAATCGATCGCCGCTGCATAAGCCGAATCACCGGCCTCTTCTAATGCCTTTTCGATCTTCTCACGGGTTGCTGCCAATTGTTTATCCGTGTGCTGGTCGGCGAATGCCGCAACAGGCACAGAAAACTCATGGTTCCAGAATCGATCAAACGTTTTAGATATTTCCGGGGCGACGGGTCCGACACCAAGCATGTCAAAGTCGACAAATACCTTGTCATCCTTCAGTTCAAAATACTCTGCGGCTATGTTTCGTCCGCCGACGATAACCATTTGATTGTCAACGATGAAGGACTTGTTGTGCATGCGCCTGTTGGCGCGCTTGAAGTCGCCGAGAAAATTCAGGTAGTAAAAACCGGATCTGGCAATGGGATTGAAGAGGCGAACTTCGATATTCGGGTGCTCATCAAGCAGCAGCAATCCACGGTCGTCGACACTCGTGAATATGTCATCCAGGAGAAACCGGACTCTTACACCGCGGTCCGCTGCCTCCAACATCTTCGCGGCGAAGATTAATCCCGCCTCGTCGGCCTTCATCAGAAAGTATTGTGCGTCGATGGTCTGCTCGGCCTGATCCATCAACGATACTCTGGCGCCCAGCGCATCAATGCCGCTGGACAACGGGTAAAAGCCGGACTTGCCCGGATGTTCGATGAGAAAGTCCGCTACTTCGCGTCCGAGAAAGGTGTCCTGCGTCCCTGAAACTGCCTCACTGAATTCGCGTGGATAGTCGATCGGGCCAGAGGCACAGCCGCCGAGCGCCAGCAGCAACGCGATTAGTATTGATATCTTCCGGGTAGTTACCCGCATCCACAATGCCTCATAAAAAAGCCGCACTGAAATCGTCAGTGCGGCATTCATTCTAAAACAAAATCTGAAACGTGTTCTAGAATCGCCAACCGTATTCGATGCGGATTGACTCCAGCTGCGGATCGGCGCGCTCGCTGCCAGTGTCCAGCTTCCACAGGTTGTAGCTGGCTTTGATGAACGAATTTCCAGCCAGTTCGTATCGCAGTCCAAGAGCACCGCCATAAGTAAACTCTGTCGATGAGAACGTGCTGACGAAAGACTCGCAGATGTAGCCCCACCATGGATGCCACCAGCAGAATCCCTGCGGCGGGCCGTCTGCGACGTTCGAATCGATGTAGGTCCAGCCGAAGCCAGCTTCAACGTACGGTACCAATGGTCCGTCGGTGAAATAGAAGGTACCTTTAAGCCGGCCATTGAACTGCGACAATCGATGTTTGACCGTGGTTGTCTCCGGAGGAAGATTACCGGGATTCGGGTTGGGCTCGGATACGACCACAGCCGTGTAATCCGGACGAAGGAAATCGAAATCCGCGCTTACGTTCAATCGGTTATTGAAATTGTAGCCAACGTTGAAGCCGAACCCCAGAGCGCTGTCCACATCGAGCGAAGAACCCGATTGACCAGCGGACGAGTCACCAGACTGGTAAATACCACCTACACTGAAATCCCAGGTCTGCGCCCTGCCATTACCATAGCCCTGTGCCATGGAGACCGCAGGAGCGGCCAAAATCAGAATTGTTAACAAATACTTTTTCATGCTTTTATCCTTTGAAATTCTTGCCCGGCCATCGCCGGCCGGCAATCCTACCGACACCGGGGCCAATAGTCACCAGCTAATTCGGGTTAACTGGAAATTAGAAGCGCCCACACCGAAATCGAATGCCGTATGATTAGCGCCGATGATTCGGCATGCCACCTATCAACTTCCGTAATGGAGACCCCGTTGCTCGAAGACAGTTCCCCGGCCCTGAAGCTAAGCTCTCTGATCGCGATCTGTGGATTGCTGTTTTTCGCCTTTCTCGGCATTCGTGATCTCTGGGATATCGACGAAGGCATGCACGCGGCAATGGCACAGACCATGTTGTTGAGTGGCGATTGGGTCACCCCGGTATTCAATGGTGAAGCATTTTTCGACAAGCCAGCGTTATTTAACTGGCTCGGCGCCATATCATTCAAGGTGTTCGGATTTACTGAATTCGCCGCTCGTCTTCCGGCGGCGATCGCAGGCCTTGGTTGCGTAATCCTCGTTTGGCAACTCGGTCGGCAATTATACGGGGAACGAGCGGGGTTTCTGGCAGGCTTGATTCTCGCGACCTCCCTGGAGTTCATAATTCTGTCAAGAGTTGTCCAGTATGATATTCCATTTACTTTTTTTGTAACGCTCGCACTATTTTGTTTCGCAAAAGGACTTTTATCCGAAGGTGACCGGCGATTTTATTTTCTGGGAATGTATGCTGCGACGGCTCTCGCTGTACTGACCAAAGGTCCCCTTGGCGCAGTACTTACAGGGTTGGTTATATTTACCTATCTGATTTCCACCCGGCGTCTCGCTTTGCTGAAAGAAATGCAGATCCTGCCCGGTATCGTCGTCTTTTTGATCATCGTGACACCCTGGTTTGTGCTGATGGAGAGAGCAAACGACGGCTATCTTGAGTATTTCATTTTCAAGCAGCACTTCGCAAATTTTCTGGGTGGCGATGGTGCCATGAAACCGCGCCATCCGGAGCCGTTTTATTACTACTTGCCGATTTTGCTTGCAGGCCTGCTTCCCTGGAGCGCATTACTGCCACAGTCGATAGCTAGAGGCTGGACAGTAAAGCGGCAAGGTGACGGCGGCTTATCGCGATTTTTGGTGATATGGGTTATAGCGACGTTCATTTTCTGCTCTGCCGCCACCTCAAAACTCAGTACATATTTGCTGCCAGTATTTCCGGCTTGCGCCCTGTTGATGGCTTGCTACCTGAATGATTTTATCGACAGCCCCAGATCGACAGCAAGGCGCGGCATGATTATCGGTCTCGCTTGCTGGCTTGCACCAATCGTTCTCCTCGCGGCTTACGCAATTCCCAACGACCCGTGGACCTACTGGAATCATCGAAGCGGTGTGGTCTGGCAGGACTTCGAATTGTTTGTCGTTCTCTTCAGTGCACTGCTCCTGACAACACTATTGCTGATTACGTTCCGCAAGAACGTCGCAGCAATTACGTCGTTTGCGATCACCGGGCCGGTTCTGGCCTTTTTCATTTTATTTGTGATGGTGCCCGGCGTAAATCCATACAAGGGTGCCAAGGAAATCAGTCTGCAATTGGATTACATCCTGAATGACAATCAAAAAATTCCCATGTACGGCCAAATGCTCGATTCAGCGCTATTCTATACGGGGCGTGATGCCCAAATGATCCACGGCAAGGAAAACCTGGAGCGCTACCTGGATTCGGCGACGCGGCGTTATGTCCTTATTCGAAGCCGTGCCCGAACAGAGGCTGAAACCTTCAAAGGCAACTATCACGTCATCTTCAGAGTCGGCAATAAAGCCATCGTTAGCAACCAACCGTCAAAAACTCACTAGAAACCGTATACGAATCAACGACATCATGGTTTCCTCTGGAAATCAGGAGCGAATAGTCGCCTCTTCGTCAGGCCCTGTCTGACCTCATCGCAAACAATGGCCGCCACTGGACCAATGGGTCCGGACACGGAGTAAGACCATGATGAGGATATCAACCAGGGACGCTGACACAACTTTGCAACGTGACATGCGTATGTTTCGGCAATTGCGCAGCACGATACGGGATGCTGGATGTATGAAGCCGGCACCGATCGCTATCGGCATTCATATGTTTATGACGCTGTCGATTTATTTTGCTGCATACGTAGTATTGCTAGGCGATCCGGAATGGATTTTACGATTGCCGATGTTGCTCGCCGTTGCATTCGCCAGTGTCCAGGCAGGGTACATCGCGCATGAGGTCGGTCATTTATCGTTTTCCAGAAATGCTGCCATCTCGCGCTTTCTGGCGCACGTTTTCCTAACATTTGTTTCCGGTTACGGACACTCAGTCTACAAAGAAAAGCACAACTCGCACCATGCGCACATCAATGAAGACGAAGAGGATCCCGATGTATCCGGTGGCGGTCTGTTCACTTTTTACGAAGGCGCGGCAAAATCAAAGCGCGGCCTGGCGCGATGGCTTACTGCACACCAACGAATATTGGTCTGGTTTCTGTATGGCCTGATTCCGTTTGCATCGAAGAAGGACAGTGTTATTCGTTACGTCGGTGGCGGGCGCAGTACGACGAAAACAGGTCAAGCCATGTTAGCGCTGCATTTCCTTATGTGGTTCAGCCTGCCGATACTGATGCTGGGACCGGGTGACGCGCTCATCAATTTCTTTCTTGCTGGCTGGCTTATGGGTCCTTACCTCGGTTGCGTCATCCTTCTAAATCACATCGGGACCCGGCACCTGCCGGCAAACCATGGAATGTCGCATTTCCGTCGCTCGCTTATGACGACTCGAAATTTCGAGCCGGGCATTGTCAGCAGCTACTTAAGTGGTGGCACCAACAACCATCTTGAACATCACCTGTTTCCGACCATCCCGATTTGCAGACTTGGCAAGGCACGTCTGATTACTCAGCAGTTTTGCAACAAGCATGGCTTTCCTTACCAGGAAACAACGTGGCTGAGCGCTCAAAAGGAAACACTGGCTCATCTGGGGGAAATGTCACGCTACGCAAAATCAGTATGGGAGATTGAGGCTGCTTGAGCATGACAGAATCGTCCGCGCCGGACTCTGCATGGCGTTATGATGGAAAACAATTTCCTTGTTGGAGTTAGGCGGATGAAGTTCGGTTTACGTTTGATTGGTTATCTTGGTAGTTCGCGTGACCTCGTCCGATTTTCGAAACTCGCGGAAGACGCCGGATTCGACTCGGTCTGGTTTCCACATGACACGTTCATGCATAACACCTGGGTACTGACAACGGCTGCTGCCGAGGCGACGTCACGGATCAAGATAGCGACCGTAGGAACCAATCCGTTTACAACCAATCCCTGTGAGGTTGCTACTTACGCCGCAACCCTGGACGACCTGTCGGATGGACGCTTCATTTTAAGCCTGGGCCTGCACACGGAGAAAATGGTCGAGTGGACCGGTATCGACGCGAGCGACTACATGGGTTGCACGCGCGAAGCAGTGGATATCGTACGCGCGTTATTGCGCGGTGAAACTGTTGATTATTCCGGTAAGCACTTTGACTGGACCGAACAGTGTTACATGCGAATGCCGATTCGCCGCCCGGATCTGCCCATCTATGTATCTCCATTTGGCCAGGACTTCCTCGAACTCAGCGGCGAGATCGGCGATGGCAGTTTGCCAATGATTACACCGCCTGAAGCTGCGAATTACATGGTGACGAATATTCGGCGCGGCATCGAGCGCGCCGGTCGCGACGCGTCGAAATTCGTGATATCGGGATGTGCGTGGCTGTCGCTGTCAGAGTCGCGCCAGCAAGCCGCTGACATCATGCGCAAGATGGTTGCTTACTTTGGCCCCTATCTGGAAGAACCCGCTCTCAACTCCATTGGCCTGTCCACCAGCGACATGCGCCCGCTTGCCGACATGATCGCCAGTGGCAACGAGGCCGAAGCATGGAAAAGCGTCACGCCCGAGATGATTCGCCTGGGTATAACTGGCACGCCGAATGATGTTATCGAGCAAGTCGAACTTCTGGCCGCTGCAGGTGTGGACGAAGTCAGTTTCGGCGGACCATTAGGGCCCGATCCTGAAAAGGCGATTGCGCTAATGGGCGAAAAGGTTATTCCATATTTCCACGATTGACACGCCGAACAGGCTTTCAATAAATATTACGCCGATGATGACGGGCGCGATGTAACGCAACGTGAGTCGCATATACCCGACAATCAGCGGGTTCTTGATGCCCATCTCGTCCACCAACACAGATTGCGACATCTTCCAACCGGCAAATAGCGACAACAGGGCCGCGTTGAGCGGAATACCCAGCGATGCGACAAAGAAGTCGACAATACCGAATATGTTTTTGTCGGCAAGCATTTCGATCGACGGAATCAAGCGCACATCGCTCAGCACATTAAACGAAAGCGCAGACGCAAGTCCGATGATCCAACCGATCCCGCCGGCCGCAAATGTTACCTGGGCCCTGGTGACTCCCTTCTTCTCTTCCAGCCAGGAAACAGCGGGCTCCAGCATTGCGATTACCGTCGAAAAAGCAGCGAAGAACAACATGACGAAAAACAGGATGCCAATCACGTAGCCACCTGGCATGTTGCCGAATGCGACTGGCAGTGTTACGAATATGAGACGAGGACCTGCTGCAGGATCAAGGCCGTTCGAGAAAACAATCGGGAAAATGATTATCCCGGCCAACAAGGCGACCAGCGTATCAATGCTGACGATCAATAGTGCCGCTCTTGTCAGCGATACTTCTTTTGGTAAGTAGGCACCGTAAGTCAACAGCATACCCACACCAACTGCGATTGAGAAAAAAGCCTGCCCCAATGCCATTAGCACGACTTCGGTTGTTACCTTGCTGAAGTCCGGATAAAAAAGAAATGTCAGTCCGGCGCTGATGTCCAGACGAAAAATGGAATTAATGGCGAGTACAATCAACAGTATGAACAAGCCCGGCATCATGAATTTCATCAGGACTTCGATGCCCTTGCCCAGACCGCGAGCGACAACAACAATTGCGCCTGCTATGAACAGAGCATGCAGCACAAGAACGCGCAAAGGCGAACCGGTCAGGCCTTCGAAAACCGCATTTGATTGCTCGCCACTAAAATTCTCAAATGAATTCAGCGCCGCCTTCCCAA
>Ga0209987_10000723_pt1 | contig 17494 bp, 18 predicted proteins | sample N074metaG_FD_182134 | JGI IMG/M metagenome (GOLD analysis project Ga0209987, IMG submission 182134) | Deep subsurface microbial communities from Kermadec Trench to uncover new lineages of life (NeLLi) - N074 metaG (SPAdes) (version 2) | ecosystem: Environmental > Aquatic > Marine > Ocean trench... | reverse complement strand
CTGGTTAGAGTTAACTCTGGAGTTGAAAAAGCCAAGGTATGCTTTGACATGTAATCTTGAGCAGCTCCTTTTGCATCAAATACTTCCATGCATTGCATCCTGTTTGTTAATGTATAACAGTTTCTGGAATTAGTGGACCGGGGGGGAATCGAACCCCCGACATTCGCGTTGCGAACGCGACATTATACCCCTAAACCACCGGCCCTGATTCTACTTTTTAACTGTATTTTTATTTATTTTCTATGTCTAGAAAATCAAGACTATAAGAGAAAATGGGGAACAAAGAATGAAAATAAAAAATTATTAAATAAATAATTTTTGTAGAAAATGAACAAACATTTTGCTATATATCACAAGATAACTGTTTTCATTATGAAAGTACTCATAGTTGATGATAACCAAGATATAACAGGCTTGCTCTCAAGATTCCTAAAGGCAAAAGGCTTTGATAATGTTGTAACTAACGATCCAAGAGATGGACTAGAGCGTATTAAAGAAGAAAAGTATGATGTTATTCTTTTAGATATTTCAATGCCTGAATTTAGTGGAATTGATATTATCCAAACACTGGAAAGAGAAAAAATTCTAAAAGACCAAAAAATCGTAATATTTTCTGCAACTGCCTTTACTACTAACCAAATTAATGATTTGTTAAAGAAGGAGGGTGTTCAGGCTTGTTTGAAAAAACCCATACAACTTAATGAACTTTTAACCGCAATTACTAGTTAAGGATTTTTTGAATTTCGTTGATTTTAATTGAAACAATTCTCAGTAAACCATAAAGATGTAAAATCCTTAAATCAAAATAATAATTTCATCTCATCTAAAATTTTAATTAAAAAAATCAAGGACACACAAATTTCTAAAGAAAAAAAAACAACTCAAAATAAACAAAAAATCATACACATAATGCAAATTAAGGGGCTAGCGAAATGAATCTAAACACCAAGCTGGTAATTCTTTTTTTATGTATTGCGTTAATTCCAATGATAATTTTAGAGGCAATTAGCATTACTGAAATCTCCGATGATCTCCTTTTCCAAAAAGAATTAGCACTTGACTCCTCTTTGGTATCAAAGATTGCTGACATCGAACATTATTTGGACACAAGACAAATACAAACCAAATTATTTGCATCAACATTTTTGCCCTTACAGCTTGATCTAAATAAAATTAAAGATCCTGAGGCATTGGACAAAATTCAAATCCTAATTGATGCCATGCTTGTGGAAGCAAGATCAAATTCTTTAAATAATTTCAGTGATGTTGATACAAGATCTTCTATTAATACTATTTTCTTCTCAGATCGAGATGGAAAAATACTTGCTAGTACTAATCGAGGTTTGATTGGTCATAAAATACCTAGTGAATTTTTAGACCAAATAAGTCAAACAAATTATTATTTTGGAGGATTTCAAAAAAATCAAGTAATTAGTCGCAACTATGTAACTTTTTCAGAAGATCTAAGGGATTTAGAAGGTAACATATTCGGTAAAATTGCATTACAGACATCACTCAATGCGATCGAGGGGAGGAATCTAAGTACTGGTTTAGAAAATAATAACTCAATATTTTTAGTTGATAGCACTTCTCGTCAAATTTCAAGTGATCCCAAGGTAAAATACTCTGTGCAAAATTGGAATTCGGAAACCTGGCTAATTGATAGGTGTTTTGCAGGACAGCTTATTTCTGAACAATACATCAACAAAGATGGTAAAGAAGTTCTTGGTGTTTTGAAATTCCTTAAAAATGAGAATTTGTGTATTGTCGGAGAAATTACACTAGATAATGTATTTTCACCTATCTATGATTTACAATTTAAGCTACTAACCGTGTTCTCACTTTTACTAGTAGGAATTGTTTTGGTGGCGATCTTTTTCTCAAGAACAATTTCTAATCCAATTAAGAAATTAAGTACCACTATGAATGAAATTCGAAAAGGTAATTTTTATGTCAAACTAGATAAAAAATCAGATTCCTCCAATAACGAATTAGATCAACTTACAAACGGATTTGATAAGCTACTTCAATACGTACAATCGACGCAGGAAAACCTACAGGGTCTAGTTAAAGTTCAAACCAGAAAACTAGAAGATTCTAACAAAGCTCTTTTAGAAAATATGAATCTAATTAAAAAACAACAGGAAGATTTGTCCAATTTCAAGGAAGCTTTGGATAAATCTGCAAATGTCCTAATTACAGATATCTCAGGTACTATAGTTTATGTTAATGATGATTTTTGTAAAGTATCTAAATTCTCAAGAGAAGAACTTTTAGGAGAAAATCCTCGAATCGTTAATTCTTACTACCATAATAAAGAATTTTTCAAAAATATGTGGGAAACAATTCTTGAAGGAAAAACATGGAAGGGAGATATCAAAAATAAAGCAAAAGATGGCTCTTATTATTGGTCAAAAGCTACAATTTCCCCTTTGCTAGGCGATAACGGTGAGCCAGAGCAATTTATTGCAATTCACACCGATATTACAAATCAAAAAATCTTAGAGGAGAAATTATCGGAGGCATTGAAAAATGTCCAGGAATCAGAGCTTCAAAAAGAAGAGTTTTCATCTATGATGACTCATGAACTGAACACTCCGCTAGTTCCAATCAAGGGTTACTGCGAGATGATAAAGGATACGGATACCTTTGGCCCACTAAATAATGATCAACTTGATTTTATCAACAAGATTGATTCAAACGCCACATTGCTAGAACGATTGATTAGCGATCTACTTGACGTTCAAAAATTAGATATGAAGAAAATGTCATTTTTGATTACTGAATTTAATCTTGGTGGATTTATGGATGAATTAAAAGAAAATAATATGCATCTTATGAAAAATAAAAAAATTAACTTCACTTTAAAATATCCTAAAAATTTGAATTTGAATACTGACAAACAAAGGTTAAGGCAAATTTTAGATAATTTGATACGAAATTCAGTAGACTTTGTTCCTATCAAAGATGGAATGATATCAGTTGAAGTTAAAATTAAAGAAAAAAATATTATATTCTCTGTTCAAGACAACGGACCTGGAATTCCTAAAGACAAACAATCACACATTTTCAAAAAATTCTACCAAATTGATACCTCTGCCACAAGAAAACATGGAGGTACAGGTTTAGGTCTTGTAATATGTAAAGGAATTGTTGAAGGACTTGAAGGAAAGATTTGGCTTGAAAGTGAACCTGGGAAAGGGACAACATTCTTTATTTATCTTCCAGCTCCAAAAGAGAAGGTTGTTATAGAAAAATTAGCTTAATTCAAAAAATATTAGATTTTCCATTATCGACCTTAATCTTTCTATTTCTGGTTTCATCTCAACGCATAATAGACTCCAAAATAAAAAATAGCAGATGGTCTATGATACTGTAATCACAGATTCTCATGTTATTTTACCTCGAGGAATTGTGGATAAAAATATCATAATCGATGATGGCAAAATTGTTGGCTTTACGCATGATCTACCTACTTGTGACCATAAAATAAACGGAAATGGACTAATTTCTATTCCTGGACCAATTGATACTCATGTTCATTACGGGGTATATTCCTCAATCGACCAGGCAGCAAAAACAGAATCACATGCTGCAGCTATTGGCGGAATTACAACAATGATGAGAATGTTACGGTTAGGAACTTCTTTTCAGTCTTCTTTGCAAGCTCAGTTAGATGCCGCATCAAAAACTCACTATGTTGATTACACAATTCACGCATCAATTTTTTCAAAACAACAAATTGAGGAAATGAAATACTGCGTGGAAAAAAAAATTACATCATTTAAAATTTACATGAATCTTGGCGGGGATGTAGGTCATGTCTATATGGATATGCCACCATACACCTCAGAAATTGAAGCTGAAACCGTTGAGGTCAATAATCAAATTGTTGAGGAAACTGTAAAAAATGCAGCTTCCCTCGGGTGTCCTGTTTTGGTTCATGCGGAAGATTACGAATCTTGTGCGTGTGGAATTAAAACCGCAAAAGAAAAAAATCGTGATGGACTTTCTGCATGGTCTGAGAGTAGATCACCTGAATTCGAAGCAAAAGCAATTAGAACTGTTTGTAAGTATGGACGTGATTACGGATGTACACTTTACTTTGTTCATATTGGATCAGAAAGAGCATTACGACAAATTAAAGAAGAAAGAGAGCAAGGTACAAAAATTTTTGTTGAAACATGTCCACACTATCTTACACTATCATATGAGAAACAACAAGGATATCTTGCCAAAGTAATGCCTCCTATTAGAACACAAAAAGATAACGAAGCAATATGGAATGCCTTATCAAATAATACAATAGATACTGTTGGAACTGATCACGTAGCAAATCAACTCAAACTAAAGCTGGGAGGAGAAGATGTTTGGGATGCGTTACCAGGATTCCCTGGAATCGGGACTGTTATTCCAATTTTGCTAAGTGAAGGTGTAAACAAAAACCGATTCTCCCTTGAGCAACTTATTCGATTTACAAGCCTAAACGCAGCACAAATCTTTGGGATGTATCCAAAAAAGGGAACATTGGATAAGGGTTCTGATGCTGACGTTACCATGATAGATTTAAAAAAAGAAAACAAAGTTTCCTCTGATTTGTTTGGAGGTTTTTCAGATTATATTGTCTATGAGGGAATGAACTTGAAGGGATGGCCTGTAAAAACTATTGTAAGGGGACATCTAGTTGCTGAAAACTTTGAAGTTGTTGGAAAACTAGGACATGGGAAATTTGTTGAACGTCCGGTAACTTAATCTGAAATTCTATGAATAAAATTTAAGGAAAAAACCATTCATCCATGATTTAAGGAGCCAAATGATTGAGATGATGCTAGAGCATAAGGAATTTATCCATTCGATCAGTTTTCTAACTAGATAATTTCAAATTTTCCACCAGTTTTTGCCTTATAGATTACATCTGGTTTTCTAAGAAATATCCCTGATTCCATTACCCCTGGTATTTGCTTAATTTTTTGTGATAAGGCTTTTGGATTTTTAATTATCCCAAAATCACAATCAAGAATAAGGTTTCCATTTTCTGTAAAAAAGGGATATCCTCTGTCAAGAGAACGCAAGGTTGCCTTTCCTTCTAATTGTTGAATTGTATTTGTAACTGAATTTCTTGCAAGTGGATGAATCTCAACTGGAACAGTTCTGGTGAAGTTTTTGACAAATTTAGTCTTATCAGCCATCACAACAATTTTTTTGGCTAAACTAAACAAAATATTTTCTCGAAGTAAAGACCCCCCGCCTCCCTTGATTACAAATCTTTGGGAATCAATTTGATCTGCACCATCAAAAACTACATCGATATGATCAACTTGATCAGATTCAATAATTGGAATTCCTACTTTGTCAGCAACCAGTTTTATCTGAAGTGACGTTGGAACTCCTTTGATATTGAAATTTTTTTCCTTGATTAATAGTGCAAGTGACTTTACTAGTGTGGTAGCTGCTCGTCCACTTCCAAGACCGATAACATAATTGTCCTTTACAAATTTTAAGGCATCATTTGATAATGCCGATATGGCACTATCATAGGACATTTACTCTACCTCTGCTTGTTCAATCTTGGAGAGAACCTTATTGATCTCACTCTTGATTTTATCTAAATCATCTGAATCATCATCATCAAAGTCATCATCAAGGCTTACGGTAGGCTTTGGTTGTTCCTTCCGAAGTCCTGGAAGAGCTTTGAATTTGGTAATTTTCTCAACCTCTTTTATAAGGTCTGGTTTTGTTTCAAATTTTACCGTAGAGTTTACAGAAGAAATTGTATTTACAATTTCAATTTTTTCTTGAATTTTTGGCTTTGGTTCAATTATTTCTTTTACAATTTCCTCTTTTATCTGAATTTGTTTTTTAAATAATGGGAATTTCGGTTCGGTTTTTGAGAAGTTAGTTAATGTGGTTAGTTCAAAGGATTGTCTTGACTTTGTAGTTGGAATAACTACTTGTTCGAAATTGGTAGGATTTGGTTTCTCAAAACTAAATGTATTCCTATTTGGCTTGATCTCAATTTGAGATTCTTGTTTTGGTTCAGGTTTGGGAATTACCGATGTTTTGTCTTTTTTAATTTCTGGAATGGAAACACTTGCTGTTGCTAGTTTTGATGATATTTCATACAATCTATCATCTAATTTAGATAGTTTTTGGTCCATCAAAGCTATCAGACCATCACCAACTGGACCTAAGTCGGGATGCTTACTTGCATCTTCAAGTTTTTCTAATTTTGCTAAGATAATTCCTAACTGATGTTGATACTTTAACAACAATTTATCGCGTTGAATTTTCGAAAGATCTGAATTGTATTGGTATAGCCTAGAAATTGTTTTGGTAAGTATGTCTTTTTCAATTTTCAGTGAATTAATCTGGCTTTTGATATGTGAGCTAGCCCCAATACTCAAAAGTTGTGTTTTGCGTCTTGGTGTTTTTCTTACAGCGACAGCTGTTGCAACACCAGCTAATGAGCTAAGAAAAATCACAATTTCTTGCATCTATGTGTACCATTTAATCCAAGAATATTTCCTGCGTTTGGCCTCTGGAAACCCACAACTTGCACATTTATGATGACGTTTGTGAAAGGAGTTTTTACCACATCTTCTACACCTAATGTGGACTTTTTTCCTAGTAAAACCACCCATAGAAGTTGTGCCTCGTACCATCTCAAATCACCTTATTTGGTGGGGGAGGAGAAATCATAACGACATTGTCTCCTCTTACTATGATGGTCCCAAGACTCTTTGTATCGCCCTCAATAGGAACTTCCTCTGAAGATTCGAGTAGCAGGTTCATGTGTTGGTCAAAACCAAGTAAGTTACCTCTAATGGTCTTACCTCCTTTGAGTTTTATCAATACTACTTGATTGATACTCTCATCCAATACTTTTACTGCCATATCAACAGACATCTATTTCACTTATTGGCATTGATATCGGGGGATTATATTAAAATTTCATTGGTGAAACTTTGAACTATGCTCAGTAAGGCAAGTTTGACACTTTTTTCCTAAATTCTCTACAATTTCAGAAAATATTTTTTTTCCAACATTCTTGGTTGCCTTTCTTGGATCGCCCCATATTCCATTTTTTGTGACTGTAGGAAATGATTTTGATGCAATTTTTCCAAGATTGTTTATCTCTTTTTTACTCATTCCTTCAGTTATGAGCCCTTTTTTAGCTAAACTCATTTTCACATCATTTGAGATGGCCAGCATTAGTGATGTCTCTACAAATCCTGCATGATCAAATTCTTCTTTCATAAAATGCCAATATGAAAAGGTAAACACCATAAGCTTATTTTTTGAAATTTTTCTCAAATTTCTATCGATATTTTTTATTGCATTGAGGTTTCCATGATGTCCATTAATGATAAAAATTGTTTTAATATTATTTTCAAAAAGAGATAAACACAAATCTGAAAGGATTCTTTGGAGTGTTGTTTTTTTTAAGCTTAAATTAAAAAATGGAGAATGCTCATATGAAACTCCATAATTAATTGTTGGGAGCATCAGGAAGTTATTTTTTTGACATAAACTCAATGTAATTTTGGTTACAATATCAGAATCCGTAGATATCGGAAGATGTGGACCATGTTGTTCTATAGAACCCACAGGGATAACTGCAACCTGTTTTTTACTACTAATGATCTTTCTTAGATTAGGGTCTAGTTGTGATTTGATTTCTACCATCTGATTCACTTGGATTTAATGTGAACCTTCCTCCAACGAACTTCCAGCTTGTTTTCTAAGTGCAACTTTATTGCATTAAGCAAGGTGTTAGCCTCTAACTTTTGACCCTTTGATTTTATCTCTTCTAATGTGTCGTTGGGATTAACATCAAAAGAATCTTGGAAAATTATTGGTCCCTGATCCAAGTTTTCAGTTACGTAATGAGAAGTAACACCTATGATCTTAGTTCCTCTCTCATAAGCTTGAGTATATGCCAAGGGTCCTGGAAATGCGGGAAGTAGTGATGGGTGGATATTGATAATTCTATTTGGATATCTCCAAACAAAATTTGGCGTAAGAATTCTCATGTATCTGGCAAGAGCAATTAGATCAATATTATATTTTTTACAAACCTCAATAATTTGTGCTTCAGCTTTTTCTTGATTTTTCTCTTCAATTGCAATAAATGGAACTTTTATCTTTTTTGCAATGGGTTGGAGAGTTTTTTCTGTTCCCACAATAACGGAAATATTTCCTTTCAAAGATTTCTTTTTTGCAGCAGATAGAATTGTTTCAAGACAGAGTGGTTCTTTTGTTACAAATATTGCAATATTTTTTTGACTATTTGTTTCGTGATGAGTGTTTACATCCATTTTTTCTTTTTTTGCAAGCTTTTGAATTTCTGAATCAAAATTCCTTACATCAAAGTTTTTTGCAAAGGATGCTTCTAGATACATACCAAAAAGACCTTTGATTACATTTTGGTTTACATTCTCAATGTTACCACTCTTTGAGAATACAAAATTGGTAAACGTTGCAACTATTCCTTCTCTATCCTCTCCAACTACTGTAATTCCAACTACTATTTTTTTCAAGACTTTTTTGCTGGAGATTTTCTCATTATTAATCATTCACAGCAAAATAAGATTTGGAGTGCGGGAGGTGGGATTCGAACCCACGAACTCCTAAGAGATAGGGTCCTAAGCCCTACGCCTTTGGCCAGGCTGGGCGACTCCCGCATTGGATTTTCCACTAGACACAAATTTATCTATTATTGAACAAAGGTATGGCAAAATTTTTTGGAACGAATGGAATTCGTGGAGTCTTCAAAAAAGATTTTACTTTAGAATTTATTCATGACATGACATTATCCATTGCAACATATTTCAAAGAAGGACCCATTCTTGTTGGTTACGATGGAAGAGATTCAAGTCCAATTATTGCAAAGACAGTTTGGTCTGCACTAAACTATTGTGGAATAGATTGTAAAAACGCTGGACTTGTCCCCACTCCATGTCTTGAATATGCTGTAAAAAAATTAGGTTACAATGGAGGTATAATGATTACAGCATCACACAATCCTCCCCAATACAATGGGATAAAACCAGCAGCAAAGGATGGAGTAGAGATATCTCGAGAAGATGAGTTAATAATTGAAGATATCTATCTTAAAAAAAATTGGATAAGAAATCCTCTTAGATGGGGAATTACAGGAACAGAAGAAGAGACAGTTGAAGTTTACATTCAAGGTATTTTTTCCCATATTGATTCTGAAAAGATCAAATCTAAAAATTTTAAGGTTGTACTAGACTTAGGAAATGGTGCACAAGCTATTACCGCACCGATCTTTTGTGAAAGGCTGGGATGTGAAATATTTTTGGTTAATGAAAAAATTGATGGTTCTTTTCCAGGAAGAGGCTCAGAGCCAACTCCTCAAAACCTTCAAGAGCTTTCTAAAGCCGTGCTGAACAATAATGCAGATCTTGGAATTGCATTTGATGGAGACGGTGACAGAAGTATTTTTTGCGATGACAAAGGAGAGATACTAACTGGTGATAAATCTGCATTAGTTTTGGTAAAACACATCTTGAGCAAAATTCCTGATTCACTAGTGGTCACCTGTTTGAATTCTAGCTCTTCCATTGAAAATATTGCTAGTGAATTCAACTCCAAAGTTATTCGAACCAAAGTTGGGAGTGTTGAGGTATCTCGAAAGATGGTATCAACTAATGCTTTAATCGGATTTGAGGAAAATGGTGGATTCATGTATGGACCTCACAATCAAGTAAGAGATGGATGTATGACCCTTGCTTTGATGTTGGACCTTTTGGCCTCATCCGAAGATTCACTCTCTCATAAATTTAATGATCTTCCTCCATCCTATACCACCAAAGACAAAATCTCTTGCTCTTCAGAAGACGCTAAAAAACTAATTCAATCCCTAAAAGAAGAATTTCCAAGTTCTGATACTACAGATGGAATAAAAATCTCAAATAATCCTAAAAGCTGGGTAATGATTCGACCAAGCGGAACAGAATCAATAATTAGAATATATGGAGAAGCTGAAACTCAAGAAAAACTTGACTCACTAATGTTAGAATACCTCCAAAAATCTAAATCAATCATTTCCAGATAACACTTTTAAAACCAATTACTCGCATGATGGGAATGGAGAATGATTCCTAAGGGTGATAACGTATGGGTAAACCTTATTATGTAAAATTTGATACTCCGGAAGACCTAGTCAATCCTATTCTAGAGGCCGTAAGAGTTGCATCAACCAGTGGTAAAGTTAAAAGAGGAACCAATGAGGCCACCAAAGCCATTGAACGCGGGACCAGTAAACTAATTGTTATAGCCGAAGATGTAGAACCACCTGAGGTAGTAGCACACCTTCCAATCCTATGTGAAGAACAAGGTGCGGCATATGCATATGTTCCAAACAAACAAGAATTAGGAAAATCTTTGGGCATTGACATCACAGCTGCTGCTGCAGCAATTCTGGATGCTGGTGATGCACAACATATAGTTGACCAAGTTGTATCAACAATTGCTAAAATTAAAGGTGGTAGTTCCGATAAATGAGTGCTACAACTGACGAAATTACACAGTCTGAAATTATTCAAATTGTTGGAAGAACCGGAATTGCTGGCGAAGTCATTCAAGTTAGAGTAAAAGTTCTAGATGGTAAAGACCGGGGAAGAATTCTTACAAGAAATGTTAAAGGTTCTGTTAGATTAGGAGAAATTCTAATGCTAAGAGAAACGGAACGAGAAGCAAAGAAGATCAAATAGGTGGAATAAATGAGTCTTTTAGTTAAACCATGTAACTTCTGCGATAGGACAGTTGCAAAAGGATCAGGTACAATGTTTGCAAAAAATGATGGAACAGTTTTATGGTTCTGTTCTGCAAAATGTAAAAAAAATGCACTTGTACTAAAACGTGATCCAAGAAAACTAAAGTGGACTAAAAAATACGTCAAAGGCGGAATTAAACACAAGAAACGTTGACCGAACAATCCCTTTTCATTGTAAAACCTGACGCAGTAGCTAGAAACCTAACTGGGGAAATAATTGCAAGATTTGAACGAAAAGGATTCAAACTAGTCAAACTAAAATTATTTACATTTACAAAAGAGCAGGCAGAAAACTTCTATGTGGTCCACAAAGATAAACCATTTTTTGGAGAACTAACCTCATTTATCACATCAGGTCCTGTTGTAGTTGCAATTATTGAGGCAAATAATGCAATTGCAACAACAAGAATTATGATTGGTACAACAAAATCATTTGAAGCAATCCCTGGTACAATTCGTGGTGATCTTGGACTGGGACTTACCGATAATATTATTCACGCATCTGACTCCAAAGAAAGTTTTGATCATGAATCGAGGGTAACATTTGAGTGATCTGATTTGCAGATTCGTCAGCCCATTGTGGCAGTTTTAGGTCATGTAGACTCTGGTAAAACTTCTCTCTTAGATAGAATTAGGGGAACTGGTGTACAGGGTAGAGAGGCTGGGGGCATCACTCAGCATATTGGGGCTAGTTTTCTTCCCACTGAAACCATAAAGAGAATCTGTGGGCCACTATACAAGAAATTAGAAAAATCAGAAATTCAAGTTCCAGGAATTTTAGTTATTGACACTCCTGGCCACGAGATATTTACGAACCTTAGAGCAAGGGGAGGATCAGCAGCTGATATTGCAATTTTGGTAGTTGATGTAAATCGAGGTTTCCAACCACAAACAAATGAAAGCCTAAAAATTTTACAAAGCAGAAAAGTTCCTTTCCTTGTTGCGCTAAACAAATGTGATCAAATTTCTGGATGGAGAAAATCTGAAACAGAATTTATCACAAAGGCAATTAAAGAACAGGATCAATCAATTCAAAATGATCTTGATCAAAAGATCTATGATGTGGTAGGGACACTATCTATTTTGGGATATCAATCTGAAGCCTTCTTTAGGATAAAGGACTTTAAATCAGAGATAGCAATTGTTCCCATCTCTGCAAGGACTGGGGTTGGAATACCAGAACTCCTTGCAGTCTTGATTGGATTAACACAACAATACCTGAAGAAAAGACTAGACCAAGAGGAAAAAGAACCACGAGGAATTGTTCTTGAGGTAATTGAAGAAGTAGGTTTAGGACAAACCGCGAATATAATTCTGATCGATGGAAGCATTAAGAAAGGCGACAGTATTGTTGTGGCAAAACGGGATTCAGTAGTTGTAATAAAACCAAAGACCATACTCTTACCGAAACCACTTGATGAGATGCGAGATCCACGAGATAAATTCAAACCTGTAGAAAAAGTGGATGCGGCAGCTGGACTAAAAATAGCATCCCCTGATTGTGAGGGCGTACTACCAGGAAGTACATTGTATGTGGCATCAACTGAGGAGGATGTAAAAAAATATACTAAATTAATCGAGTCAGAGATGAAATCAGTATTTGTTGATACTGAAACTAACGGAATTAATCTAAAATGTGATACAATAGGTTCCCTTGAGGCAATAATGGAGATGCTCAGACGTTCTCAGGTACCGGTGGCAAAGGCCGATATTGGACCTGTCAATCGCCGAGATGTCGTGGAATCTAAAGCCATAAAGGAAAATGATAGACATCTTGGGGTAATTCTGGCATTTAATGTCAAGATACTCCCAGATGCAAGAGAAGAAGCTGAGAACAACCATATTCGTATCTTTGAGGATAAGGTGATCTACCGTCTTATTGATAATTACAATGCATGGGTTGAGGAAGATACTGCACACGAAGAGGATGCGATTTTTGCAGAATTTACCCCAATTTCCAAATTTAAATTTCTAAAGGGATATGTTTTTCGAAATAATAATCCTGCCGTGTTTGGAATTCGAGTTGATGTGGGTGAACTTCGACACAAAATTCCCTTTATGAATAAAGATGGAAAAAATATTGGCAAAGTCCACCAACTACAACACGAGGGAAAGACTATAACTTCTGCAAAAACTGGACAAGAAGTTGCATGCTCCGTCCAGGATGTTACAATTGGAAGACAAATATTTGAAGAAGACATCTTTTACTCTTTTCCACCATCTCATGAGGCAAAACAACTCCTTGGTAAATTTGCACACAAGCTTAGTCCTGAGGAAACCGAAGTACTAAATGAAATAGTAAAGATTCAAAGAAAAAACAATTCAATGTATGCATACTAGGTTTGAAATTATTTTTAGGGAAGGATGAGAATAAATCCCATATTGATACGATAATATCTTATACCAATGAAGTAGGAAGGAAATTGAAGTGATTTGAAATGGAGATGAAGGGCATAAACCATTTTCATATCAGCGTTTCAGACCTAGAACAATCCAAGAAGTTTTACTGCGAAGTTTTTGGTATGGAAGAAGCGTTTAGAATTCCACAGTTCATTTTTCTCAGATGTGGTAAAGACTTGATGACTTTGAAAGAAGGAGAGGATGACCAAATAAACACGGAAGGTTTTCACTTTGGTTTTGATGTCAATAGCCACGATGAAATGAATAAATGGAAAGATTGGCTGAAGAAGAAAAATGTATCAATAGATGAGGAAAGAGGAGATAAAAATGGTGCGGGAATTTATTTTCATGATCCAGATGGGCATACAATAGAAATTTATTTTTATAAAGAATCTCCTTAACACTTCAAAATAAATGGAGAATTTGACCAATTACTAGTGTTAGTTTTACATATTAATTAGAATACTTTTTGCAAATCATATGAATACCAGGTGCTCCAACGGCACCCATCATTTTATCAACAATTTCACCTGATTTGAACATGATAAAGATAGGAATTGACTGTACACCGAATCTCATCGCAATATTTTGGTTTAGATCAACATTTACCCTTGCAAATTTTATCCCTAGATATTTCTTAGATAGAGTCTCAAATACCGGATGCATCGTCTTACATGGACCACACCACTCAGCCCAAAAATCAACTAGAGTAGGATTTTCAGCAGAGATTATTTGGTCAAAATTAGATCCATCAAGATCTACAATCCCTGGTTGGATCTGTGGCTGATTTTGTTGTCGAAGCATTTCTTCGAGTTTTCTTTGTTTTATCTTTTCAATTTCAGGATCTTCAGACAATACAATAATCAGATAAATTCCACTAAAAAATCTATGTTACTAAAATTATGTCAAATCACAAAGATATGCACTTCTAGCGTCTTCCAAGGTCTGCTGGAAGTTCTTCATATCTTTTAGAATTACAATTGGGACATTCATCAATAAATTTTTCAAAGCTAACAGATGTGTAAACAATTCCACACTCTCCACAAATTCTGAGATTCCTCGCTAGTTTTCCCATGATTTTATTCCTCAGTGTTTTGGAATTAAAACCTAACTAGCCCTGTTTTTTTAATGCCATACAACACCATTGCAGGTGCAATAAAGTACATTCCAATATTTAGCATAATTATTGCAATACCATAACCTAGCATCCCTTGTTCTGAATCCACATCAACTACAGAAAGTAAAGAAAGAGACGATAACATTGGAGTTAAACTAATTTTTACAGCTTCCTTGAACAATGGATTCTCCCTCTCATAGTCTGCAATGACTGGTGAGAATGAATAATAGATTTGGTTAAATCCTGTCATAAATGAAGCACCTGCTTCAGTGCTCATTACCTTATTGTCACGAATCTCTCTCAGTAATTGCACTTGAGGTGCCATCTCAGAGCCATATGCTGCAGTTGCAATAAGGCATCCTCCACCATTTGGTTGGGCTACAACAGTACAAATACCATCAATTAACTTTGTTCCCTCACCACATACTCCTATCTTTGGGGGCACAACTACTGGCTCTTCTAATCCAACGGCTTCAAAAATTGAATCGTATTCAGGGAAGTTTGAATCAAACCACTCTTTGTATTTTGGTTCGTTGTCGTACCTGTCTACATAGTATTGTGGTTCTTGATTTGGATCAACAAATGGCGCTATTCCCTTTGACTCTTTTAATCCAACTGCTTGGTAAATTGAATCATATTCTGAATAATTGTCATCAAACCATTTTTTGTAACTTGGTTCATTATTGTATCTATCAACATAACTTTGAGGATCTTTTGATTGGTCAACAAATGATGCAATACCTAATTCTTTAGGTTCCTCCTTTGGCTCTTCTAAAGGTGGTTCGGTTTTGGTATCTGGAATATCATTTACAGTAATTGTAATTGATTCTCTATCCTCTAAAGAACTTGTTTTTGCTATTATATCAAACGTATAAGTTCCACTCTGTGTTTGACTTGGGGTCCAAGTAAACGATCCTGAACTTGAACTAATAGAAGCTCCACTTGGAGCATTGCTTGCCAAACTAAACCTTACATCATCCAAAGAAGTATCAGTTATTCCAACAATGAATGCTAGTCTATTTCCCTCATCAATCGATAATCTACCAAGTGGTTTTATCTCTAATTCTTCAGGAGCTTCGGTAGGTGTACCGGAACTTTCATTTGATGAACTACCTGGTCCAAGTCCATTAATTGCAGAAACTTTGTATGTGTAATCTGAATTTGGTGTTAGATTCTTATGGGAATATGTTCTTGTTGTGTCTTTAGTATTTTCAACTAGAATTGAATATGAGCCCAAATTTTCCTTTACTTCAATTTTATATCCAGTAATAGGGGCACCACCATCTGATGGTTTGCTCCATGATAAATTAATCTGGGTTTCAGAAATTACATTTGCAGTAAGATTTGGTGAGGATGGTGTGGAAATCGATGAAGATGCTGGTTCAGTAGAATCCTCATTGGGAGTGGCTGAGGCTGTGTTTGATCTAGGACTTCCCGCTCCTAAAGATAATTTGGCTTTTACTACATAGGTGTACATCTTGTCTGTCTGCAAATTACTTACCACATAGGTAGTTGTCCCACTTCCAACATCGGCTATCTCATCATAAACGTCGTTTATGATTTGTCTCTCTATGATATATCCACTAATGGACTGACCAAAAGTCGATGTGGGAGGAAACCAAGACAGCTTGATCTTGGTTGGAGATATAGCAGTTGCAGTAAAGGCCGCAGGTGCTAAAGAATCTTTAGGCTTTTCAGATTCAGTTGATGAAACGCTACTTGTTCCTTTGGCATTTATTGCATATATTCGGTAATAGTAGGTATTACTATCACTTAGTCCTCCATGCACAAAGGAATTTGCATTACTTCCAGTATTTGAGGCCAATATGGAATAATTTCCAGAACCCTCTTTGGATTCAATTTTGTATCCTGTTACATCTTCATCTGAATCTGCAACGTCCCATGTAAGAAAAATTGAGGTTGTAGAAATCGGATATGCTTCTAGATTTGTTGGTCTACTGGGGGCATCACTAGAACTAGCGGATGATTCTGAAAGCTCAATTATTTGAATTCGATTATTATCAGTATCTGCTACATACAATAAATCATCACTTGGGTGAAAAACTAACCCTGAAAGCCTATCGAATTCTCCCTCGTCGTAACCGTTTCTTCCAAATTCATCTTCAAAACATACATCATCAGCAAGCTCATCATTTCTTGAGCAATTACCATCAACATCAATTATCTGAATTCTCTCATTATCAGTATCTGCTACATACAAAATATCATTTGAAACATCTAAGGTTAATCCCACTGGATTGTTGAATTCTCCCTCATCATCTCCAGCTTTTCCAAATTCATCTACAAAGCAAATGTCATCAGCAAGATCAATATTTCCGGAACAATTACCATCCACATCAATTATTTGAATTCGGTTGTTTTTGGTATCTGCAATATACAAAATATCATTATCAGTATGCAAAACTAATCCCGAAGGTAGATCAAATTTTCCCTCTCCATTACCACTTCCACCAAATTCATCTACAAAACATACATCCTTTGCAAGATATTCATCATCACTACTTTCACAATCACCATCCACATCAATTATTTGAATTCGGTTGTTTTTGGTATCGGCAATATACAAAAGATCCGTTGATGGATCTAATGCCAATCCAGTAGGTGAATCAAATTCCCCCTCACCATTACCAAAGGAACCAAATTCATCTACAAAACACACATCGTCTGCAAGCTCACTACTTGCTGAACAATTACCATCCACATCAATAATCTGAATTCTATCATTATTTGTATCCGCAATATACAGTAATTTTTTGCCTTTATCCAATGCTAAGCCAGATGGCGAATTAAATTCCCCCTCACCATTACCACTTCCACCAAATTCATCTACAAAACACACATCGTCTGCAAGCTCACTACTTGCTGAACAATTACCATCCACATCAATAATCTGAATTCTATCATTATCAGTATCTGCAACATACAACAAATCCCTGGATGTATCCAATGCTAAGCCAGATGGCGAATTAAATTCTCCCTCATCATCTCCAAAAGAACCAAATTCCAAAGAAAATGAAAGTTCTGCCGAAACCGTTTGTGATGAAGCAACACTTCCAAAAAATAACAAAGAACCAAAGAATAAACAAAATACTAATTTTGTCCTCATCTAGTCATCTCCGCAGATACTGTTTAAATAAATGAGTTAATCAATTTGA
>Ga0209987_10000722_pt1 | contig 17504 bp, 15 predicted proteins | sample N074metaG_FD_182134 | JGI IMG/M metagenome (GOLD analysis project Ga0209987, IMG submission 182134) | Deep subsurface microbial communities from Kermadec Trench to uncover new lineages of life (NeLLi) - N074 metaG (SPAdes) (version 2) | ecosystem: Environmental > Aquatic > Marine > Ocean trench... | reverse complement strand
GGCAAGGCTGCAAAAATGCCTGTAAGTTCAATGGTTAATAGTTGGCTAAAGCAGCCTGGATTTCCTCTTGTAGAAATTCAACAAGACGGAAATATCCTGAAAATCAGGCAAAACCGTTACCTGCTTGAACCAGACAAAAAATCAAGTAAAGGGCAATGGATTATACCTCTTTCAATTGGATTACCTGATAAAATTATTACAAAATTATTCTCAAAAAAATCACTGTCCCTCAGGATTCCAAAATCTACTCTTGGATTTGTGGCAAATAATGGCAGAAAAGGGTTTTATCGTGTAAAGTATGATGAAGGAACCTTACTTGATCTAAAAATGCTGGTGGACCAAAAACAGATACCTCCAATTGACAGGTGGGCCATACAAAACGACTTGTATTCCTTGTGTGTTTCAGGAAACGAACAAGTACAAAATTATCTAGACTTTTCAGATGCATATTATGAAGAAGACAGCTACCTTGCATCCATTAATGTTGCACATAATTTAGCGGGACTTTATTTCCGCGCATTTAATGAAAAGTTTTCTGAAGAAATTCGTGGGTATGCAATTAATTACTTTAAAAAAATTCTTTTTGATTTAGGTTGGGAGCCAAAAAAATCAGATAAACATACTGATGCCATGCTCCGCTCATTTGCAATCTCTACCTTGGGAAAAATGGATGATGAACAAGTTGCACAAGAAGCAAAAAAACGATATGATAAATTTCTAAAACATCCAAAATCACTTTCGCCGGATTTGATAGATCCAATTTGTTCTGTTGTTGCATGGAATGGTAATTCAAAAACTCATGCCCAGCTTGTCAAACTATACACAAATGCCAAAACTATGGAGGAAAAACTTCGCTTCTTGGGGGCAATGTGTGGATTCAAAGACCAAAAATTGCTTAAAAAATCCCTTGACTTTTCCCAGACATCTGCTGTTCGCTCACAGAACATGCAGCTACCAATAATGAAAGTGGCTGCAAATCCATATGGCGAAAAAATTTTGTGGCCTTGGCTAAAGAAAAATTGGAAAAAGATAAACAAAAAAGTTGGTCATGGCAATCCCTTGTTTAATAGAATTGTTGCAAGCATCTCATTGGTGGCTGATGATTCCATGGAAAACGAGATAAAGCAATTTTTCAGGAAAAACCCTACCCCTGGAACTGAGAGAACTCAAGCCCAGACCTTAGAGAGGATAAGAATCAACTCAAAGTTCCTAAGAAGGATGAAAAAAGAATTTAAAGATGGCTAAATTAGGTGCAGCAATTGCTCTTGTATCAGTTACTGCTTTAGCAATTTTATTTTTAAGTGGAACCGGAAACGACGACAAAGAAATTCTCAAATCAACTTTTTCAATCGAGGCAGTATATTTCGATGAAAGCAATAGTGACAACTTGGATAGTGGTGCTGGGTATATTCAAATTACATTCAAGGATAAATCTGAAAAAACCAACGCAGTAGTTTTAGAGGTTTTGGGAATGGAGAAATCTTTTCAAAAAACCTTTGTAGACTCTGAATTTGTGGAAATTATTTCATTTCCAACCACTCCAAAGTATGGATGGGAAATCCATCCAGTAACTTTACTTATTGATCATGAAGAACTCGGCAAAGTCTCATTAAAGACTGAAATTCGTCCTTATGGGGAACACTCCGCTCCAATAATCTATGGAAATCCCTAGATCACACGCAAGATTTTAGTGCAGCTCTGAAAATTAATTTTTAATGGATTTGCTTTCTGATATAAAAAAAGGCAAACGAGGAGCAATAGCCAAGGCTATCACTATTATTGAAAATGATAAACCAGAAGCAAAAAAAATATTAAAAAAAATTTTTAGAGAAACTGGAACATCAATCGTAATTGGAATTACAGGGCCTGCAGGTGGAGGAAAAAGTACCTTGATAAACAAACTTGCCATAGAATTGAGAAAATTACGTACCAAACCTGCGGTTTTGGCAATAGATCCTACCAGTCATGTTACAGGAGGTGCTATTTTGGGAGATAGAGTTAGAATGAGTGAATCTACTGACTCTGGAACATACATTCGAAGTATTGCATCACGTGGGGCAACTGGTGCAGTCTCAAGATCTCTGAGAAACACCATTCGAATTTTAGAGTATGCTGGATTTAATCCCATAATAATTGAAAGTGTGGGTGCAGGACAAACCGAAGTGGAAATATCAAAAATTGCAGATATTACAGTTGTTGTGTTTAATCCAAACACCGGAGACAGCATACAAACTATCAAAGCTGGCTTGACTGAAATTGGTGATATCTATCTTGTAAACAAAAGTGATTTGGACGGGACGAATCAGCTATATGATGCAGTTAGAGACTTTATTGGGGCATCTGAGAGAAATCCAATCGTTCTAAAAACATCGGCCAAGAGAAATTCTGGAATCATTCCATTTGCAAAAATTCTCAAAGAAATGATGGCAACAAAAAAGAAATCCAAAAAAGAAAGAGACAAAGAAAGACTGGAAACCGAACTTAAAGAAATTGTTTTAAATGACTTCAAAGAAAAGATGGATGAATTGCTTGATTCTGATAAAACATTTTCGAAATATCTAAAAAAACTAATTGCAAAAGATATTGATCCCTTTGAAGCAGCAGACAAGATTTCTAAATCTCTGGTAAAGTGAAAAAATGGCAACAAAATCTAAAGAATCAGGAAAAATAATATTTACAGATTCAAACTTTCCAGTAAAACGAATTTACCAAAAATCTTCCAAGAAGAGACCTACAGAAGACGCAGGAAAATACCCTTTCACACGTGGAATTCATCCTGGAATGTTCCGTGAAAGATTTTGGACTATGCGACAGTATTCAGGATTTGGTGATGCTAAACTCACCAATGAGCGATTCAAATTCATGCTTGAAAAAGGTCAGACTGGGCTTAGCATGGCCTTTGATCTTCCAACTCAAATTGGATATGATCCAGATTCCCCTCAAGCAGAAGGTGAGGTAGGAAAAGTTGGAGTATCAATTGCATCACTTAAAGATATGATGGTTGCATTTGGTGGAATTCCTTTGGGTAAAGTCAGTTCTTCAATGACAATAAACTCTACTGCCTCTACCTTACTTGCATATTATATTGCAGTAGGTGAGGCTCAGGGATTTAAAAGTGAGCAGCTTCGGGGGACAACTCAAAACGATATTCTTAAAGAATACATTGCCAGAAATACCTACATCTATCCTCCACAACCTTCAATGAGATTAATTGGTGACATGATTAGTTATTGTGCAGAAAAAGTTCCTCAATGGTATCCTGTTTCAATATCTGGTTATCATATGAGAGAAGCTGGATGTACTGCAACACAGGAAGTTGCCTTTACCCTTGCAAATGCAATTGCATATATTCAAACATGCATCGATAGGGGTCTCAAAATTGATGACTTTGCTCCTCGACTTTCTTTCTTCTTTTGTTGCACCATTGAATTCTTTGAGGAAGTTGCCAAGTTTAGGGTTGCAAGAAAAGTTTATGCAAAAATTCTAAAGGAAATGTTTCATGCAAAAAATCCTCGCTCTATACAATTAAAATTCCACACTCAAACTAGCGGTGAATCTTTAACTGCCCAACAACCAAACAACAATATCGTTCGTGTTGCAGTTCAAACAATGGCTGCAGTTATGGGTGGGACTCAATCACTTCACACAAACTCCAGAGATGAGGCACTGGCACTTCCTACGCAAGAATCTGCAAAAATTGCTCTTAGGACTCAGCAAATCATTGCCCATGAAAGCGGTATTACCAAAACTGCCGATCCTTTGGCTGGCTCTTACTATCTAGAAGAACTATGTGATCAAATTGAGGAAGGGGTTTGGAAATATCTTAAAAAAATTCAAAAGATGGGCGGATCCGTCAAAGGAATTGAGAAAGGGTTTTTCCAGTCTGAAATAAGACAAAATGCATATCGTCTTAAAAAAGAGGCAGACGATGGTGACAGAATAATAGTTGGGGTGAACAAATATTCTGAAAAAGAGACACAACCAGAACTTTTGCGAGTTGGAGATAGAATTGAGATACAACAAAAGAAAGCGCTCAAAAAATTAAGGGCATCCAGAGACAGCAAGAAGCTTGAAAGAGCACTGTCTGCCATGAAAAATGCAGCAGAGACTGATAAAAACCTCATGCCTTACATTATTACTTCTGTCAAAGCATATGCTACAACTGGAGAAATTAGCAACACCCTCAGAGAAGTGTTTGGAGAGTATAGACCCAAAGAAGTGTTCTAATTTTTTGATTGAAAATTTAATTGTCTAACTTTATGGCATCCATAGTGGAGCAGGAGATTCATTTTGTTTGAAATCCTCAACTTTGATTTGTTCAGTACATCTTTTCATATTCTTATGAGACAAGCACTCACTTAGAGATTCGGTGAATAAGTTTTCTTGCGTTACCTTAAAGGCAGATTCTTTTTCTATAGCTCTATTTGGGTTTGAACCCATCAAATAATATTTGTACTCTGTTGTTTCAAAATCTAGTAACAAATTGGAAAACAATGCTTTTTTAACAGAAAGCACGTCATCCAAAAACCATTGCTCCTCAAAGCCTCCAACGTTATGGGCAATTACAATCATATCTGCACTTTCAAATTCTTTTACTACCTTAAACTGAATTGACAATACCTTAGTGGATGAACCCCAGTGTGTCATGATTGAATGAATATCCTCAAGATATCCTCCATTGTTCACCAATTGTTTCTGACCCTGTATTCTGATTATCTTAATTGGAGCATTTTGTGTTTTTTGCGAAGATGTGCCTTCTGGGAAAATATACACTTCAATTCCTGAAGGTGGCAATTTTCCTTTTTGGTTTGGAAGTTCTATAGTTAGATTAACTACTTCTCCGAGTGTTAGAATTTTTTTATTATTATTTCCATCAATTTTGATTGATTCGGATTTTGCCACTTTGGTGAACCCATTTGGATATGCCTTTACAATATTGATTACCTCATCATTGTCTATCTGTGTATATGACATGTTGTATCCCATTATTCCTGATACCTCCTGTAAGTTTCCACCATTAGTATTTGGGTGATTCAAACTCAAGGAATGTCCTATTTCATGTAATGTAATTCTCTTTATCATTTCATTATCTAATTGTTTATGTTCTTCATTTTTTACAATGTCTCGAAATTTCTCAATGGTCATACTGCTCCAAAAATTTTCATCCTTCTCTGCCATGTCCAGTAATGTACTTTGATAGTTATCTGTGTAGATTGTTACATTGGCAACAGGAGTTTGTGGGTGGCTAAATCCAGCAACGCCAGATAATTGAAAAAATGTAGGTTCTGGTGAATCATAAAAATTTACATATCCATCACAAATAGATTCGTCTTGTGGATAAACATGCATGGTCATATCCCACACTTCAGAATTTTGTGTCACATCAACAATTCTTTCACGCCATGTTTTTACTGCATTAACTGCAATCTCATTAAATGCTGGGTTCTCTACATTATCTGTAATACAATAGTCTATTTTTGTATCATTGAAAACAAGTAATCTGTTTCCTGTATATTTTTGAAAATCAATGTATTCATTTTTTTCCATGATGTCTTCATAAGCACTAGCCTGTTGATCCCCTACAATTCCTATAGACACAAGAAACAATGTAGCAATAATTGGAAGGACTCCAATTCTTAATTTCTTTTTGAAATTCTTAGACTTGATCACAGTAAAAAATTTAGAAAAAAAATGATGTTAAACTAAAGTGTGTCATAGACAGTACACACAAAATTCATTTTGTGCAATTTGAACAAAATCAGAAAATTTATGCCTATTATGAATTTATGAAAATTGTTGCGCTATAGTAACTAAAGATGCTTTGTAAAAATCTAATTTATTAAAACAAAAACAATTAAGAATACGAATTAATTTTTCTAAAACCATAGTGTCTCAAAAAATAAAATGCTCTCACATTCTTGTTGCAAAACAAAGTGAGGCCTTGACAATAATAGATCGTATTAAAAATGGCGAAAAATTCGGCAAGCTTGCAAAAGAGCTCTCAACAGATACAGGAAGTGCAAAAAGAGATGGAAATTTGGGTTATTTTACAAGGGGTAAGATGGTAAAGGCATTTGAGGAAGTTGCATTCAAATTACAAGTTGGTCAGGTATCTGAACCTGTAAAATCGGAATTTGGATATCATGTTATAAAGAGACTAGGATAGCTTTGGTTCTAACTGAAAAAACCTTAGATGAAATTCTAAACTATCTCGATAATTCTATTGCTAAATTAGCGAGTGATACTTTGACCACCCCTGAATTTCAAATGGGTAATGATGAACTAGAACAATTTCTATCTAGCCAATACGATATAAGATTAGATAATTTACTACAAAGAAAAAACAGCAATATTCATCATTTGGAATCTGGAGTGAAAAACAAAACAATTCAAAGAAAACAAGTATTACTTGGTAGAATCTTAAAAGAATCTCGGGTCTAAAGGAAAGCGTCCAAGCCTACTTTTTTTGAATTGTTTTTCTGCAAGGTCGCCATCATCTTCTCCCCCATGGATTTTGCAGCATTCATCTTCCTTTTACCAATCCAATAATATCTCTCATCTATAGTATCTTTGGCAATTAACACTATGAGTTTTCCTGTATCTTTCCTTCCGGTTCTGCCTCTTCGCTGAATAAATCGAATTGAGCTAGGAACGATGTCATAAAAAATTACTAGGTTAACTTCCGAAATATCTAATCCTTCTTCTCCTACTCGTGTTGCAACAAGTACCTTAAATTCACCGTCTCTAAATTTTTGGACATTTTCTATCTGTTTTTTTTGCTTTAATCCAGTTTTACCTGCTTTACCAATTAAAATTCCAGATGGAATTCCAATTTCATGTACTTTGTTAATAATAATATCAACTGAATCTCTAAAGCTAGAAAATATTATAGCCTTTCCAGTAAATGATTGAAGAATTTCTTCTAGTTTTAGAATCTTGGGATGCTCTATCCCTTTTGATTGGGCGTCTTTGGCAAGATGAACTGCTCGAGTAAAATTTGGATCTACTTCAAATAGTTCTTTTACCCCTGCTCCTTTTTTGACTCTAGCTCGCTCACAGAATTTTAAAAATGGAGTAATCCCATGCACCTCAAACATGTTTAAGGCATAATGAATTCGAATTGCAGTAAAAAGTGGCTTTGCACATTTTCTGTTTTGAAACAATACAAATTTTCTAAAACGTAGCAGGGCAGACAAGGATTGTTGCCCACTTAATTGAAGCCCATATTTTTTCAAAAGGTCATATCTTTCATCTAAAGCTAATTTCAAAAGTTTTTGTATAGCCTTCATTTCTGGAGGGAGTTCTACAATTATCTCCTCAGTATCAGTTTGCTGAATATAGGGTTTGACATCAGAACTGTCTTCAGTTCTCTCAGCTACCCTAGAAATGTTTAGCCTGGTGAGAATTTCAGTTGCCTTTTCTTTTTCACTTGGTAAGGTAGCAGTCATCCCAAGAATTCGAACATCAGAATTTTTCAATCGTTCTGCTATACCAGAATAGGCATAATCTCCTATTGTCCTGTGAGCCTCATCAAATATCACCAACCCAAATTGATTAGGTGAAACAATTTGTCTATCTAAATCATTTTTTGCGATTTGTGGAGTTGCACAAATAACGCTATTCTTCCAATATTCAGTTCTTTTTTGAAGTGCATCTTCACCTGTGATTAAAGAGATGTCCTCAATTGTGAGATTCTGTTTTAGAAATTCATAGTGTTGGTTAACTAGAACTTTTGTGGGAGCTAAAAAGAGTGTGTCTTTCCCCCTGCTAAGATATTCTGAAATTACCTGTAACGCAATTGTTGTTTTACCCAGACCAGTTGGCAAAACAACAATACAATTCTCTTGAATTGCTTGATTTGCAAGATTTACTTGATAATCTCTTTTTTCTATAGAATTTTTTTTAATGAATTTTTTATCGATATGAACTAAGGCCATTTTGTATAATTTTGAATCTTGATTTATTGATTTTATGTTTTCGTGTAGTTGAGGGTTGACTAATGAATGATTACAAATTGGTTATACTCGAAATTTGAGCCTGACTACGCATAAAAAATAGCAAAAATCTTAATTTACTCATATTTTTGTAGATCTGCTCATTATTGATATTTTTAATATCGCCAAGTTGGTAGGTATTTTTTTGGTTTTGGTTCTTTAACCGTCAAACTAGAGATTGAGATCTGAATACATCTTATCTCTTTAGTTGAAGCAAAAAACAGAATTATGACAATAAAAAATTTTTCTCAACTAAACTCTTAACTTTACATTAATTTACAAATAGTATGGATGAAAAAGAAGAGGACAGATCGGAAGAATCACTTCGCAGACATTTAATCTTCTACAAAAAATTAAACAAGACAATCTCAGAGATTAAAACTGAAATTCAAACTTTTTCAGATGAAAAATTTCTACAACATCTTAACGACAGAATAGAGGCCATTGAACTTGATAAAACAAGAATTAGAAAAATGTTCCCAAAAGTAGATATTGAAACTTGGGAAGATCTTAATTAATTATAAAAATTTAAAATAGAACTATTGTTCTAACTATTTCTTAGATTTGTTAATATTACAATCATCTCATAGATATTTTTTCAAAGAATTCGTGTCATTTTTTATGTACACGTAATGGTTTGCAAGTGATTTTTCTGTATTTGTTCTTTTCACAGGATTTTGAATTTTTTATAAATGGTGCTTAGCTCTGTTGTGCATCTTGCCATGATGCAGTCTTTTCAAGGTTGTTAAAGAAAATTATGTAGAAATTAATCATCAATATGGCTTGTTACCGATCGATGTATTCATATCAATTAAATTGATTTGCGATTAATCGAATTTTACCAATTCATATATTGCTCAAATAAATTCTTCAGGTATGAGCAAATCTTTTTCAAGACCTGATTGGGATGAATATTTTATGCTGCAAGCTGAACTAGCAAAACTTCGTTCAAACTGCCTAACTAGACAAGTAGGGGCGGTAATCGTGCGTAACCACAGGCAATTAGCCACAGGATATAATGGAACTCCTCCGGGAATAAAAAATTGCTTTGAGGGTGGATGCAAAAGATGTCAACTAAGAATGGAGGGTAAAATTGAATCTGGGGCATCCCTAGATAGATGCCTTTGCAACCATGCCGAAGCAAATGCGATAATGCATTGCGCTATTCTTGGAATAGAAGCAGGTACTGCGGGAGCAATTTTGTATACGACTTTTGTACCATGTTTAGAATGCACAAAAATGGCAATAACTATCGGAATTAAAAAATTTGTATGCCTTGATTCGTATCCTGAAACAGATTTTGATTTATTAAAAGAAGCTGGAGTAAAGGTAGTCAAATTAGACAAAAATAAAATTTCCAGGTGGGCTCAAGAACTCGTTAACCAATATGATAATTCCTCCTAAGTGATATTATGCAAGTCAAAGTTAGTACAGAAAAAATTTCTTCAATGCCCACTTCCATGTTAGTATCGGCAACATATGACAGCACATCAAGATCTGCAGTTTTAAAATTCTATGACCCAGAATCTCAAAAACTAATTTTATGGTTAGATGAAACTGGACACAAACCATATTGTTATTCTAAATTAGAGTTGGATGAATTAGACTTTCTTAAAGAAAGAGAAGATGTTTTAAAAATAGAAAAAGTAAATCGTCAAGATTTAATTAAAGATGAAAATATAGAAATTTCTAAAATCACTGTTGCAGATCCCCTTGCTATTGGAGGAGCTACGGGTGACAAAAGTATTAGAAATATAATTGAAACCTGGGAGTCTGACATCAAATATTATGAAAACTATCTGTATGACCGGTCGCTAATTGTTGGAAAATACTACGAGATAGTTGATGGTAAAATAAAACCACATGATTTAGAAATTTCCGATGAGGTAAAGATTGCTCTGAAAAGCCTCCTTTGGGATAAGGTTGATAGCGATATTATGATTGACCCAAAAGAATTCAAAGAATGCATTACCAGCTGGGCAGAATTACTAAATCAGCCAATTCCTAAAATCAGGCGTCTAAGTGTAGATATCGAAGTTGAGGCTGAGATTGGAAGAATTCCTGACCCAAAAATTGCAGAAAAAAAAGTCACCGCAATCGGATTCAAAGGAACAGATGGATTTGATCAAGTCTTTGTTTTAAGAACTGAAACTACAGATGAGGGAAAAAATGAACTTGATGAAAATGTCAAAGTTGTATTTTATGAGAAGGATAAAGAAAAGGAGATGATATTTGATGCCTTTAAAATCATTGATGAATTTCCATTTGTTCTAACCTACAATGGCGATGATTTTGATTTACCTTATCTTTATAACAGAGCAGAAAGACTTGGAATCAAAAAAATAGATAATCCACTTTATATGATGAGGGATTCGGCCACATTAAAACGCGGAGTGCATCTTGACTTGTATAGAACCCTTTCTAATCGCTCATTTCAAATTTATGTATTTAGTCAATCATATACAGATTTTTCATTGAACAGTGTATCCAAGGCACTTTTAGGAAAAGAAAAAATTGATTATGGGATTGATTTAGCAGATCTTAGTCTTTATCAAACTGCCAATTATTGTTACAATGATGCACTGATTACATATGAGCTTACAAGCTTTAATCATGATCTATTGATGAATTTACTTGTAATTATTGCAAGAATTGCCAGGATGCCCATTGATGATATTGCAAGACTTGGAGTATCACAATGGATTAGAAGTTTGCTTTATTACGAACACCGACAGAGAAATGCATTAATTCCAAGAAGGGAAGACCTGCAAAGAAGATCAGAAGGTGTTATGTCTGACGCAGTTATCAAGGATAAAAAATACCGAGGAGGATTAGTTGTTGACCCCAAGGAGGGAATTCATTTTGATGTAGTTGTCATGGATTTTGCTAGTCTATATCCTAGCATAATTAAAGTAAAAAACTTGTCATATGAAACAGTAAGATGTTCTCATGAAGAGTGCAAAAAAAACACAATCCCTCAAACCAATCATTGGGTGTGCTCAAAGCGAAATGGTATTACATCAATTATCATTGGTTCTTTGAGGGATTTGAGGGTAAATTACTACAAAAGCCTGTCAAAAAAGGAGACCTTATCAGACGAGCAACGACAACAATACACCGTAGTCAGTCAGGCACTTAAGGTCATACTAAATGCCAGTTACGGCGTCATGGGAGCTGAGATATTTCCTTTATATTTTCTCCCTGCAGCCGAAGCTACAACTGCCATTGGGCGACACACAATTCTTGAAACCATAAAAAAATGCGAGGAAATAGGAATTGAGGTGCTTTATGGGGATACGGATTCTATTTTTATTAAAAAACCTTCTGAGCAACAAATCAAAAATGTAATAGAGCAAGCAAAAAAGGATCATGGGGTAGATCTTGAGATTGATAAAGTTTACCGATATTGTGTTTTAAGTAAAAGAAAGAAGAATTATCTTGGTGTAACTAAAGATGGAAAAGTAGATGTCAAGGGATTAACTGGAAAAAAATCTCATACTCCCGCATTTATAAAAAAATTATTTTACGAACTACTTGATATTTTATCCGAAGTCCAAACAATGAATGATTTTGATCAAGCAAAAAAAGAAATTAGTTTAAAAATTGCAAATTGTGCAAAAATGGTTCAAGGCAAGGAAATTCCCTTAAAGGATTTAACCTTCAATGTGATGCTAAGTAAAGCTCCTTCAGAATATGTTAAAACAATTCCTCAGCACATACGGGCTGCAAGGCAGCTAGAATCTATACGGGAAATAAAAAAAGGTGATAAAATTTCATACGTAAAAATTCTGAATAAACCTGGAGTAAAGCCACTCGAGTTGGCCAAGAAAGAAGAGATTGACTCTAAAAAATATATGGAGTTTATGGAATCGACACTAGACCAAATAACATCTTCAATGGATTTAGATTTTGACACCATGCTTGGAAAACCAAAACAAACCGGACTGGATGAATTTTTCTGGAGTTGATTTGAAAAGATATGGAAGTCGATAGTATTCTCCTAACTATTTTGGGAACTCTTGCAGGAATTTTAATTCTTTCAGGTTGGGTAGAACAAATAATCAAAGGTTACAAAACAAAAAGTCTCAAAGATATTTCTAAATATTTAATGATTTTTATTTCTGCAGGTGCTACATTATGGTTGCTTTATGGAATCATAGTGTCTGACATCTTTATCATAGGCACAAATATTGCAGCAATTATCCTAATGATAATTGTATTAATTATGAAAAAAAGGTATGACAAAAGCTAAGGTCCACTGATTTTCTAATCAATGGTTAAATAGAATATAAAAATCCCAAAGAAAGATGTTCATAATTAATTGTAAAAATTATGAAGAAATTGCCGGGGATAAAATAATCAAATTTGTAAAAATTGTTGAAAAAATTTCAAAAAAATATAAAATAAAAATTGCAGTTTCTCCACCACACCATCTTATTGGACTGGTTTCCAAAAGCTATATTCCTATCATAGCGCAGCATGTTGATGTATCTAAGGTTGGGAGCACAACTGGTTTTGTAGTTCCAGAACTTTTAAAAAAATCAGGAGTTAGTGGGTCTTTGATTAATCACAGCGAACACAGGATTTCTAGTAAGGAAATTGCCTATCTTGTTCCAAAATTACGTGAGTTAAAGATGATTTCTGTTTTATGTGTCAAAGATGTTTCAGAGGCAAAAAAATATGCCAAGTTAAATCCTGACTATGTTGCCATCGAGCCCTCGGAATTGATTGGCTCAGGCAAGGCAGTCTCGAAAGAAAAACCAGATTTGATCATTAATGCTGCATATGCCGTAAAAAGTGCAAAAAATAACACCCAATTACTTTGCGGGGCAGGAATTGTTTCTGGAAAGGACGTGTCAGCCGCTTTAGAACTTGGTTCTATGGGAATTCTAGTTGCTAGTGGTATAATCAAAGCAAAAAGTTGGACTAAAATCATAGATGAATTTGCAAAAGCAATGTCCTGATTTTCTAATTAATATTATTTTATGTTAAATTTGTGTTGACTAATGGTTTGCCATCCACTCATAAAATCATTAAAATCAATTTAAGATGTATAGAATTTCATGAGAAATAGAATAATATGTTCAGACTGTAAGATGGTCCTTGAAACTAGATCTGAAAGAAGTATTCAGAAATGTGACGGTTGCCAGCTTGCATAAGGAACATTCCTAAAATTCCGCTATGTTGTCTACATAGGGTTGTAAGTTTTTCTTAAACAACTGATCTTTTATTCATATATTTAAAAAAATGCTAGGGACATAACAAAAACAATTTAATTTTTAATTATCAGATAACTTTTGGAATTAATTTTTTTCTGTCAAATTAGTTTAAATCCTTCTAATTTTGATTGGATAACCTAGATAAAAAAAATGAAGCAAATTTACTTTTATGATGAAGGCGATGGGAAAAACAAGAAGCTCCTAGGTGGAAAAGGAGCCGGTATGTGTGAAATGACCAAACTAAAGTTGCCAGTTCCGCCTGGATTTGTAATTACTACTGAGGTTTGCAAGAAATACTATGAAAATAACAAAAAATTGCCAAGATCACTGATTCCAGAATTGAAAAAAAACATATTAAAAATTGAAAAAAAGACAGGCAAAAAATTCAACTCAAAGTCAAACCCACTCTTAGTCTCCGTAAGATCTGGTGCTGCAATTTCTATGCCTGGAATGATGGACACAATTTTGAATTTGGGCCTAAATGATCTTACAGTTGAAGGGCTTGCCAAACAAAGTAGGAATATACGATTTGCTCTGGATTCGTATAGACGATTTATTCAGTTATTTGGAAAAGTAGTATTTGGGATTGATGATAAAAAATTTGATGGTGTGTTGGACCTCGTAAAAAAAAATCAGGGCATAACGGAGGATAGCGCCCTAAATGAAAATTCATTAAGAAAAATAGTTTTACAATACAAAAAGATTTGTCAAAAACATACTGGCAGAAAATTTCCTTCAGATCCTTTTGATCAGGTTGAACTGGCAATCAAAGCTGTCTTGGGCAGTTGGATGGGAGAGCGTGCTATTGTTTACCGAGAAAAGAATTACATTACAAAGGCTATTGCAGACGGTACTGCTGTCAATATCGTTTCTATGGTATTTGGAAATATGGGCGATGATTGTGCCACAGGAGTTGTGTTCACAAGAAATCCTGGAGACGGCACTAAGCAAATCTACGGAGAATATCTGGTAAACGCTCAAGGTGAGGACGTTGTAGCTGGTGTAAGAACAGGAAAACAAGTCAATAAATTGAAAAAAGAGATGCCAGATTCCTATAAGCAATTAGCAAAAACCTGTGAAAAATTAGAAAAATATTTCAAAGAACCACAAGACATTGAATTTACAATCGAAAAAGGAAAATTCTATCTTTTACAAACAAGAAATGCAAAAATGAACGCTGTTAGTATGACAAAGACTTCAGTTGATATGGTAAAAGAAAAACTAATTGATAAAAATAGGGCATTGACTAGATTACAAGCTGAGCATCTGGAACAACTCCTCCACAAGACACTTGATCAAAAAGCAATCAAAAATTATACCCAAATAGTTAAAGGAATTGACGCATCACCAGGAGCTGCAAGTGGAATTGCTATCTTTGATGTAAAAAAGGCAACTGCTATGGGTGAAAATGGTGTCAAGGTTATTTTAATTCGAGAAGAAACCAAACCCGAAGATGTTCCTGCATTCTTTGAATCAGCCGGAATTCTAACCAGTAGAGGAGGAAAAACATCCCATGCGGCAGTGGTGGCAAGAGGAATGGGGAAACCATGTATTGTTGGATGCTCTGACATGAAAATCAATTACGATAAAAAAACTGCAACTGCGAATGGTAAAACCATCAATGAAGGAGATGCAATTACCATAGATGGAAGTAGCGGTAACGTTTACTTTGGTGAGATTCCAACAATTGAACCAAAAATTACTCAAGACTTTAAGACTATTTTAGATTGGGCACAAAAATCCAAAAAAATTGGAATCAGGGCAAATGCGGATACTCCAGAAGCAGCAATACTAGCACGACAATATGGGGCTCAAGGAATTGGACTTTGTAGAACTGAAAGAATGTTCAATGGACGTGATAGAATAGGATTATTTGTTGATATGATAATGGCAAAAACAATTCAAGACAGAAAAAAAGTTCTCAAAAAACTAGGTCAATTACAAAAAAGTGATTTTATTGAAATTCTAAAGACCATGGAAGGATATACGGTCACTATTAGATTACTAGATCCACCACTACATGAATTTTTACCAAACCCTGAAGAACTGGCTGAAAAAATTCATAAATTGGAAAAGAACAAAAAGACAAAAGAACTCGAAGCAACAAAAATTATTTTTAACAGGGCACGAGAACTTGCTGAAATTAACCCAATGATGGGGCACAGGGGCGTAAGAGTGGGAGTCACATATCCTGAAATTTATGAAATGCAAATTCGTGCAGTCTTTGAAGCTGCAGCATTTTTGGCAAAAAAGAAAGTAAAGGCCCATCCTCAAATTATGATACCGCAGGTTAGCAGTATTGCAGAATTAAACTACATAAAGAAAATTTATGATGACATTAAAGAAGAAATTGAAAAAAAATACAAGATGAAAATAACAATTAATTTTGGAACGATGATTGAAGTTGTACGGGCGGCTCTTACTGCAGATGAGCTTACAGAAACTGCAGAATTCTTTAGTTTTGGTACCAACGATTTAACTCAGGCAACATTTAGTTTTAGCCGTGAAGACGCTGAGAGCAAGTTCCTCCCTGAATATTTAAAAAAGGACTTGCTCGAACGTAACCCATTTCAATCAATCGATGTTAATGGTGTTGGAAGCCTAATAGAACTTGGAATTACCAAGGGACGAGGGGTTAAACCAAATCTTGAGATTGGTATTTGTGGTGAGCATGGTGGTGATCCTAGCTCTATAAAGTTCTGCCATGGCGCCAATATTAGTTATGTGAGCGCATCTCCGCATAGAATTCCGATTGCTATAGTTGCAGCAGCCCAGGCAGCAATTGAACTATCAAAAACCAAATCCAAACAGTGATACCTATATTTGAAAACCTGCAAATTAGACTGAAAAGACATGTTGCCAAGGGTAGATTCTATTAAACAGATTAGACTCAAAATTGGAATAACTCAAAAAAAACTTGCGTCACTAGCTGGAGTTAGTACATCAATGATTAATCAGATAGAGTCAGGACGAAGCCAACCAAGTTACCATACCGCCAAAAAAATTTTTGATATTCTGGGAGACATGGAAGGAAAATCATCTTCTTACAAAGCTGGAGATTTTTGTAGCAAAGACATTGTAAAATTAAAACCAACAGATACTCTTCATGATGCAATTAAAAAAATGCATAATCTATCCATCAGTCAGATTCCTATATTTGAAAAGAATGAACCAGTTGGAGTAATTTCTGAAGATGGAATCGTAAAACATTTAGCAGATATCGGCGAAGCAGAATTAAAAAACTCAAAACTTTCAGATACAATGGATTCTGTTCCACCAATTGTGGATTTTGATACTCCTGCAAACGTTCTGGTTCCTTTAATTCGATATTCTAAATGTATTCTAGTTTCAAAAAAATCAAAAATTATTGGTATTATTACTGCATCAGACACTTTGAAGCTGATGGAATAAAATAATTATTTTTGATGAGAACAAAGTTCAGCTAGAACCCCGTAAAGTGACTTTGGGTGAATAAAAGTGACTTTGGTTCCAGCTGATCCAGGTCTTACTTTTCCTAGAAATTGAATACCGCAATCTTCCATTCTGGAAACTTCGCCATCAATGTTATCAGTTTCCAAAGCTATGTGATGGAGGCCTTGTCCCTTTTTTTCTAAGAACTTTTTAATTGGACTGGTGTCATTTGTAGGCTGCATCAATTCAATTCTCCCGTTTTCTAAATGAAGTATTGCTACCTTGACTCCCTCGGATTCGATTGTTTCAAACTCAATTTCATCAATACCCAGAGCCTCTTGGTAGACTTTGGCTGATTCTTTTACATCATTTACTGCAATTGCTATGTGATCAATTTTCATGTATTGTATCTAATTAACTGGCAGTTCCAAGTTTTATTTATTTTCTGTTTTTTTGAAAAATCTTTGCTTCATATTCGATAAAAATTACTTTTGAGAGGAATTAGACGTTTGATTAATATACGATAATACTTGAGGGTGGTGGTGCATTCGGTTCTTTTTATGATACTCTCACTCAGTCTTACCAGCCTTTTGGTAATTGGTTCTTCTGGACTCGCGTATGCACAAACAGTTGAAACAGTTAACGTCGTTGAAAATAAACTAGTCACATTAATTGGTGAAGGTTATGATGATGATGATGACGATCTGAGTTTTTTCTGGGTCCAACTTGATGGGGAACCAATCGAATTATCTTCATACACTATACCTACACCACAATTTATGGCTCCTGAAGTCCAAAATGGAATGATCAAAGTTTTAACATTCCAGCTTATAGTGACTGACCCAACTGGAGCACAAAGTTCTGATGTTGTTGAGATTAT
>Ga0209987_10000720_pt1 | contig 17516 bp, 13 predicted proteins | sample N074metaG_FD_182134 | JGI IMG/M metagenome (GOLD analysis project Ga0209987, IMG submission 182134) | Deep subsurface microbial communities from Kermadec Trench to uncover new lineages of life (NeLLi) - N074 metaG (SPAdes) (version 2) | ecosystem: Environmental > Aquatic > Marine > Ocean trench... | reverse complement strand
GAGGCAGGCGATCCTACTCGGCTTGCTGGCATGCGCATTCCTGGGGCGGGTGCTGGGCCAGGTCGCTGTTGCGCTCCTTGAGCCCGACTGGTTGCCCCCCATGCAGGACTGGTACTCGGGTCTGCTCCCCTACTCGATCCTACTCCTTATTCAGGTAGCCCTATTGGCACTTCAGGCACGCATTTCCTGGGACCTCTGGCACGGATCCGGATTTTTCACCCAACGCTATCCACGCTTTGGTTTTGGGCTCGGCTGGTTCAGCTACGGATACTTCGCGGTTATGGTGATCCGCTACGTGATCACCATGGCCTTCTTCCCGGAACGGCGCTGGTTGGGCAGCGGTACGATTCCCATCGTTTTCCATTGGGTCCTGGCCGCCTATCTCTTGACCTGGAGCCGCTTCCACAACCCATCCCACGGAGGTCTACATGCTGACACGACGTGAATTACTCAAACGGGCCACTCGGGCCGGAATCGCCGCTGCACTGATGCCGGCTGCCTGCACCGTACCGCCTCGAGAGCCAGACGGCGTCTGGGTCAACGACGTCCATTCCCAGCTCAATCGTACCCGTGTGCTGGGTATCGAGCGTCCCACAAATATCGAGGCCCTGAAAGCTCTTGTGGTTCGAGCTGGCAACCAGGAGCGCAGTATTTCCGTCATGGGGGGCCGTCACGCCATGGGAGGACAACAGTTCGGCAGCGACACCTTCCTCATCGATATGAATGGCATGCAGGGTATCCACGAGTTTGACGCAGAGAAGGGCGAGGTCGAGATCGGTGCGGGAATGCAGTGGCCGGAATTGATTGCGGAGTTGGTGGAACTTCAGCGCGGCCGTGAGCGCCCCTGGGGAATTGTCCAGAAACAGACCGGCGCCGACCGCCTCAGTATCGGCGGTGCGCTGGCGGCTAACGTGCACAGTCGTGGCCTAAGTTACCAGCCCATCGTGCAAGACGTGGAAGCCTTCACCCTCATCGATGCAAGAGGCGAAATCCTCCGCTGCAGCCGTCAGGAAAATACCGAGCTCTTTCAATTGACCATCGGTGGCTACGGCCTCTTTGGTGTCATTGCCACCGTGCGACTCCGACTGGCGCCCCGACAAAAGATCGAGCGGGTGGTTGAGGTGACCGATGTTTCAGGCATCGCCAGCCGCTTTGAGGAACGCATTGAGCAGGGCTTTCTGTTCGGAGACTTCCAGTATTCAACCGACGTCCAATCGGAGTCGCTGCTCCGGCAAGGCGTCTTCTCCTGTTATCGACCCGTGGACCCTGATACACCGGTGCCGGAATCCCAACACGCTCTCAGCCGTGACAACTGGTTGAGTCTTCTCGAGCTGGGACACCTGAACCGGGCCGAGGCTTTCAATCAATACTCCTCGTATTATCTGGGGACCAACGGCCAGGTCTACTGGTCCGATACCCATCAGCTCTCCACCTACATTGACGACTATCATTTCGAGCTGGGCAGACGAATCGGTGCGCTGTCGGAGGGCACGGAAATGATCACCGAGATTGACGTCCCTCGTAACGCCCTGGCCCCTTTCCTGGAGGAGGTGCGAGCGGACTTTATCGAAAACAATGTCAACCTGATTTATGGGACCATCCGCATGATTGAACGCGACGACGAGACTTTCCTGGCCTGGGCCCGAGAACCCTGGGCCTGTATCATCTTCAATCTGCACACCGCCCATGACGCCGAGTCACTGGATCGAACGGCCGAACACTTCCGAAGACTGATCGAGAGAGGCCGTGCTTACGGTGGCACCTACTATTTGACCTACCACCGCTGGGCAACGCGCGATCAACTGCTGGCCTGCTACCCGCGATTTCCGGAATTCCTTCAGTTAAAACTCCAACACGACCCGCAGGAGCTTTTCCAGAGCGACTGGTATCGCCACTACCGCGCCCTCTTCTCCGGCTGAGCGAAGCAGGCGTTGAGACTTTGGGTCTCGGATCAGTGCTCTTCAGTGGTCGTCTCTGCCCAACTGGGATGCGGAGCCATGAAGACCAGACAAATCAAACGCTGGTTGCTGGTATTTTCCACTCCATGAAGCTCATCCGAGAAGGCACATGTGATTTCCCCCGACCTGAGTAAGCGCGTTTCCTGGCCGATGGTGAAAGAGCCTTCCCCTTCCACGACGTAGTAGATCTTGTCGTTCCCCTGATGGCTATGGATTTTTTGCATCTGCCCAGGTTCCAGGCAATAGAGGTCGCAAAACATCCGCGGACTCTCAAAGAGATTCACCTTCTGCATTTTCTGGGAACTGAATCGAACCACTTCGGTGATCGTTCTTACTTCCATAAACGGGATTGTATCTAACTCCACGAGTTCGAAACAGGATAGATCTGTGGACGAATCCTCATCCACGACAATCCCAATCTCCCGTTTGAGCTAACATTCACGATGTCATGATCACTTTTCACCGGGTTAAGGAGTTTTTCGGCCTGCAAAAGAGCATGGTCGGGCTTTTGGCGATGGTGGTGCTGGTAGGGATGGGCGAGAAAATGGGGGAGCGGTTTCTCCCCATTTACCTGATCACCCTGGGGGGTGGTGCTCTTTCCGTGGGGCTGCTCAGCGGCATGGACAACCTGTTGTCAGCTCTCTATTCGTTCCCCGGAGGATACCTGGCCGACCGACTGGGCACCAAGAAGGCGCTGCTGGTTTTCAACCTTATTGCCATGGTGGGATTTGTCGTGGTCATCCTGATTCCTGCCTGGCAAGCGGTCATCGTGGGATCCGTGTTCTTTTTGAGCTGGACGGCCATTTCGCTGCCGGCAACCATGGGACTGGTTGCCCAGGTGCTTCCCAAAAACAGACGCACCATGGGAGTCACCATGCACTCTCTGGTGCGCCGCTTCCCGATGGCCCTGGGTCCGCTCGTGGGTGGAGTCTGCATCGACATCTGGGGCCTTGTGACCGGCATCCGTATTGCCTTCATCGGGGCCCTGGCCATGGCCGTGGTCGCTGCTATCGTGCAACAGATCCTGATTAAAGAGAATGCCAGTGACCAAGAGGTTCAAGCCACAAAATCGCAAGCAGAGAAAAACCCCTTTCGGCTGCTCCGGGAAATGAACCCCAAGCTGCGCAATCTACTGATCTCCGATATCCTCATCCGTTTTTGCGAGCAGATTCCTTACGCTTTCGTGGTCCTCTGGTGCATGGAGGTGGTTACCATGCCTGTGACCGGCCTGCAGTTTGGTCTTCTGACCACGGTGGAAATGGCCACCGCCCTGTTGATCTATATACCGGTCGCCTACCTTGCCGATCGAGGACACAAGAAGCCCTTCGTCCAGATCACCTTCGTGTTCTTTACCCTGTTTCCCCTGGTGCTCATGTTCTGCCAATCGTTCTGGCCACTGGCGGGAGCATTCGTTCTTCGTGGGCTCAAGGAGTTTGGCGAACCCACTCGCAAGGCACTCATCATGGACCTGGCTCCGGAGAACCGTAAAGCCGGAATGTTCGGGCTCTATTATCTGCTGCGGGACCTGGTTGTCTCAGTGGCAGCCTTTGGCGGAGCCTATCTCTGGATCATCGGTCCTGAAGTGAACCTGTGGGTGGCTTTCGGCTTCGGCGTGCTGGGCACTTGCTGGTTCACCTGGAAGGGCCGAGACCTTTCTGACCTCCGGACGCAGTAAGTGAATGTCGGTGCTTCTGCCACCTGGTAGCGAGAACTGAGGAATCATCCGAACCAATCAGATCGGTCTTGCCATCACCAGAAGAATGTTTTTCAGCTTCGGAACAACTAGACAAATCAAACGTACAACTACGGCTCCAAGAAGGCCCCTCACTCCTCCAGGAGAAACCTTGCCTGGAAAGATAATCTGCCTGTCGCAAACTTGATAGCCTGCCTTCTCTAGCAATTCTTGAAGTTCATCCATACAAAAGAGACGGTGGTGTCCATAGAGATAAGAGTTTCCGCTCACCATCACTGGACTTTGATAAGTCAGCCTATCTCCTTGACCAAGAAAACGCTTGATCCGGTTGACGGCGGAGAGGGAATTGGGGGTAGTCACGATCAACATTCCGTCTTCTTTCAATACACGACGGGCCTTTTCGAGGGACCCAACCGGATCAGAAGTGAAGTGTTCAATCACTTCACCCAGCACCACAACATCAAAGCTTTCATCTTGAAACGGCAATTCGTGAACTTCCATATTGAGCATCAACAAGGGAATCGCGAATTGGCGGCAAACTTCCTCCGCCATTTCTCCGTAAAAGAAATCGAGGGCAAAAACTCGGTGGCCTGCCGTCTTCATAGCTGCCGCCAGGAATCCATAACCCACTCCGATGTCAAGAATTGTGAGCGGCCCCTTTCCGGACAGGCTCTTCAGGATCTTTTGATAGCGGACAACGTGTCGTCGAAAGTAATTCCGGCCCCGGGGAATTTGAGTAGCGATGTTTTTTAGATTGATGTCCACCACATTTTCAATGTTATGAATCATTTGAGTTGAAAAGCAATATCAAGTGACGTGTTTATAAGGACATCGTAACAGTCGCCTGGCCCGGTTTATGCATAGGTTCTTGTCACGAAGCGCCGAAAGCGACGACCTGAGTGCGTTGCGCCACGCGCGAGGGCACCCGTTTCGGGTCGGCCCCCGCAAGCGTACTGTAGGGTACGCTGAGGAGGCCGACGGAGTGGGCACCCGCTTTGCGGGTCGCACAGTCAGGCCGGATGATTTCGTCGCTGCAGTAGAGAATTTATGCATAGTCCGGGCTAGGTGCCGCAGGAAGGGCCAAGACCCGTCTCACCTCTCCCCCACCCCGTAATCGCCGTCACCAACTCAGAGGAACACCCGACGGTAGAATCAACATCGAGATGTGGACCTTGAAGACATACCCCGAGACAGACCCGGCGAAGCGCTCCAACTATTGGGCGAAGTGCTTGACCGCTCTCTTGCTGTTCACAGCCACCCCCGTGGCCTTGGGCCTTGCCCAGGGGACAGAGGCCGAGCCCCAGGAAAAATTGCCTGATGAGGGAGCGCTGGAAAAGATCGAAGAGGCGACGCGCTTCCTGGAAAACATCACACGGAGTTGGAAGGGTTTCCATTTTGCACCTGGAGATTTTCCTGCGGGTGCCGGCTTTGTCTACGGTGTCGGCTACACCCCTTTGGGGCCGGATGGCCTGGCGAGCGACGCGGAATTGCCCAACCGGGCCAATGTTGACCTGGTGGCTTCCTATAGCACGCGTCAGTATTACCAGGTCGGTTTCGACCTGACCCTGCGTGACCTCGGTGGTGTCCCTTTAAGCCTGGCCTTTCAGGTCAAGGCCAACGAACTCCCCCAGGAGGACTTTTTCGGCTTCGGTCCAGCCAGCCTTGAGCAGGACCGGACAAACTACCTCATGAGATCCCTGGAGGTTGGAGCAGGGCTTCAATTCAGGCCTTTCAAAGGATGGAGTTTAGGAGGAGGCATGACTCATTTGAGTCCCCGAATCGGCTCGGGCAGGGACGATCGTTTTCCCTCCACCGAAGAGCTCTTCGATGAGACCACCATTCCCGGATTCCAAAGGCAGCCGGATTTCTGGCGCTACCACGGATCTTTGGGTTACGACTACCGGGACCAACCATCCAATCCCCGGGTGGGAGGATTTTACGGGGGACGCTTATCCAGCTTCCGGGACCGGGATCTGGACACCTATAACTTTCGCCACTTCGAGGGAGATTTACAGCAATATCTCCCCCTCCCTAAAAACTCTGTGATGGCTCTGCGCCTCAACCTGGTGATGACTGATTTCAGCACCGGAAACGCCGTACCGTTCTACTACATGCCGGCCCTGGGAGGCGGGGAGAAGCTGCGCGGTTTCCGGGAATTTAGATTCCGTGACCTCAACAGCCTGCTCCTGACCGCCGAGTACCGATGGCAGGCCTGGCCCTCCTTCAACATGACCCTGTTTGTGGATGCGGGCAAGGTCACCTTCGATCACGCCGATCTAAATTTCAGGGATCTGGAAACCTCCTACGGTATCGGATTTCGCTTCTATAGCCCCGAGGCTCTCCTGCTACGACTGGACCTGGCCTTCAGTCGGGAGGGATTCATTCCTCTCTTCAGGTACATCCATGTTTTCTGAGGCCGCCTGACTGCTGAATCGCCGGACGTTGAGAATTCCATTCCAGGGAGCGATGGCGATGGAAACGTTGCCCAAACACTTGGCCTGGCAGGCCAGACGGATGGGGGGATGAGTTTCCTGCTCGGAGTTGCCAAAGTCGTAGCCGAAGTACTTCAAGCGCTCCTTTTCGAACGGACTGATTTCGGACAACTTTTCCTTCCCGCCGAGAACACCAATCCAGCAGGTTCCACAGTTTGCGACACGGCATTGGAAAGGAATCGGTCCTCCTATTCGTCGCGGATCGATCGACCGATAGTCTCTCTCATCCTTTCCGGCCGCCATGGAAAGATCCTGTCCATGAATGGCCTGGAAACAGGCTGATTTATCCTGCTCGTTGAAGGTGACCCTATACCTGGCATCCACGGTACGCAGAAAGCCCAGGAGCCCCCCCCTTTTTCTGGAGCGGGCTCTTAACACCCGCTCGGGAGAGGATTTTCTTTGAGGAGGGCTCACAGAAGTCGCGGAAAAAGCGCCCGTCCCGATCTGTTGCAGGACCATGAGGGCGACGGCCGTGATCCCGATGACAAGAGACTCAGCAACCCGAAGCTTTGAAGCAATCTTTTGTGCGATGGCCTGGATCTGATCGGTCAGGCTGCCCTCACCGGATATCGAACCCTCGGCATGGGCGCAAACCACCTCGTGAACCTCAGACCAGTATCGAGAGCCGTACAGGAAGTCGAGTGAGGAATCGAGCTGCTTCTCGAGCCGATAGCCACCCCTGAGTTCCAGCTTCTGAACCGTTTGCGCGAGATCGTCGGACTCCTGGACAATCTGATGGAGACGCAAGGGCCAAAAGGAAAACCAAATGCGGGTGGCATCCTGATCGACCGGGTGCACCAACGGCAGGAGAATATCCAGGGCCTCGCTCCACGATTTGTCATCCTGCTGAGCAAGAAAAGACTCGAAAGCGTTTTGTTTTTGAACAGCGTCCATAATCTTTACCTAAACTTGAGCCGCTCGATCGGAATCCCACGATCGGCGGAGGCGAATAGGATAGCATGGCAGGACCGACTAGCCCGTCTTATGCATCATCCAGGCTAGGGCTGATGAGGAACGATCCAGACTTTAGGTATCCTTTGGGGGAAACGGCTGCGCAGATTCGAGGCCGCTTCTCGAGCCTCCTCATCTTTGACGAACGGCCCCACCCGCACACGATAGTAACGGCCTGATCCTGGAATGTCGGCCTCAACCACCTGCACGGGATAGCCGGCGTCTAGCAGTACCGTCCGTAACTCCTCGGCTTTCGGGCGCAATCGGAAAGACGCCACCTGCACGGCTAAACCCGCAGCCTGGGTGCTGGGAGAACCCGGCTGGTTCGCCAGTGGCTGTTCAGCCGAGGTGGGTGGGGTCTCGACCTCAGGCGCAGTGCTGTCAAGAGTTCTTATTATGTCTGGAGGAGAAGGTTCCATCGGTGGGGTCTCTGCCTCAGCCGCAGTGCTGTCAGGCCTGTTTGTTGAATCAGGAATAGAAGCTTCCATCGGTTCCCGGCCTGGGACCGCCGGAGGTTCAGGTGGGGCCTCCCTCTTCATTCCTCCCGGGCCTGCCTCAGCTTCTAGTTTAAAGTCCACGATCACTTCATCTGCCCTGCTTCTGAGTGGTACCCCTCGAACTTCCGTCTTGAAACCAGACAAGGAGGCGGTAAGGAGGTAACTTCCCAACGGCAAAGTCGGCACCCTGTACTTTCCCTCCTTCCCCGTAACCTCTGACCAATTATTTCCAGTGTTGAGATATTTTGCCGTAATCTGCACACCGATCAGGGGTGTCCCCTCCTCATCGGTCACCGTTCCCGAAACGGCTGCCGTCGCGATCTGGGCCCAGGCCATGCTGGAAACACACACCACCAAGATCAGGCTTCTGATAAACATCATCTCCCTCGCAATCGCCATTATATACCCACCCGATGATGCGACTGTGCAAGCTCACTCAAATTCGTCGGTGTTGAGCTTTAGTGTCTCGTCCCATGAATAACTTGACGTTTGTGGCGAGCGCGACGGCGTCGAGTTCGCGAAGCGACGACGACGCGATGTCAGTGATATCGTGGAGGAGGAGCGACAAAGAAATTGATGCCGACCCGCCGCCACCCTTCGGGCTAATGGGGGTTGCGGGCGATCTCGGGGCACCCGCTTGCGGGTCACTCGTCGTCACCGATGTCCCTGCATCACCTCCTCCTCGCTCCTTGATCTCCCCTCCCAAGCCCCATCAGCAAACGTTATGGTATTCAGGGGACGAGACACTTACCTTGTCAGTACCCAATAGTAAGATCTATCAGTCCTATGGCAGAAGGAGTTCAACCGAGGAAAGCGCGCACGGTTGCGATCGCCAGCGGCAAGGGTGGCGTTGGCAAGACGGTGATTACCGCCAATCTCTCTCTCAGCCTGGCCCAACAGTTCGGCACAAGAAACCGCCCTGTTGTCGCCATTGATCTCGATTTAGGCTGCGGAAACCTGAATTCCTGTCTCGGTGTCCGTTCTCCTAATGGGACAATCAACAGCTTCCTTTCCAGGAAGGTACCCTCCCTTCGGCACATCCTGACCCCGACCCCACAGAAGCACTTGCACATGATCTGTTCTTCCTACAGTGGTTCGCCCGAGATGGCCCTCACCGACAGTTTAAAAAAGACACTCTTGGATGAAGCCAGCGCCCTGGAAGCAAGTTGGGTTTTGATGGACCTGGGAGCCGGGACTTCGGGGGATGTCTTGGATCTGTTTTTGGGAGCCACGGAAAAAATCATCGTCATCACCCCTGAAGCACTTTCTCTTCACAACGCCTTCCTTTTTCTGAAAACATTGATTCTTCACTATCTCTGGCGTGAACTTGGCAAAGAAGGTCTCCTCTCTTCGGTGAAACCCACCTGGCAGAAACTGATCGATGATCGACAGGACATCAGCATTCCCGAGCTGATTGATCGCATCAGGGATTGGGACCGCTACGCGGCCTATGTTTTGACCGGTCTGATCGACGATCTCAAGATTAAGTTCCTGGTTAACCAGTACCGAGGGAGCTCAGAAAACTCACATCTCAAGAATTTCCATCACCTACTGTTCAAATACCTATGCGTGCGGACCAACATCAGCTACCTCGGCTTTGTGTCCTTCGACGAGGGAGTCCGAAAGTCGGTCCAGGCCATTAAGCCCTTCTTGCTGGACTCCCCGGAGAATCAGGCAGCCCAAGACCTCAGGGAGTTGGCCAAGCGTCTGGCCGAAAATGAGGAGATGGATTCCACCCCTCCTTTGCACCTTCCCGAAGAAACCGAGCCCCTCTCGTCCGAATACCCGCAGGATTCGGTGGTCAACGGTTTTATCGGATGGGCTGGGGATCCGGTTCATCGGCCGGAAAACGGCACAGGGACCGAAGTCACCGATCTGGCTGAGGATCCGGCTGAAGAAGAAGAGCTGGATGCCACCACCCCTTTGCATGTCCATGAAAAAGTGGAGCCGCTTTCGACCGACCTCTCCTCGGATCGGGTAAGCGAAGATCTCATCGAGCTCGCTAAGAACCTTGATCAGAAGCTGCATAACGGCGCAAGCGTCGACACTACGGCCTTGGCTGAGGGTCCGGGTCGGCGAAATGGCGCAGGAGGCATCGAAGTCACCGACCTGGCTGAAGATCTGATCCAGGAAGAAGAATTGGATACTTCCTCTCCTTTGCACTTCCATGAAGAGGTGGGGCCACTTTCGAGCGATCTCCCTTCCGATCAGACCGGCACCGATCTCACACCTGTAACGGAGTCATTGGAAGAAGAAGAAGAAGAAGAGGAAGAGGCCTCTGCTTCCTTCCTTTCGGAAGATTTGGAGGCCCTCGTCTCCGAATTTCCCCAGGATTTAGCGGCCAAAGACATCCTGGAGTTGGCGAAGCACATGGCGGAGACACAAGATAGCTCAGTCGAAGACATCCTGGCCTTGGCTGAGCGCTTGGCCAGAAAAGAGGCTTCCTAAGCCGCCACAATTTCAAGAAATATTACTGCTCATAGGGGATAATCCAAGCATCCCGTACCAGCCTCGGGAACCTCCCGCGCAGGTTTGACCCGAACTCCCTCGCTTCCTCTCGAGTGGGAAACTGCCCTACGCGAACTCGAAAGTAAGAAGTGGATTCTGTCCCCTCGGGCTCGAAGATGTTAGTCACATACCCCTCGTTTTGCAGTACGGCCAGCAACTCTTCGGCTTGCAGGCGGGTTCGGAAAGCCGCGATTTGCACGGTGTATTCCACAGTCTCACTCCCAGGAAACCCAGGCTGATCTGTCGGTACGGGTTCAATAAGGATTGGTGACCGCTCGACGGAAACTCTAGGAGAGTCGATGTCCATAAGCCTCTCCGAGGTGGTCAACAACGGCTCCGGCGGCTCGGAGGGCTCCCGAGACTCCTCCAATTCCTCATACTCTCCCGTCCTCCTTTGGAGGAGGCGGAGCTCGCTCAGAGACTGAGCGACTTGAGGATGGTCCACTCCCAACTCCTTTTCCCCGATCAATAGGGCACGTTCATAGAGTCGGACCGCCTCTTCATATTCGCCGGTGACATTGCGCAGCCTGCCCAGTTCAGTAAGACTTCGGGCGACCTCGATGTGCTCCGGTCCCAGAGCTTTCTCTCGAATTGCCAGCGACCTTTCGAAATGCTTCCGTGCCTGTGCATAGTCGCCTGTGTCTCGAAGCAACGTTCCAAGCCGCTCAAGTGCCGGGGTCACGTCTACGTGATCGGCTCCCAAGGTTTCTTCGCGGATGGCGAGAGCCTCTCGACTCAGAAGGAGCGCTTCTGAATATTGACGCTGAGTGCCATAGAGAAAGGACAACTCGAGGAGACCGTCGACCATCTCCAAACGGCTCTCATCCCCAGCATTTTTCATGATCGTCAGGGCCTTCTCCAGCAGCGGCTGAGCTTGCTCATAGAGACCGAGAGAACTGTAGACCCGGCCCAAGGTTTGCATCAACTGAGCCCGCATTAGAGGTTGATTGGGTAATTCTCGCTCGATCGTCTCCAAGCCCCTATCGAGAATCTCCCTTGCCGTGATCGTGTTGCCCCGTTCCTCGCTGGGATCCGGCACCTCAAACAAACGGACCAGAAAATCCGACATCTGACGGGCATCTTCGACTTTTTGGCGAATCTCTCGTTCCGATTGAACCGCGCGAATCAGTCCAATACTGGTCCCGGCAATCCCAACAAAGAGGGCCAAAACCACTAAAACCCCTACCTTCACCTCGCCTCTGCTCCCTTCGCCGAGCTTCTCCACCATCTGCCCCCTGATGGTAGACCTCCAAGAGGTTTATGGCAATTTGAAAAGGGAGCAGTTGGCCGAATTTCCCGTTTCTGTCACAGCAAGGCAGTATAGTCGCTGTTCGGCGGACTGGAGGTTCCTTATGGTGGCAAAGGCGATTTGTCTCTTTTCCGAGAGAGTGGTGTCTGAGAAGTGCGTCCCTGTCGAGCTTCCCACAGGCCTCAGAGAACGAATCTCGATCATTCTTGAGGAGTTCAACTTCCCCATTGAGAGACCTGGGAACCCGTCGGATAGCTGGGTCCTCGAAGTAACCGACGTGTTGACCGAAGTCACTGATGGGTTGGAGAAAATCTATGGTGTGGAGCAGCTTTGGGCATTTGACGACAACGGGGATCCGCTATCCGTAGAGTTGGAAGAGTTTGTCCAAAGAACTGAGCCTGCACAGATATTTGATGTCCTGGAGTTCTTCTACCACTGCTCAGAGAATCACCATAAACTGGACTTTCAACGAACACTCAACAGTGCACTCCAGGAATACCAATCGGATCGACGAATGAAGGATGGCCGCTTTTCCGGAAACGCAGCTCATGTCCCTGCCAGGCCGATCGCGGCTCCGTCAAATGACTTTCTGAAGGGTGAGAGCCGTTTGGTGGCAGCCCTGGATCAATTCCATGAAGCGCAAAACGACCTGGAATTGGGAGACTACAAGGCTGCTATTGACCATACTTGTACCAGTCTCGAAGGCATTTTTCAATCGTCTTTTGAGTCGGACGGGTCGCAGACAGAATCCTTGATGGGGTCACTGGACGGCCATGGCTCCTCATCGAACTTGGCGGACAGCGTAGGCCGTGCTTTTGGGGAACAGGTGTTGAAATCTCTGTCCTTTCTTAGCGACACACTGGGGAGAGACACTCCCTCAAGTGAGATGATCAACATGTCCAAGGTCTATGCAGAGCTGGCGGTCCATCTATCGGGATCATTCCTCCTGTTTGCCACCAACTTGACCCTCCAAGAGCGTCCAGCTGGGAAAGTGCCTGCCTCGAAGAAGGTCAAGCGACTCCAAGTGGTATCCGAAGCCAGTTAGAGAGTTCGGGGACTTTCCCCGAATTCGGGGAAAGTTCTTGGGCCTGTCCCCGAACTCTCAGTGGGCAGTCTGCATATACCAGTCGTGTACGAGCCGAGAGATTTCCTCAATCGAGAGCACACCCTGTGCCACCCAACTCTCTACGGGCGGGATAGCGGCCATAACAATTTCATCCTCGCTGAGAATGGGGCGCTTGTCGATTAAGCCACTCTTCACAAAGCGATTCTCCAGCTCTTCCACGTCAACCGCTGTGAGGTGCTGAGTCCGGCTGTCTCGGCCTTCGCGAAGCACGGAAAGAAATCGCCGAATGTCGCCCTTCATCTCTTCGAACAGGGAATTCAGGCTTTCGAGGTGAGGATCACTGATACCCGCAGCCGCCCAAACACTCGCTTTATTCTGTTGATGGCGACCGATCCGCCAGCTCTGTGAGAAGGCCTTCATCAAATCGATGCGGGCCAAGAGACGCTCCACTTTGTGCTCACTGATGATTCTGTGCCCACCCCCATCAACCAGGGCTTGCCACTGCCCAACCGTTTCCGCAGAGGCCTTAAGAAGGGCATACAAAGTTCCTAAATCGTCACGCAGAAGGTAAAACAGATGAACGCTGGTAACGGAGATTCTGAAATCCAGGGAAGGAACCTGTAACAAAGCACCATATTTATCTGCGGAGCGTCCTTCCGGAGAAGGAACCTCGCGCACAGCCAGTCCCGTGACTGTCTCGATCGGGGAGGTGGTTTTGGCCATACCTCGAATTTGCCCGAGATCGATGGGGGCTTCCAGCTTCACCCCCTTTTTCATCAAGGTTTGATTCCAGCGGACCGCATCGGACGGATTAGCCGTTAAATAGACAATCTGCCGTTCTTGCTCGACGGCCAGGACATTGAGACTCTCGACGATGGCCTGGAATCGGGATGGATCTGAGGTCGTCAGAACATCATCCAAAAAGATGGGCACCTTAATGCCACGTTCGATTTGACCGGCAAAGGCCAGCCGTACCGCCAACAGAAGCTGGATTCGCGTGCCATCGGAAAGCTCTGAAAGACCTTTTCCAATTTGGCTGAAAACCTCGAATACCCGAAAACCGGGAGAGTCGGATCTCTCATCCACAATGAGGTTATATTTGTGGTGGGTGAATTTGGCAAACAGTTCTGCAGCACACCTCAGAACCTTTGGACAACTCTGTTTGTCATGCCGGGCACGCACTCGTTCCAAAAGAAACCTTCCGGCCACTTTGTGAAGGTTCTCCTGACGTCGCTCTTCCAGCAGTTGTTCCCCATCGGAAAGGTCGGCCAGGGCTTGTTCCAAACTGTCCTGCTTCCCGACTTGGCGGATACTGGCTTGAATACCGCCGATCTCTCCCATCACAGCCCCGAGCTTCGCCACGGATTGCTCACAAATCCTGACACGGCTACCCGCTTCTTTGAAGGTTAGCTCAAAAAGATCCTCACGGGTATTCAGCTTCTTCTCGTACTCCCGGATGTTCTGCTCGCAGTGGTTGCCCTCATTCACCAGATTTCGATATTCATCCAGCCAATCCAAATACTGGTAGAGGGCTCCTTGATCGCCGACTTGAAGCCCCGTCTTGTTCCAAAAACTTCTGATTCGCTCCTCTTGTCTCTTGATTCTGGACTTCACTTCATCGTGCCGTACCGATTCCCTCTCAAGGATCCGTGTGGCATTCTCAAGCCGGGCACTCCTCACCTTCAAGTCTTCAAGTCGCCCCCGGGCGGCAGCCGCATCCTGCACATCCGGCTCACCTTGCCGCTTGAAGAAGGTATTCAAATCCTCCAAGCTCTCCCGGACCATCTCTTCCAGCCGACTCAACTGGGCCTTCAACCCGGCAAGTTTTTCACCAGCCTCTTCCCATTTGAGGATCCGATTGGCATACAGGAACAGTTGAAGATCTCCCCCCGGATCGACTTGCAATTGCAAGCACAGGCTCGCTCTCTTCTCATCCACCTGCAGTTCTTTTTGTGCAAGGCTCTCTTCGCGGGCCTTGAGCTCGTCCAACAAAGTCGCCCTTCGTTCTAGCTCTACGGCCTCCTTCCACTGCTCTTCCAGCTCTTTCAGATAGCTGTCCACTGACTCCAGGGACCAGTCGAAAATCGGTTTGAGACGCAGTTTGCCGTACTGCCTTTGGCACTGTTGTGCGGCAAGGTCTCGATTGCGTTCATACAGACAGATGACCCCCAGCATACCGATTCCTACACCGGCCAGGACAAACCCCGACCAATGGGCAAACCAACCCAGGTCCACCCCAAGAATGAGGGCTATCACCCCTAGCCAGGAAAGGTTTCTGATGACCTTGTGCCCTGTAGAATAGGCTTTCCTGGCCCGCCAGTTTCGAAGAGCCTCCATACCCCACTCCAGGGTTGCCTTGGATTTGCCCTTCTGTCCCTCTTGCCAATAATTTCGATCCGTGTCGATTCGGATCCTCTCCTGCCGAACCGCTTCCGCCTCGCGCAAGAAACCCTCCAAATCGCCCAAAACTTCCCGGTCCAAAGGGATCAGGCCTTGGGGAGCGGGTTCTGGAGCAAGATGTTCGACACTTCCCGCTAAGGCTCCCTGGGCAACCGTGACCTCGCCTCGTTTCTCCTCGACCTTGATCTCCACTCGTTGCAAGCTGCCTGCTCGCTCGACCCAAGGGCTCAGCTCTCCATCCCCAATCGGGCCATGAGGCAATCGACAAGATTGGATGACCGTCCGTGCCTCCTGAATGGCCTTTTCGCAGTCGGGCAACGGGGAACGGAACTGGGCATAATCCGTCTTGAGTGCCTCCAGATCCCTTTTCTCATGACCTTGAAGTTGTTCCATTTCTTTAGGGAATTCTGCAAGTGCTGCCCTGACCTGGCGCAGATGCTGTCGTTCTTTCGCCAGATCTCGAGCCGTCTTCAAGAGATCCAGCTCCGCCTGCGAGGCATGAACTCTGTCTCGCTCTGCATAGACTGCAGGAAGGCGATCCTCCTCCCTGGCCAGTTGTCGCTGCGCCCTCTGAATACCGGCTACCGTCTTCCTGAGGTCGCGAACTATTTTGCTCTCCGTCTGGCCATTTTTCGAGCTTACGGTGAGCTGTTCCCCGATGGCGGTCAGATCGTACCTGCCGGACATCTGGCGGTAAATTTCCGCAGCGATATCAGCATCTGTGGAAGATCCATTGTCCAGGAGCAAATCCCCTAAACCCAAGGTAAAACAACGTGCAAAGCGTTCATCGGGCAACAGAGGGCGAGATATTTTCTTCCCATCGCGCCGCCAGATGACCTTTGCCTTTTCTCGGGTCGCCATCAGAGTCTCACCCACTTCAGTCCACTGGCTTTCAATACTGATGGACTCATCGGATTCGGTCCCAGGCCATAGAATCGCCCGTACAGCCCGGAGCAGTGTCGTCTTCCCCGATTCGTTCGGACCTACTAAGAGATTCAGGTGCGAGGAGTAAGGCTGGACGGAGAAGGGCTCTTTGACCCCCGGCATCTGCCGGACCGTGACCTTCCTCAATTCCATGATCGGACATCCTCTCGATTTCCGGGCTCGATCTGTCCCAGGAGTTCCTTGAGAGCGTGGAACCCGGCCTGCAGGAGGAGTTCTCTGACTTGATCCTCTGTGAATTGAATTTCCTCAAGCTGAGACCAGGCAGACGAAGCAGCTTCCTTTTTCAGCCTGTGACGGGCCTCACCAATGAGCTGCCGGGCATCTTCCTCCTGATTCACCAGAGCGAGTAGCTGACGAGCGAGCAGTCCAGGGGGGTCGCTGGCTTGAGCTATGCGTTCCAGGTCCAGGGAAAGACGGGAGTCATCGATGATCCCTTCGACGAAATAGAGGATCTCGTCAAATCTAGGTTTGAGATCCTCCAGGTCCAATGGGTTCAGCCGTTGAGCGACCTCCCGGTGAAGCTCTCTCGGTCCGACAAGCTTGATCCGGCACCCGACGGCTTTCACCCCTTTCAGTTGAGGTAAAAGCCTTTTGTGCAGGGAGGCCATCGAGTCTCTCAAGACATCCTTGAGATCACTTTTACCTCTAAGCTTTTCCACGGCAACGGGCAATTCCTCCCAGCGTAACGGACCCAGGCTGATTTGCTTGATGGAGAATTGCCCTAGATCATCAATCTCCAGCACCCAAGGCCCGTGGAGTCCCGTTTCGCTGGGATCGAGCCCCACCAGCGGCCCCAGATATCCAATGAGGGAGTCGGAACCAAGCTGGGAAGGCTTGTGTTTATGGCCTATAAACCATCCATCGAGCTCAATGTCCTCTAATCTACGGTGTGGGGCTGGAGCGTAAACACTATCGGGCGTGTCCAGATCGTGCAGGATCCCAAAACGGGGAAGCTTTTCGTCGGGAGGAAGGGGAAGCTCCTGCTCCAACGGACTCAGGGGGATTCCCTGCTTGGGAAAAGACCAACCCAAGATATTCATGATGGGCTCGCTCTGATGGGACAAGGTCACCCACTCCCATTTTCCACCCTGGCCAACCAAATGAAAGGCGGGGATCCGTTGAGTCACTTCTTCCAGAGCTTCCACATCATGGTTTCCCACCACCGAATAGACTTCGATGCCATTCTGGACAAGCTCAAGGACGCCCCTTTGAAGATGCCCGAATGCCTCTAGTCGATGATGGTCTTCCTCGACGACATCCCCAGTCAGAACAACGGCCGCAACACTTTGCTCGACGGCAAAACGGACCAGGCGAAGCCAACCCTCTGCCGGAGTCAACTCAACCGGAGAGACACCGTATTGGTCGATATCTCTGGGAAGATGCAGGGGTCTCTTACCCAAATGGATATCGCCCGCCAAAAGGACTTGGCTCTGCATCAACTCCTCTTGCAGCCCCAGCCTACTCAAGGGTCTGGCGGCTTCGACAAAAGGCTAGCATCGATCAAAACGCCAGCCGTTTTAGTACGAAATAAAGGCCAATTGAACCGGCCTCTAGTCTATCCTCCCTGTCTGCCATTCATGATTCCCTGCCGTTGGAACCCCGATAGGAAGTCTTGGTGGCCATGGAGTTAATGAATAGAAAGTTTTACCCGGCATGCATCCAAGGAAACGATCCAGCAATCCGGTATGCTTTGTGGAAAGCGGTTTCTCAGGCGGGCGGGTAAGGGGCTTTTAGTGAACTTTTACTGCACGGTTGCC
>Ga0209987_10000716_pt1 | contig 17566 bp, 20 predicted proteins | sample N074metaG_FD_182134 | JGI IMG/M metagenome (GOLD analysis project Ga0209987, IMG submission 182134) | Deep subsurface microbial communities from Kermadec Trench to uncover new lineages of life (NeLLi) - N074 metaG (SPAdes) (version 2) | ecosystem: Environmental > Aquatic > Marine > Ocean trench... | reverse complement strand
GATGATGTCTGGACATGGCACTGTAGAAACGGCTGTTGAAGCGACGCGATTTGGTGCTTACGACTTCGTCGAAAAACCGCTTTCGATGGCCAAGCTGTTGAGTACAGTAAAAGCGGCACTATCTAGCGCGCAGCAACCATCGCAGCAGGAACTACGCAGTAAAAGCGAAGAGCCGGTGGGAACCAGTCAAATCGTGCGCCAGTTGAAGCAGAAGTTTAATGCCTTGCGGAACTCGAATGCTGCCTTGTTTCTCACCGGTGCTAATGGCAGCGGTCGTAAAATATGGGCGTCTTATCTAAGTGAGCTTTCGCATCCGAATGTTGCGATGCAATTTCTGGATTCGGTAAGCGGAATCTCGCAATCGATGCCTCTAAAGGCAAATCTGTATATTGAGGAAATAGCTGACCTGGATAAGGATCAACAGTTACGATTATGCGACGCTATTCAGCATGACAATAGCGATTCCCGTTACCGGTTTATCTTATCCAGTCGATACGACTATGCCGAACTGGTTGATAATCAGGAGATAATTTCGGTGGTTGCCGAGTTCTGGAAGCAAGCGATTCGCATACCATCGTTGGACCAGCACGTCGAAGATATCCCCGAACTACTCGAGTACTATGTCAATTGGTATAGTGAACGCGAGCAATTGCCATACCGACATTTTGGCGTTGCGGCGCAAAACCTGTTACGTAATCATCACTGGGGCGGTGAGCTATCACAATTGAAGCAGTTCGTAAAAACCGTGTTGAGCGATAATGACAGTGAGACAATAGAGCTTGACGAAATTCGACGCTTATTGGTAAAAAGTGATCGCGCCTATCAGCCAGGTAGTGGAAATACTATCCAGTTGACGATCGATCTCGATATGGATTTACGCGAAGCAAGAGAAACATTTGAACGGGCATTTCTGTCGCGGCAACTAGCCTTAAGTGGTAACAGTATCACTGAACTGGCGAAACGTGTCGGACAGGAGCGAACTAATTTGTATCGCAAACTGAAAACGCTTGGTCTGCACAAAAAGAAAAAATCTTGACAATAATATTCATTAGATCCTAGCCCCAACCGACCCCTGGATACCATTTTATGAACATTATAATATTGGGTGCCGGCCAGGTCGGTTCATCCGTTGCGGCTGAACTCGCCAGGGAAGAAAGCAATGAAATTACCGTCATCGATATCGACCAGGGGATCTTGTCCGACCTCCAGGATCGTCTCGATCTGCGCACCATATGCGGTAGCGGATCCTATCCGAATATACTCGAATCAGCCGGTGCCGATGATGCGGATATGTTGATTGCGCTGACGAATAGCGATGAGATCAATATGATAGCCTGCCAAATTGCATCGTCCCTGTTCAATACACCTACCAAGATTGCGCGAATTCGGTCGGTTGAATATTTACGCTATCCCGGGCTGTTCGCGCAGGAATCAATTCCGGTTGATGTCATGATCAGCCCGGAATCGCTTGTCACTGAATACCTCTATCGTTTAATCGAACACCCTAGTGCCTTGCAAGTACTTGATTTTGCTGGTGGAAAAGTCCAGTTGGTTGCAGTGAAAGCTTACGACGATGGCCCCCTGGTTGGCCATGCGCTGAAAACCATGCAGCAGCATATACCCGGGGTAGATATGCGAGTCGCGGCTATCTTCCGCGAAGGAAAATCGATTTCGCCTTCGGCGGAATGTGTCATCGAAGCCGATGATGAAGTTTATTTTCTCGCTGCCCGGGAGCATATTCCGGCCGTAATGGCCGAAATGCGAAAACTCGACAAACCGATTAAACGGGTGATGCTGGCCGGTGGCGGCAGTATTGGTGGCCAGTTAGCATCGATGCTGGAAAAAGACTATCAGGTCAAGATAATTGAAACTAATCCCGACAGGGCCAGGCAATTATCCGGACTACTGGATTCCGCTATCGTATTGCTCGGTGACGCGGCGAACCCTGACCTGTTGAACGAGGAAAATATTGAATGCATGGACGTATTTTGTGCTTTAACCAATGATGACGAGGCTAATATTTTATCCTCAATGCTGGCCAAGCGTATGGGGGCCAGGAAGGTAATATCGCTGATCAACCGATCAGCCTATGTCGATCTGGTAGAAAGCGGGCTTATCGATATCGCTATTTCCCCGCATCAGGTGACGATCGGCGCCTTGCTTGCGCATATCCGTCGGGGCGATGTGGTGGCGGTACATGCATTGCGCAGGGGATCTGCCGAAGCCATTGAGGCAATAGCGCACGGCGACAAGGATTCGTCAAAAGTAATCGGTCGTACGATCGAACAGATCAAGTTACCGACTGGTACTACGATCAGTGCCATTGTGCGGGGGGACCAGGTAATTATCGCACATCACGATACGGTGATCGAAGCTGAAGACCATGTCATCCTGTTTTTGACCGACAAGAAGAAAATTACCGACGTTGAGCGCTTGTTTCAGGTCGGCCTTACCTACTTTTAGAGCATAAACTTTCATGCAATTGTTGGTAATTCAGCGAATTCTCGGTTTATTGCTGATGATATTTAGCAGTTCGCTACTGCCACCAGTATTTATCGGTATTTACTATGCGGATGGTGCGGTAGTGCCATTTCTCGAAGCATTTGCACTAACCCTGGCTTTCGGTCTGTTGCTTTATTTGCCGGTTTATAAGCAGAAAAAAGAATTGCGTTTGCGCGACGGATTTCTGGTGGTCGTCCTGTTTTGGAGCGTACTCGGTATAGTCGGTGGCCTGCCCTTTTACTTATCTGGTGTTTACGATATTTCAGCCACCGATGCAATTTTTGAATCCATTTCGGGGCTTACCACAACTGGTGCAACGGTGATTAGCGGAATCGATCAATTGCCCCATGCCTTACTGTTTTATCGGCAGGAACTGCAATGGCTCGGAGGCATGGGCATTATAGTTCTCGCGGTGGCGGTATTGCCGATGTTAGGCATAGGCGGGATGCAATTATTTCGCGCAGAAACACCCGGGCCGATGAAAGATTCAAAACTGACACCGCGCATTACCGAAACCGCCAAGGCGCTGTGGTACATCTACCTGGGTTTGACTATTAGCTGTGGCCTGGCCTACTGGCTTGCCGGGATGTCGTTATTTGATGCTGTATCACACGCTTTTTCCACTGTCGCGATTGGTGGCTTTTCGACCCATGACGCGAGCATCGGTTATTTTGATAGCACCGCGATTCAATTGATCGCGGTAGTATTCATGTTGCTTTCCGGGGTTAATTTCGCAATTCACTTCATCGCGATACGCCGGCGGTCAATGGATCCTTACCGGCGTGATGCCGAATTCAGAACCTATATCTTCGTATTGACGGTAGTCAGCATCATTACTATCGGTTATCTACAGCTGACCAAGACATTTTCGTCCACCACCGAGTCCATCGTCGAGGGTTTGTTTCAGGTGGTTTCGATCGGCACCACGACCGGGTTTACCACTGCCGAATACTATACCTGGCCGGGGTTTTTGCCGATATTGCTGTTATATGTCAGTTTTATCGGTGGTTGCTCCGGGTCTACCGGTGGTGGGATCAAGGTAATCCGCATCCTGTTACTGGTAAAGCAGGGTGTGAGAGAATTGAAGCGTCTGATCCACCCGAATGCACAAATTGTCGTCAAGATAGGACAGAAGCTATTGCCGGAAGATGTAATCCAGGCGGTTTGGGGTTTTTTCGCGGCTTATTTCGTTATTTTCGCGGTGATGACATTATTACTGATGGCCACGGGTCTTGACCAGGAAACCGCATTTTCGGCGGTAGCGGCCTGTCTTAATAATCTGGGCCCCGGGCTGGGTGATGTCGGCCAGAACTATGCCTCGATCAGCGATCCCGCGAAGTGGATTTTAGCCATGGCCATGCTATTGGGCAGGCTCGAAATATTCACCCTGCTAGTGCTTTTTACCCCCGGCTTCTGGAGGAAATAGGCAGATCCTGGGGATAGGCGTAAAAAAAAGCCCCGATCATTCCGTGACCAGGGCTATGGGGTATTACCGGCGGAGAAACTAATTTTCTGATCTTCCCTGAATATTAATCCCTTTGATATCGTCCTTGAACATACTTCCCTGTCAAATCGTCCATGAACCTGCTTCCTGCCACTTTCATCCCCGAATGTGCTTCCCTGCACTAATACCTGCTTTCCCTGGCTTAGCGACCCGTCCATGGCTCGTGGTAGTATACTGTCATGTCAGATGCGTGATAAATATCGCATCTAGGCTTAATTAATGTCAGTCGATCCCGTTAATAATTGTAGGAGAATTCCTACAGGGTACCTCTTTCTTGCCGGCCCGCTGTGCTGAATGGAACCTGTGGATTCAGGTTGATGATAAAAATTTGAAATATTGACGACTAATATGCTCTTTCCAGCCATACAACCTTATAAAACCGGGCAATTTCCAGTATCGGATATCCACTCGCTGTATATCGAAGAGTGTGGGAATCCCGATGGGGTGCCGGTTGTTTTCTTACACGGGGGTCCTGGTGGTAATTGTGAACCCGGGCATCGGCGGTTCTTTAACCCCGAAGAATATCGGATTATTTTATTTGACCAGCGTGGTTGCGGTAAATCGAAGCCGCACGCGTCACTGGAGGATAACACCACCTCGGAATTGATCGCCGACCTGGAGAAAATCCGCGAACACCTTGGCATAGATAAGTGGGTGATATTTGGGGGATCCTGGGGCTCGACGCTGGCGCTGGTTTACACCGAAACCCATGCTCAGCGAGTTTTGGGTCTGATCCTGAGGGGTATATTTCTTGCCCGCGACGAAGATATTCACTGGTTGTTTCAAGGCGGGGCTGCGCGCATGTTTCCGGAAGCGTGGCAGCACTATCTGGAATTGATCCCGGAAAATGAACGCGATGACATGATTGGCGCCTATTACCAGCGACTAACCAGTGAAAACGAAATCATACGCATGGGAGCCGCCAAGGCCTGGTCGATTTGGGAGGGATCCACCTCGACCCTGTTACCCGATAAATCTGTTATAGAGCATTTTAGCGACCCACATATTGCCCTGAGTATCGCGCGTATCGAATGCCACTATTTTATCAATCGTAGCTTCCTGAAACCCGGGCAGATACTCGATGGTGCACATAAATTGAAAGATATTCCCGGTTTTATCGTGCATGGTCGCTACGACGTGATCTGTCCCATCGATCAGGCTATCCTGCTCGACCAGCATTGGCAAAACGGTAAGCTATTGATCATCGATAATGCCGGGCATGCGGTTACCGAGCGAGGCATCAGCGATGCCCTGGTCGATTGTTGCAAACAAATGCTTGAAATATTGTCGTGATTGTCCTGCTGCAACGCGTGGCCGAGGCAAAGGTGGATGTTTCAGGTCAGTGTATTGCCAGCATAGGCCAGGGAATACTGGCGCTGATTGGTGTGCAACCAGATGATAACGATAATACCGCCGAACGTTTTATTTCGCGTATTATTAATTATCGCCTGTTTGCCGACGGCCAGGGCAAGATGAATCTATCGCTGGCTGATATTGAAGGGGGATTACTGCTGGTTCCCCAGTTTACCCTGGCCGCGAATACCGCCAAAGGGCTGCGACCGAGTTTTACTTCGACGGCACAACCTGCGCTTGGGAAATCAGTGTTCCAGTCCATGATAGACTTCGCCCAAAACAGTTACACACAGGTGGAGGCTGGTCTTTTCGGTGCTGATATGGCAGTGCATCTGATCAATGATGGCCCGGTGACATTCATTCTCGAATAACTGGCTCAATTTAAAAATACATGCATTCCATACCCGTCTCACTGATCATCGCTGCATGGTTAATTCTGTCCAATGGTGTTGTATACAGCGCTAATCTGGAGCGTGAAAAACGCATGGCGCTGGAGATAGTTGATTCGATCCTCGATGGCGAAGTTGAAATGCTCAAGGACGGCGGTCATCAGTTTCTCAGTATTTATACCGAGGCCGAACAGGCAACGCGGGGGGTTTTAATTATTCATGGCCGGGGATTTCATCCTGACTGGGTCGATACCGTACAACCCCTGCGCGTGGGCCTGGTCGATTATGGTTGGAATACCCTGTCGATCCAGATGCCGGTATTAGCCAAGGACGCCAAATACTACGATTATTTGCCGATCCTGGACGAAGCCATCCCCCGAATTGAAGCCGGGCTTGCATTTTTGAGAAAACAGGGAAATAAGCAGATTGCTATCATTGCCCACAGCTGTGGTGTACATATGTCGATGCATTATCTGAAGAAAATTGGCGATGAGGGATTATCGGCTTACGTCGGCATAGGTATGAGTGCCACCGATTATCGACAACCGATGCGAGAACCCTTTCCCTTGAACTCGCTTGGCATACCTGTTTTCGATATTTACGGGAGTGACGATTATCCCGCGGTAGGCCGTCTTGCTCCCGGGCGCTGGCAACAAATTCATCAGGCTGGTAATCCCCTGTCCAGACAGAGCGTGGTAGACGGCGCCGATCACTACTTCACCGATCGGGGTGATGAGATTGTTGAAGCAATAGGTGAGTGGTTGGGTAGCCTCAATATCAGGTAACCACCGAACGGATCTGAGCCACCCGATTCGAACTATAATTTAAGGTCGAATTTAGTCGGCAGGTCGACTATTATCAGCTTCCATTCCAGATTAACTTCAGAATCTTTATTCAATGTCAGATCGAATTGCCACCATCACCAGGGACACACTGGAAACTCAAATCAGTGTTTCTATTAACCTGGATGGCACTGGCCAGTCCAGTTTTGAAACCGGGATCCCATTTCTCGAACATATGCTCGATCAAGTAGCCCGCCATGGCCTTGTTGATCTTGAAATTAAATCCAGCGGTGATCTGCATATTGACGACCACCATTCCGTCGAGGATATAGGTATATCGCTTGGCCAGGCGTATAACCAGGCCCTGGGCGATAAAAAAGGCATCATGCGTTATGGGCATGCCTACGTTCCGTTGGATGAAGCCTTGTCGCGTGTCGTGATCGATTTTTCCGGTAGGCCCGGGATCGAATATCGAGTTAAATATCCACGCGCACGAATTGGTCAATTTGATGTCGATTTGATTCATGAATTTTTTCAGGGATTTGCCAATCATGCCCCGGCGACCCTGCATATCGATAACCTGCAGGGCAAAAACTCCCATCACATAGCAGAGACTATATTTAAAGCATTCGGACGCGCTTTACGCGTTGCAGTATCCAGGGACGAGCGAATGGCCGGGGTAATCCCGTCGACCAAAGGCTCGTTATAGCTCATGCAAAGTATTGCGGTCATTGATTACGGTATGGGTAATCTCCGATCGGTCGTCAAAGCCCTGGAACATGTAGCTGGCAAGAATCACAGGATAGAATTGACTTCGGATCCAGTGCGGGTGTTGCAGGCGAATCGGGTTGTATTTCCCGGGCAGGGAGCCGCCGGCGATTGTATGCGTGCCATCGACGAATACGGGCTGCGCGAAACCATAATCGAAGCTGCCACCAGTCGACCGTTTCTGGGAATATGTATGGGCATGCAAGTTCTTATCGAGCACAGCGAGGAAAACAGGGGTACAGATTGCCTTGGTTTTTACCCCGGATGGGTCCGCTATTTCGGTGACAATCACCGTGATTCCGACGGCGAAAAATTAAAAGTCCCGCATATGGGATGGAATCAGTTATATCAACGTAGTCGCCATCCACTTTGGAACAAGATCGATGATGGTGAAAGATTTTATTTTGTCCATAGCTATTACGTCGAATCAGACGACAAAAATCTGATTGTGGGTGAATGTGAGTACGGATACTCCTTTACCTGCGCTATAGCCAGGGATAATGTTTTTGCGCTGCAATGCCATCCGGAGAAAAGCGCCGAAGCCGGGCTTCAACTGCTGTCAAATTTTATCGAGTGGGACGGCCAGTCGTGATACTGATTCCTGCAATAGATTTAAAACAGGGACAGTGCGTGCGGTTACGGCAGGGACGAATGGAAGACAGTACTGTTTTTTCGGATGACCCGGTGGATATGGCCGGCAAGTGGGTTTCGCAGGGCTGCCAACGTCTCCATCTGGTGGACCTCGATGGTGCGTTTGAGGGTAAACCGGTTAATGCCGATGTGATCGAAGAGATTACCGCCGCCTTTCCAGATTTGCCGATCCAGATAGGTGGTGGGATCCGCACCGTGGAAACCGTAGAGGCTTATCTGGCAGCGGGTGTCAGCTTTGTCATAATCGGTACACAGGCGGTCAAAAAACCCGAATTTGTCACTGAGCTTTGCGCCGAATTTCCTGGTAATGTTATCGTCGGTATCGATGCGAGAAATGGTATGGTCGCGGTACAGGGATGGGCCGAGGATTCGGACCAGTCTGTCGAGCACCTGGCCCAGCGATTTGAAGATCAGGGGGTATCTGCGATTGTTTATACCGACATCAATCGTGATGGCATGATGCAAGGCATTAATCTGGAGGCTACCCGGGCACTCGCCGAATCCGTCAATATTCCGGTCATTGCCTCCGGGGGTGCGACTGATATGGAAGACATTAAACAGTTAAACAGTGTTAAAGATTCTGGCATCGAGGGCGTGATCCTAGGCCGAGCCTTGTATGAACGCACGATCAGTTTGCCAGAAGCGCAACGTTACATCGACGAGCACTAGCCCGTATATTGCACGAAGGCGGTGACAACTAATGAATTTTATCAATAAATTCATATATTAAGGTAAAAAATTCATGAAAAATGCAAAATACAGTTTGTACCTGAACAAAGTCAGGAAAAATCTGGCTGCTCCCGGCAAGCTGCTCCTGCGTTGCTCTACCACCTACATCCCTGTAGGCGATCTTGATCGATCCCCCTCAATCCATAGCTACAGCTATGAATTCGCGGGCGATCGATCAACCTTGTTTGGCATATTTCCCCTGAGCTTCGTTCCCTTCATGCGATATACGGGCTAGGAACCCTTAAGCAAATGAAATATGTCGATTCCGTAGTTCGAGCTGTCGCTAAAGCTGACATGCAGATAATCGGTAAATACAGCGTCATAGCTATCGTTATCGCCTTCCCCGGGTAGCCAATTATGCCGCTGGCAAAACGCATTATTCCCTGCCTGGATGTCGATAACGGCCGTGTCGTCAAGGGGATAAAATTTGTTGAGATCCGTGATGCCGGGGATCCGGTTGAAAATGCACGGCGTTATAACCAGGAAGGTGCAGACGAATTAACATTTCTCGATATCACTGCGAGTTCGGACAATCGCGAAACCATGGCACCCGTGGTCGAGGCTGTAGCCGCCGAGGTTTTTATCCCGTTAACAGTCGGAGGTGGTATTCGCGAAATCGCCGATATTCGTCGCATGTTGAATGCCGGCGCGGATAAAGTCAGTATCAATACGGCGGCCATCATTAACCCCGAATTTGTCAAACAGGCAGCGGATAAATTCGGATCGCAGTGCATAGTAGTGGCGGTGGACGCAAAAAAGGTATCTGTGGATGGCGAAGCCGATCGATGGGAAATTTTTACCCATGGGGGTCGCAAATCAACCGGCATTGACGCAATCGATTGGGTAATAAAAATGGACCAGTTCGGTGCCGGCGAAATTCTGCTCACCAGTATGGACCGGGATGGCACGAAAACAGGTTTCGACAATGTGTTGACGCGACGGGTTTCAGAGGCGGTTCGAGTACCGGTGATCGCCTCGGGAGGCGTTGGTAACCTGCAACACCTGGTGGATGGTATATTGGAGGGCAAGGCTGATGCGGTTCTGGCTGCGAGTATTTTCCATTTTGGTGATTTTCGCATCAGTGAAGCGAAAGCATACTTGCAGGCCCACAATATCGAGGTTAGATTATGATGCAAAGCTGGCTTGACGAGCTTCAATGGAATGCTGATGGACTGGTGCCGGCGATCGCGCAGGATATCGAAACCGGTGATATATTAATGATGGCCTGGGTGAATCGAGAGGCGCTGAATTTGACCAAACAGAAAGGACAGGCGGTTTACTGGTCACGATCACGCCAAAAATTATGGTTTAAAGGTGAAGAATCAGGCTATAAACAGAAGGTCGAAGAAATTCGGGTCGATTGTGACGAAGATGTCATACTGTTACAGATTCGGCAAATTGGTGGTATCAGCTGCCATACAGGCAGGAGACGTTGCTTTTTCAGGGTGCTAAAAGATGGCAAATGGGAAATCGACGAGGAAATAATTAAAAATCCACAAGAGATTTATCGATGAGTAATGATATAATTGAGCGCTTGATGGCGGTATTGGAATCGAGAAAGGGTGCTGAGCCTGAGGAGTCTTACGTCGCGAGCTTGTACCACAAAGGACTCGATTCAATACTAAAAAAAATCGGTGAGGAATCAACCGAGACAATCATAGCCGCGAAATCAGGTGACAAGGAGCAGATTGTTTATGAAACAGCTGATCTTTGGTTTCATTGCCTGGTCTTGTTGGCTCAACAGAATATAGATGTGCGGCAGGTGTTGGATGAACTGGATCGTCGGTTCGGATTATCCGGAATCGAAGAAAAAGCGGCACGTAAATAGTAAATGAGGTGAAAAATGGGTTTTGGTGGAATTAGTATCTGGTCGTTGTTATTAATACTGGCGATCGTGATCCTGTTATTTGGTACGAAGAAATTACGAAATGTCGGTGCCGACCTAGGTGGCGCAATTAAAAGTTTCAAGAAATCGGTGAAGGATGAAAAAACTACCAAAGAAACCAAAGAAACCAAGGATACTGATCCATCGATTATTGAAGCGAAGGTTACAGAAGAAAAAGACAAAGTAAGTTAAGGGCGCCTCTATTAATTGTCTTTTTCCGCGATAGCGGCGTCAGCTCCGTGCTCAAATCCTCATGTATTTTATATACACTCCGGTTTTCCGCGCGGCGCATCCTTGCTCTTATTGCCATGGAAGGCATGTATGCAGGCTTTGCAGGAGCAAAAGCCTGCCAGAAAAAATCCGAATCAATAGAAGCACCCTTTAATTTGAGCCGAAAGCAAATTGGTGTTTATGATTTATTCCCGAAACAATCCTGGCTAGAATTATCTAATGTTTGATATGGGCTTTACCGAGATGATGCTGATCGGCATCGTTGCTCTGGTGGTGATCGGGCCTGAACGGCTTCCCGGGGTTGCGCGCACTGCGGGTAAATACTTTGCCAGATTGCGCAATTTCATGCTGGATGTGCGAGCGGATGTAGAAAGCGAATTAAAGGCCGACGAGCTTCGCGAAATGTTCGAAGAGCAGCAAAAGGAGTTGCAGTCTTTAAAAGACGTGGTCAGTGATGCTGGTAAGGACATCGGACTGTCAGACATCAAAAACGAAATTTCAGGCATCGCCAGTTCAGTGGAAGATTCAAATCCACCACCCGGTCCAGAACCTGAAGCTAAAGGAAAGTCTACTAAGAGGGCTAAACCGCTAACCAGGGTCGCGGCAAAATCAAAATCAAAATCCAGGGCCAGGGCTGCGATCAGGTCGAAAACAGCAGAAAAATCAAATCCCAGGGTAATTCCCAAAGCTAAATCCAAGCCTAAAGCGAGTGCAAAGGCAGCTTCCGCGAGCAAGTCGCCCAAGCCAACAGCGGTTAAACGCCCCAGGGCTAAGGCGAAGTAGAATTTATCGGTATGAGTGAATCCGAGACAGCAGAAGACAGCAAAAGCGGCAGCCTGATGTCACACCTGTTCGAATTACGCGACAGGGTAGTAAGAATGGTATTGGCGGTCCTGGTGATATTTCTCGGCCTGTTCTACTGGGCCAACGACATCTATTCCTATCTCGCGGCACCATTGACCCGGCATCTGCCCGAAGGCTCGACCATGATCGCGATCGACGTCGCCTCGCCTTTTTTGACACCGTTCAAACTGGTCCTGATGCTGTCGGTATTTCTGGCAATGCCGGTGATTCTTTATCAGTTCTGGGCCTTCGTAGCACCCGGCCTGTATAAAAACGAAAAACGCATTGCCGGGCCCTTGCTGGTATCGAGTATTTTTCTGTTTTACGCCGGCATGGCGTTCGCCTATTACATCGTTTTCCCGCTGGTATTTGGATTTTTTACCTCGATCGGCCCGGAAATGGTCATCATTTCGACCGACATAGGGCGTTATCTAGATTTTGTGCTGGCACTTTTTTTCGGTTTTGGGATCGCGTTTGAAGTACCTATTGCCACCATAATCCTTGTTGCAATCGGTTTCACTACCCCGGACAAGCTGGCAGAAAAACGCCCTTATATCATAGTTGGAGCGTTTATTGGCGGCATGTTCCTGACGCCACCGGATATCATTTCCCAGGTGTTGCTGGCAATTCCAATATGGCTATTATTCGAGGCTGGAGTGATCGCCTCCCGCATCATATTTAAAGATCGGTTACTCGAAGCCGAAGCCGAGAACGATCTTGACGATAGCGACGACGATGATACCGATAGCGATGATGTGGCCTCGGAAGGTTCTGACTATGATCCTCTCAGCGAGGAAGAAATGGATGCCGAACTGGATAGCATAGAAAAATCAGACGCAGCAGATAAGAAGCTCGATAAACCCGATTAAATCAGCCATGTCGATCAAACCCAACGCACTGAGAAGCCCTGCTTTGCTGATTATTCTGGATGGTTTTGGACTCAACCCGAGTGCGAAAAATAACGCGGTGGTGGAAGCAGACACACCCAACTTCGATCGCTATTTTGCCTCCTATCCGATGACCGAAATCGAGGCATCAGGGCCTAATGTCGGTCTTCCTGAAGGGCAAATGGGCAACTCTGAAGTCGGCCACATGACGATTGGCAGTGGTACCATAGTTAAACAGGACCTGGTGCGTATTAACGATGCAATCAAGGATAAGAGTTTCTTCGAGAATCCTGTGATATTGAACGCAATCCAGGCCGCCGGGGCAGCCGGTCGCCCCTTGCACCTGCTGGGGTTGGTATCGGATGGTGGTGTACATAGTCATATCAATCATCTGAAGGCGCTGATTTCCCTGTGCGGCGAGCATAACGTGGCATCACAGCTGCATATGATCACCGATGGAAGGGACACAGGGCCCCGGGCGGCGCTGGGTTATTTGCCGGAACTGGAGTCACACCTGGAGGCCTGCGGTGGTCATATTGGTAGTATTTGCGGACGCTATTACGCGATGGACCGGGATCATCGCTGGCAGCGCACACAACTTGCCTGGGATGCGATAGTTCGCGCCAGGGGAAAGAGGGCTGCGTCTGCAGTCCAGGCCATCGAGGAAAGTTATGCCAACCAGGTTTCCGATGAGTTTATAAAACCAGCTCTGATGCCCGGGTTTGTAGCACTGGAGGCCGAAGACGAACTGATATTTTTTAATTTCCGTAATGATCGTGCCAGGCAGATATCGGCTGCGCTTGCATTTGACCATTTCGAGCATTTTGAGCGTGGTATCGGCTTTCGACCCATCACTGTAACCTGTATGACTTATTTCGATGGCAAACTCAAGGCACCGATTGCCTTTAATTCGAATCGGCCCGAAATAACGCTGGGTGGCCTGGTGAGTGACGCGGGTTTCAAGCAACTACATTGTGCCGAAACGGAAAAATATCCACATGTCACCTTTTTCTTTAACGGTGGGAGGGAACATTGCTTCGTTGGCGAAGACCGAAGTCTTATCAACTCGCCCAGTGTTGCTACTTACGATCTGCAGCCAGAAATGAGTGCAGCGCAGGTCGCTGATACGATGATCGAAGCGCTTCGCTCGCACCAATACGAATTCCTCGTAGTTAATTTTGCCAATGGTGACATGGTTGGGCATACTGCGGTGCGTGATGCAGTGATAAAAGCTGTGGAAGTACTCGATAGGGAAGTAGGGCGAGTGCTCGACGTTGCCGTCGAGTTGGAATATGCAGTGGTATTAACAGCCGATCATGGTAATTGTGACGAAATGATAGACCCTGAAACGGGCGAGCCGCATACTCAACACACCCAGTATCCGGTTCCCTGTATGGTGATAGACAGGGATACCCGGATTTTAGCCAAAGGAGCCAACCTTTCAGCCATTGCGCCGACCTTGTTGCAGCTTATGGGCATACCAAAACCGGTAGCCATGTCTGGCAGTTCATTAATTCTCGATGATTGGAAAGGGATTTTTTAATAAAATAAGCTATATATTTAAGCTATATATATCATGCATAGTAACCGATATTAAAATATGGCGTCACTAACCGAAACACTTAAGAAAACTACGCTATTTTGTGGGATGGATCAGTCCGATATCGAAATGATTGCGGCCCAGACCGTAACCAGGCAATTCCCCAAAAATACCGTAATAGTCAACCAGGGCGATGAGACCGATTCGTTTTATGTCATTGTCCAGGGCAAGGTCGATGTTTTTTTGCAGAATGATAAGGGCAAGGAAATTATCATCAATACCCTGGGTCTCTGCGAATCTTTTGGAGAACTGGCGCCGCTGGGAAGAATCCCCCGGCAGGCCAGTATTATCACTACCGAAGATTCGACTTTTGGCATTATTTCGAGACAGGTTTTCATGGATACCCTACTGGTCAAACCCTCGATAGGCATGCGTATCATCGACCTTCTGATCAGGCGCATCCAGGATTTAACCGAAGAAGTCAGTAGCCTGGCACTCGAAGACGTCTACAATCGAGTCGTTCGGGTATTGTACAAACACGCCCAAGAAGTCGGTGATAAGCTGGTGACCGAAAAACTCACCCAACAGGATATTGCCAGCCGCGTCGGCGCGACTCGTGAAATGGTACACCGAATCCTTAAAGAGCTAAAAAAAGGTGGTTATATTTCGATTGAAGGTAAACATATCACCATCGAAAAGAAGTTACCCCCCGGCTGGTAAAAAACCTGTTTGCCCCGCCTGGCCAGTCACAGGGCACCCCCTAAGCGCAGCAGAAAATCAGACCAGGCCTGTAAAGGCCAGGCTAGTCGCACAATGTTAAAGATTTACATATGCTACTCGCCATTCAAACTGGATAAAATGTTAATATACCGCGCAGATTTGATTGACGGGGTTTAAACTAGTGTCCGGCCACAGCAAGTGGGCAAATATTCAGCATCGCAAAAAAGCACAGGACGCCAAACGAGGAAAGCTGTTCACCCGATTAATTCGTGAAATCGTTATGGCAGCCAAAGCGGGCGGTACCGATCTCGATGCGAATCCCGCCCTGCGTTCTGCTGTAGATAAAGCCAAATCGCAGAGTGTCCCCAGGGATCCGATCGACAGGGCTATTAAAAGAGGCGCCGGCGAACTCGATGGTTCCGATTTCGAGGAAATTCGTTACGAAGGTTACGGTCCCGCTGGCATCGCATTTATTGTCGATTGCCTGTCAGACAATCGAAATCGAACGGTTGCAGAAGTACGCCACGCATTTAGCAAATCGGGTGGCAACCTGGGGCAAAGCGGTTCGGTAGCCTATATGTTTTCCAGTGTAGGTATATTGCTTTATTCACCCGGGCACGACGAAGATGCGATTATGGAAGCTGCGCTCGAAGCAGGTGCAGAAGATATAATAGTCGCCGATGATGAAAGTATCGAAGTGCTGACTAGTGCCGATGATTACGTCAAGGTCAAACAGGCAATGATCGAGGCAGGCCTCGAACCCGAGGAATCCGATCTGACCATGCGCGCAGCTACCAATACCTCCCTGGAACTCGAAGATGCGTCAAAGGTGTTGCGCCTGGTCGATATGCTCGAGAGCTCGGATGATGTACAGGAAGTTTATTTTAACGCGGAAATACCCGAAGAAGCTTATGTATAAATTAGTTTCCTTCGATTCAGGCAGATAACAAAGAGTGATTATTCTAGGCATTGATCCCGGGTCCCGCTGCACCGGATTTGGTTTGATCGATAATCAACCAGGTCGAATTAAATACCTGCATAGTGGGTTTTTCAAAATTCAGGGCGAAAATCTGGCGCAGCGTCTCGGAAAAATTTACCAGCATGTAGATGAGCTAATCAGGCAATATCAACCGCAGCAAATGGGTATAGAAAAGGTTTTTATGCATCGCAATGCTGATTCAGCCCTGAAACTTGGGCAGGCCCGGGGTGTGGCAATTTGTGCTGGCCATCTGGCAGGCCTCGAGATTGCTGAATACGCACCTCGAGAAATCAAGCAAGCCATCGTCGGTTCTGGTGCGGCCAGCAAAGAGCAGGTACAACATATGGTAAAACACCTGTTGGGATTGCGCGGTTCACTACAGGTAGATGAAAGCGATGGCCTCGCAATTGCTATTTGCCACGCACAATATTATACGACGCAACAAAAAACCGGGCTTGATATTACCCTGTTAAAACGACGTCGAAGCGTCCGCAGATGATCGGTCGACTCAAGGGTATTTTGGAAGCAAAGAGAGCACCACAGGTCCTGATCGACTGTCATGGCATCGGTTACGAAGTCGATGTTTCGATGACTACCTACTACCAGCTACCCGAGACGGGTGAACCGATTGCACTCTGGACCCATCTGCTGGTAAAAGAAGATTCGCACAGCCTGATCGGTTTCACTACCGAACATGAACGCAAATTGTTTCGGCAGCTTATCCGTGTCAATGGTGTAGGCCCGAAAATGGCGCTTACTATTTTATCTGGTATCAACGAACGAGAATTTGCACTGTGCGTGACGCAAAATGACATCGTGACACTCATGCGTTTACCGGGAGTGGGCAAAAAGACTGCAGAGCGACTGATCATAGAGATGCGCGATAAGGTCGAGGGTCTACTCGAAGTAACCCATGGCACCATCGACAGCGGTGAATCGGTGACCACCGCCCGACGTTCGAGCAAAAGTGAGGCGCTTGAGGCGCTGCAATCCCTCGGTTATAAACCCGCCGATGCCGAGAATATGATCAGGCAAGCCTCGCGGGATGCCGATCCGGATATGAGTGCGGCGACACTGATCCGAAAGGCCTTACGGGCCTCTGTAAACAGTTAACGACGATATGAGCGAGGAACGACTTATCAACCCGCAGGCAGATAGTGAAGAAAGATCGCAGGAGCTGACACTGCGGCCGAAAAACTTGAATGATTTTATCGGTCAGCATGAAGTCCGTGAGCAGATGGAAATTTTTATTCAGGCCGCCAGAAATCGAAACGAAGCCCTCGATCACGTATTGATAATCGGTCCGCCGGGCCTCGGTAAAACCACGCTGTCGCATATAGTGGCAAATGAAATGCAGGTGGGTTTACGCCAGACATCGGGCCCGGTCATCGAAAAGCCCGGTGATCTGGCGGCGATATTGACCAATTTGGATGAGCACGACGTATTGTTTATCGATGAAATCCATCGCCTCAGCCCGGTGGTTGAAGAAATTCTCTATCCGGCGATGGAAGTTTTTCAGCTCGATATTATGATTGGTGAGGGGCCTGCAGCGAGATCGATCAAACTCGACCTGCCGCCATTTACCCTGGTAGGCGCTACCACTCGGGCCGGCTTGCTAACTTCTCCATTGCGTGATCGATTTGGCATCGTGCAACGACTCGAGTATTACTCCAGCGAAGACCTGGGCACGATTATTCTCCGGTCTGCCGCTTTGCTTGGTATTCAAATGGGCAAGGGTGGCGCTGAGGAGATAGCAAAGAGGTCACGCGGTACGCCGAGAATTGCCAATCGTTTGCTACGACG
>Ga0209987_10000715_pt1 | contig 17568 bp, 16 predicted proteins | sample N074metaG_FD_182134 | JGI IMG/M metagenome (GOLD analysis project Ga0209987, IMG submission 182134) | Deep subsurface microbial communities from Kermadec Trench to uncover new lineages of life (NeLLi) - N074 metaG (SPAdes) (version 2) | ecosystem: Environmental > Aquatic > Marine > Ocean trench... | reverse complement strand
GTCCCGAATATTCTCCTCGCGACGTTGGGCTGTGACGGTAATTTCTTCGAGGACGGTGTTTTGAGCCAGCGCGTTGCTGGTACTGAATGAGGTCGCGGTGAGCACGAGAATGCCCATTGCGGTGCCGAGGCGTTTCGCGTTTATCAAAGTTGTTGGATTGTAACCACGCATTGCTGTTCTCCCAATTGCATTGCCGGGCAGTATAACGTTGTTACACCCTGTTTTGGCCAGTTTTTTTGGTGAAAAATCGCAGGGCCGACTTTAGGCGATTGTGGTAATTAGTCCACGCAATGCTTACTCCAAGGATTCGTAGCAGGCTTCGGTAAAGCGTGGCACGCAGACGCACTGGAAGCTCAGGTCGCTTTCGCCCGAATTGCTGATGCGCTGCGAGGTGCCGGCCGGAATGATGACCGTATCGCCGGGTCTGACTTCGAATGGATTACCCCCGTCAATTTCCATCAGGCCGGACCCAGACTGGATGACATACCATTCATCGACGGTGAGCTTGTGCAACTCAGTTGTCACGCCGGGTTCGACCCGGGCATCCGCCAGCGATAGCGGGGGCGCGGCAGGGTCATTCAGGCGCTCGGTGATGTACAGGCGCTCCCGGGTCAAAAATTCGGCGCATACGCCGGCGCGGATGAGGTAGTCGTTCATTACTGTTTCCGTTTATCGCTTCAGGGCGCGACAATAAGGCCGCAACGATGAATGAATGGCAAGTGGTGAGTATATGAGTAAAACGGCGGTGAGCCCTGCGGTAGGCAATCTTCTGGACCTTAGCGGCAAAGCGATCCTGGTTACCGGTGCCAGTGGCAACATTGGGCGAGGAATCGCTAAACGCCTGGCAGAGGCCGGTGCATCGATAGTGGTTCATTATTTCTCGGACGAAGCCGGTGCTGCGGATACCGTTGCTTTGATCGCCAAAGAAGGTGGCCAGGCGTTTGTTGTCCAGGCTGACTTGCGCTCTGAGGATGCTGTGGCGGGAATGTTTACCGAGCTGCAGGAGCACCACCACCAAGTCGACGGCGTGGTCAATAACGCCGCCGCGCAGCCGCCGCCAAAGCTATTAAAGGATATGTCCGCAGCAGACTGGCAGTCTGTTATGCAGGCCAATCTGGACAGCGCCTTTTTGGTGACAAAAAACGCGGCGAACAGCATGAGCGAACGGGGCGATGGAGGCGCGGTGGTTAATATTGCGTCAATTTCCGGATTGGACCCGTCAATCGGGCATTCTCAGTATGCAACTTCCAAAGCCGGACTGATTATGCTGACTCGCGCCGCCGCGCAGGAATACGGGGCAGTCGGAATTCGTGTGAACAGCGTATCGCCGGGACTCATCGACAGAGATGGCCTGGCGCAGGCGTGGCCGGAAGGTGTGAATTCCTGGCAGCAACGTGCACCACTTGTTCGATTGGGGCGAGCGGACGATGTTGCCGATGCAGTGCTTTTCCTGTTGAGCCCGGCGTCGAGCTGGATCAGCGGTATCAACCTGGTCGTCGATGGCGGTATGTCGGCGGTTTCGAGGTGGTAAACTAGCAGGCCGCCAAAGCGGCCTTATGCCAGATAAAAGAAAAAAAGCGAGACACTATGTCCACGAAACACATGAACGCGGCACCGGGTGATTTCGCCGCCACCGTATTGATGCCAGGAGACCCGCTGCGGGCGAAGTACATTGCAGATACCTATCTCGACGATGCAAGGCGGGTGACGGATGTGCGCAATATGTGGGGCTTTACCGGCGAGTACAAAGGTGTGCCGGTTTCGGTCATGGCCCACGGCATGGGTATACCGTCGGTGTCTATTTATTGCACCGAACTGATCACCGAATATGACGTAAAGCGCATTATCCGGGTCGGCAGCTGCGGCACGTCACACCCGGATGTGCAAATGCGCGACGTGATAATTGCGATGGGCGCGTCAACAGATTCAAACGTCAACCGAATGCGATTCGGTGGTTATGACCTGGCCGCACTCGCGACCTTTTCACTGGTACAAAACGCCGTGAAGGCGGCCGAAGAAAAAAAAGTGCGTTATCACGTCGGCAATCTGTTTTCGTCAGACCTCTTCTACACGCCGGATCCGGACATGTTCGATACGATGGCAAAGTACAATGTGTTGGGTGTGGAAATGGAAGCAGCTGGTATCTTCCCCATTGCCGCGGAACACGGTGTGGAGTCGCTGGCAATTTGTACGGTCAGCGACGACATACGCACGGGCGATGCGCTGACGACGGACGAACGTCAAAACACATTCGATGAAATGATTGTGGTCGCGCTGGAAACAGTGCGTATCAGCGAGAATTGAAATGAGCCTGACCGCAGTACCCGATAGCAATCGTATGCCGGACCTTGGCCAGGTGCCGCACGTAGATGAGGTCGGCGTAAAGGAACGCGTGGCGCGTTTTCAGACACGCAGCATCAAAAAAGAATCGAAGATCGAAGCACTGCATATGGTTCTGAGCATGATCGATCTCACTACCCTCGAAGGGCAGGACACGCCTGGCAAGGTGCGCCAGCTTTGCCAGAAGGCAATGCATCTGCACGACTCCATGCCGGGCCTGCCGCATGTTGCCGCCGTATGCGTGTATCCCACCATGGTGGCTGTGGCGAGAAAGGCGCTGGGCGATCATGACATCGGCGTTGCCTCCGTGGCGACAGCGTTTCCGAGTGGCATGTCGTCGCGTCAGGTAAAACTGGATGAGACGCGCCTCGCTGTTGCGGAGGGTGCCAGTGAAATCGACATGGTGATCTCGCGTGGCGCATTTCTGCAGGGCGAATACGGCTTTGTCTTCGATGAGATTGCAGCGGTCAAGGAGGCCTGCGGCGATGCGCACCTGAAAGTGATCCTGGAAACCGGCGAGCTCGGAACCCTGGACCAGGTGCGGCGGGCAAGTGTGCTCGCAATGCATGCCGGTGCCGATTTCATCAAAACCTCGACGGGCAAGATTCAGCCGGCCGCAACCTTGCCGGTCACACTGGTCATGCTGCAGGCAATTCGTGATCACTTTTTTGCTACCGGTCAGATGATCGGCATGAAACCGGCCGGTGGAATTTCTACTGCCAAACTGGCCATACATTACCTGGTTGCGTTACGGGAGACTCTCGGCAACGCATGGATGACGCCGGAGTGGTTTCGATTCGGTGCCAGCTCGCTGGCAAACGATGTGCTAATGCAACTGCAAAAACAGGCGACAGGTGTTTACCAGTCGGCTGATTATTTCTCCAAAGACTGAACGCGGAGCGTCACGTGGAAAATCAAAACAAACTTGCTTTCAACGACGGTTGGCAATATGCGCCGGCACCGGAGAGCACGGATCACATTACAATAGACAAACAATACGGGTTGTTTATTGATGGTAAATTCTCGGCTCCGGACGAGGGCCGTTATTTCGAGACCATTAACCCGGCGACGGAGGAACCGTTAAGCTCGGTTGCATTAGCGACAGCCAGCGACGTTGATCGTGCCGTCAAAGCGGCACGCAAGGCTTACAAGGGCCCCTGGTCCAGGATGAAAGCGGCGGAACGCGGCAAGTACATCTTCCGCATTGCGCGCATTTTGCAGGAGCGCGCCAGGGAGTTCGCGACCATTGAGTCACTCGACGGCGGCAAACCGATTCGCGAGTCGCGTGACATAGACATTCCATTGGCAGCAGCACACTTTTTTTATTATGCGGGATGGGCAGACAAACTCGAATATGCATTCCCCGGCCGAACGCCAAAATCGCTGGGCGTGGCAGGACAGATAATTCCCTGGAATTTTCCGTTATTGATGGCGTCGTGGAAAATCGCACCGGCGCTGGCCTGCGGCAACACGGTCGTCATCAAGCCGGCAGAAACGACCCCTCTAACAATGATGAAGCTGGCCGAAGTTATTCGCGATGCAGGACTGCCCGATGGCGTCGTCAATATTGTCACCGGCGCAGGGGAGACGGGCGCTGCCATAGTCGATCACCCGGACGTGGACAAGATTGCATTCACAGGTTCGACCGAGGTGGGGCGGATTATCCAGCGCGCAATCGCCGGCACAGGCAAGAAATACACGCTCGAACTCGGTGGCAAGGCCGCCAATATTATTTTCGCCGACGCCGCACTCGACCAGGCGGTCGAGGGCATCGTCAACGGTATCTTTTTCAACCAGGGTCACGTGTGTTGCGCGGGGTCGAGACTGTTTGTGCAGGAGTCCGTCGCTGATGAGGTTGTGCAAAGACTGAAAGAGCGCATGGAGACATTAATAATCGGCGACCCGCTGGACAAGAATACCGACATTGGCGCCATCAATTCTGCGTCGCAACTGGAGACAATCGAGTCCTACCTGAAAATTGGCAAGGAAGAGGGTGCTGAGATGCACCAGAGTTCCTGTTCCGTGCCGGATCGCGGTTATTGGTGCCGGCCGACGATCTTTACCGGCGTATCGCAATCCAACCGCATCGTTCAGGAAGAGATATTCGGCCCGGTGCTGGCTATTCAGACATTCCGCACGCTGGAAGAGGGGATCACCAAAGCGAATAACACGCCGTTTGGGCTCTCCGGTGGTGTGTGGACGGACAAAGGCTCGAAGATATTCAAGATGACCCAGCAAATCAGGGCAGGTGTTATCTGGGCGAACACGTTTAACAAGTTCGATCCAACCTCACCGTTTGGTGGATACAAAGAAAGCGGCGTTGGGCGCGAAGGTGGATTGCACGGCCTGGGTGCTTACCTGAGACTGGAGGCCTGATCATGACATCGACAACAGCACGCGTTCCGGTCGCAAAAACCTACAAAATTTACATTGACGGCAAATTTCCGAGAACGGAGTCTGGCCGCTATTTCGCCTTGAAGGACTCCTCGGACTCGATCATCGCAAACGTGTGTTTGGGCAGCCGTAAAGATTTTCGCAATGCAGTCGTCGCCGCTCGAAAAGCATTTGCAGGCTGGTCGTCAGCCAGCGCTTATTTGCGCGGGCAAATTCTTTATCGAATTGCGGAAATGCTGGAGGGCCGGCACGAACAGTTCGTCTCGGAACTGGTGACGCAGGGTGTTGGCAAGCGCGCAGCAAAGAAGGAAACAGAGGCCACTATCGACCGCCTTATCTACTACGCGGGCTGGTCTGATAAATATCAGCAGATATTCAGTGCAGTGAATCCGGTCAGTTCAGCGCATTTCAATTTTTCGGTACTCGAAGCGACTGGCGTTGTTTCCATCATTGCGCCAGATGACAGTGGCTTGCTTGGCCTGGTGTCAAACATTGCGCCCGCCATTGTCGGCGGCAACACCTGTGTTGTGCTGGCGTCGGAAAAACTGCCCCTTTGTGCGGTGAGTTTCGCCGAAGTGCTGCATGCGTCGGATGTTCCGGCAGGGGTGGTGAATATTCTGACTGGCCGCAGAGAAGAGCTGACGGGTCAGTTTGCATCGCACATGGACGTAAACGCGATCATCGTGACTGACAATGATGTGGTGAAAGAGGTGCAGATCAGTGCTGCGGATAATATCAAGCGAGTTATCGCCAGGGCGGACACGAAGTGGGAATCGGACGGAGCGCAACATCCCTACCTGATTCAGGATACGCAGGAAGTTAAGACGACCTGGCATCCGATCGGATCCTGATGTATTCAGCCCGAATAGCGGGATAACAGGCCGTCCTCAATCCTGGCGCCGACCTGTTGAATGACGTTGGTGCCGCAGAATGTTCCCAGCCGCGCGCACTCGGCCAACGACTTGTCGTGGGTCCATGCATACAGGAAACCGGCTGTGTATGCGTCGCCGGCCCCGGTCGAGTCGATGACATTGGCGACCGGATCTGCTGCCTGTACAACTGTGTCCCCATCTTTGACGATGACGGATCCTTTTTCCGAGCGTGTCATGACAAACAGATTGTCGAATCCAACAATTTCTTTCAAAACATTGTCAAAAGTATCGCACTGAAACAACGCGATCATTTCGTCTTCATCCGCGAATACAATATCAACGTCGGACTGGACTGCCTGCATGTACGCGTCGCGATGTCTGTCAACACAAAACGAATCTGATAGCGAAATCGAAACCGTTGTTCCATTGGTTTTTGCTATTCGCATGGCCTCATCGCAAAGCGCAGGACCTTCCGGAATATCCCAGACATATCCCTCCAGCAAGATCACCCTGGGTGCCGCGACCGTATCAATGTTGATATCTGCAATCGCGAGTTCAGTACATGCACCGAGATAGGTTTGCATCGTGCGTTGCCCATCCGCGCTGATCAGTACGTGACTTCGAGCGGTCGGCGATCCCGAGCTAGCGGGTTCGAGGCGTATGTCGACGCCGAATGAGCGCATATCATGTTCAAAAATACTGCCAAGCTGGTCATCCCGTACCTTACCGATGTAAGCGGCAGATCCGCCCAGGTTGGCGAATCCGGCAACGGTGTTTGCTACGGATCCCCCGGACATTTCCGTTGCCTGGCCCATCATTGCGTAAATCTCGTGGGCGCGGGCCTCGTCGATGAGCGTCATCGATCCCAGGGGTGCGCCAATCTGCTGCAGGAAGTCATCGTCAACGTGTGCAAGTATGTCGACGATGGCATTGCTGATGCCCAATAAATGTACTGGCTCGCTCATACGATTTAGTGCCTGAATAAAAACGGAGCGTAGGGTATCACTATCGGGGTTGGCGGAGTATTGTCTGACCGGGGAGCGCGACCGGAAACCATACCGTAGTCGCACCAGGGGACAACGAAAGGTGCCTTAAATGAGAAGAGCAGCCAGTTTTCTGATACCGATAACCATCATTACCTTGTATTACGCGTTGTTTTTTACGATTTTCGCGTTGCTGTTGATCAAGTTTCCGGCATTGCGCGAGTTTTTTCCAATCGGTGGTATCGGCGACCTCGCGGGGCGAAACGTAGACAGTTTCGAGCCGGTTTATTCCAGTATCGAAGAAACGGTACTGGCGCCATACGGTCCTGCCAGGCTGGCGCTTGCAAGCCTCGGCGCCGCGATATTGATCGTGCCTGTAACGTGGGTGTATTTCATCACCAGCCGCAGCAAGAAAGTGGACCAGTCGTTTGCACAAACTATCGTCATCATGCCCATTGTGGTTACGGGCATTTCGATGATCGTCCTGAACTCACTGGCGCTCGCGTTCGCCCTTGCCGGAATTGTTGCCGCAGTGAGGTTCCGGTTTACGCTCGATCAACCCGCGCACGCGATGTATATTTTTGTCGCTATCAGCATAGGCCTGGGTTCAGGTATCGGCGCGCTGGGAATTGCAGCCGTCATTTCCATGGCATTTGTTTATGCAACGATGCTGATCTGGAAGCTTGAATACGGCAAGTTCATGTCCGGACCGTTCCTCTCGATGTTAACGCGGCGCGACAGGTCCGAAGACGACTATTAATATCTTGTCAGAGAAGATCGCGTCGTCCGTATTGCGAACGATGATTATTGTCTTGCTGCCTGTATCCGTGCTGGCGGCAACGATTTCGGTTCTGGATCGGTACTCGCTGGATTCGAATTCTGTAACTCAGTGGCGATTGCCGGACCGCCTTAACGAAATTTCCGGGCTTGCGATGACGTCGGACGGGCGTCTGCTGGTCGTTGACGACGAAGTCGCGATTGTCTACGAGCTTGATTACGACAATGGCAAGCTCGTTAAGGCGTTTGCGCTGGGCAAGCCGGCCGTCAAGGCCGATTTTGAAGGCATCGCCGTTGCTGATGACCTCGTCTACCTGACAACAAGTTCAGGACGCGTTTACATTTCAGCGGAGGGTGCGGACGGTCAGCGGGTAACATTCGACAACTACGACTCAGGGCTTGGGGCCTATTGTAAGATTGAGGGACTGGTGCAGAGCGCCGACAACACTCTTCTGTATTTCTTGTGTAAAAAGGCGCGAAAGAAGTCCGGGATCAGCGGCCTTCGCCTGCTCGCCTGGGATATCGCTGCTCGCCAACTGTTGCCGGATGAGTCGATTGTGTTGCCGGAAGAGCAAATAATGCGACAGTTGCGGATTGACCGATTTAGCCCATCCGGAGTCACCATTGACCGCCATACGGGGAACATAATTATTGTTGCGTCGCGCCAACGGGTGCTGGCAGAAGTAACAAAGGATGGAAGATTGGTGGCTACACGCCATCTGGCAGCACGACACAAGCAAGCTGAAGGAATCGAGCTGGCAATTGATGGTAGATTACTGATTGCAGACGAAGGCGGGTCGCACAGAGCTCGTCTGGCGGTGTATCAGCAGGATCAGGCGAACGAAAATAACAATGACTGAAATTAGCAGCAATGAAACCGACGCCGGCAGGTGTCTTTTGCTAGTACATGGCAAAGACTTCAAGCCGGCCGCAGAGCAATATTTCGACTTTGCGATGGCTGCCATGGTCGCCGGTCTGGAGCGTGATTTTCCGGACGAGCTTGACGCATTTCGAAATCTTAAAAAGTGCCTGTTCTATTACGCTGATCTTTCTGCCGAAGTATTGCAGCGTAACGGCAAGTTTTTCGATGAGGTTCTGGACATCGGCGATCGCCGCAACGGGCTGGCGCAGATGAGATTGCTGGACAAACGCAAACATTTTGGTGTCAGTCGATATGACAAATTACCTGGCAAGACTGCGGCGGTCGAGTTTGCTGCCGACATAATTGCTCCGTTGCTTTCTGTTCTCGGTTTTTCAAAGCCGTTGATAGCGAGGCTGAATAAAGACGTTGACGAATACTGGAGCAAGAAAAGTGACTACGCCGACGTTGTGCGCTCTCGCCTCCGTAAATTCATCTGCGAAGCACTGGATCGCGACGATAGAATACTGCTGGTCAGTCACGGTTCAGGATCGATAGTAACCTACGATGTCTTGTGGCAACTGTCGCATGTGGAAGAATATGCCGGGAAGTATGGCGACAAGAAGATCGACACCTGGGTGACTCTGGGCTCACCGCTGGGCGACTCTATGGTTCGTCGTAAATTGCTGGGCGCAAAAGAAAAGGGCCGCGAAAAATACCCTTGCAATATCGTGGCGTGGCAAAACGTTTCGGCAGAAGACGATCCCAATTGCCATGACAACACGCTGGCAGATGACTACAAGCCGATGCTGAAACAGCGCCTGGTCAGCAGTATCCGTGACTACAAGATTTATAATATGTCTGTGCGCTACGGCAAATCGAATCCACACAGTTCGATGGGCTACTATATTCATCCACGCGTATCACAGATCATCGTCGAATGGTTGAAGTCAGGTGCTTCGGCGACCCTGCCCAGTAATATCCTCTAAAGGGCATCAATCGGATCATTGGTTCAGGCGCAATGACGCATCGGTAAGTTGCAAAGTTCCGTGAATTGGGCGGGAACATCGTCTGCCTGATCGGAGTCAAAATAGTTAGTGACTGCCCGCATGGCGGTCAGGAGAGAGATTTGGCAAGACAACGGATACAAATTGGCATTATCCCCAGGCTCGGCTTGTGGTTGCTTCTCGTCCTGCTGTCTTTTTCGGCATCCGCAGACGAATGGCAATTCTCCGACGTAGGCCGAGTGGTCGCCGTAAGCGATATCCACGGTGATTACCATGCCATGGTGGCCACGTTCGCTAAGGCAGGCGTTATCGGCGAAGACTTGCAGTGGGCAGGTGGGGAGACCCATCTTGTTATTACGGGCGATTTGCTCGATAGAGGACCGGATTCGCGCAAGGTCATGGACCTAATAATGCGTCTGGAGGGTGAGGCGAGCGAGGCGGGAGGTCGTGTTCATCAGCTTATCGGCAACCACGAAGTGATGAATCTCGCCGGCGATCTTCGATATGTCGTTATGCAGGAATACGCAGCGTTTGCAGATGAGGAGTCGGCAGAGGAGCGCGAAAAATGGTATCAGCAATTTAGAAACGCGCAGCCGCCGGAGACGGATGACGTAAGCTCACGCGAGGCCTTTGACGAACTCGCGCCGCCGGGATTCTTCGGCCACAGGCGCGCGTTTCGCACGGACGGAAAATACGGAAAATGGTTGCTTGAAAAACCATTGATGATTGTCATCGACGGCACCGCATTTGTGCATGGCGGCATTTCGCCGTATGTGGCAGAGCACGGGCTTGAAGGCGTCAATGGAACACTTAAAGCCGATTTACTCAGTTACCTGAGGGCATTAAACAAGCTGGAAGATAAGGCGTTGTTAAGCCCTGTTGTGGCATTTTATGACCACGCGGATGTATTGAAGGCAGCCATCGCTGCACAAAAGATTTCGGGTTCGGACTTGGACCTGGCTGAAATCGTCATCACGCTGAGCAGATCGACAATTCACCGCTCGAACAGCCCATTGTGGTATCGCGGCACTGTTGGCTGCAGCGAGCTGATCGAAGGCGACGTGTTGCAGGCTGCGCTTGATCGAATTGGCGCCAATCGTGTCGTGATAGGCCACACGCCAACATTAACCCGGCAGATATTGCAGCGCATGGGCGGTCGCGTAGTCGAGATTGATACAGGAATGAACCACGCCGCTTACAAAGGAAGCGGTAACGCGCTGGAGATCGAAAATGGTGTTCTTACCGTCATCAACGAAAGCGGCAAGCGCAATTCGCCACCCGTATTGCATCCGCGACGTGTCGGCTACCGATCACCCAATATCAGCGCGGACGATCTGCATGATATTTTGTCAAGCGGAGAAATCGTGCGAACGATGGTTGATGAGAATGGCGATACGGTTGTTCAGGTTGAAATAGGGGACAAGAGCGTATTCGCAGTGTTCATTAAGCAAACACGCAGGAAAGGTAATGTGCCGACAGTAGCGGCATACAGGCTCGATCTCATGCTCGGCCTGGACTTGGTGCCGGTTGCGGTGCCGAGGGAGGTCCGTGGCAAGAAAGGAACACTGCAGTTCTTACCAGCCTCCCGCAAGACAGAGACTCAGCGCGTGGCATCAAACTCCGGGGGCTCTGCCTGGTGTTCGTTGAAGCGGCAATGGAATTCGATGTACATTTTCGATGCCCTGACATTTAATGCCACGAGAACCCAGGAGTCGATGCTATATAGCCCCGACAACTGGCAGTTATTTTCGATGGCATACGATCAGGCTTTTAGAAGCACCAAAGGCAGACCGCCGTATCTTAAGAATATTTCACTGGACCTGACGCCAAGCTGGATCAGTGCGCTTAAGAACTTAGACGACGAACAATTGCAATGTGAGCTCGGCGATGTGCTTGGCAAGCGCGAGCTTTCGGCGCTCAAAAAGCGTCGTGACGGATTGATCAGGGAGGGCGCCAGCCCAGCCCATTGAGTAGCCTTCGTTGTTGCCTGACTACCTGGCCACAGCGATGCAATCGATCTCAACTCGCGCGCCCAATGCCAGGCCATTGGCTCCAAAAGCACTTCTTGCTGGCGGGACATCGAAATAGGTGACGTAGACTTCGTTCATTGCGCCCCATTCTGCAACGTCAGCCATGAAGACACTGCACTTTACGATACGGTCCATTGATGACCCGGCAAGCTCGAGCGCCGCTTTGATATTGTCCATCGTCTGGCGCGTTTCGCCTTCAATACCACCGGGTGCAAGCTCCATCGACCCCGGAATAGTGCCGAGGTTGCCGGACAGATAGATCGTACTGCCTACCCGGACAGCCGGTGAAAACGGCAGGTTCATGTCCTCGGTGCCCGGCGCCGTAATGAACTCGATGTCGGGCGCGTCCTTGTGTTCGTGCTCACAGCCAACACCCAGCGTTGCCAGGCAGACTGATAAAACGATTTTCCGGATAGCCATATCCCATACCCTTTGCAGGCCGTATCGCATACTATGAGCAATTGCGGGTCGTAGTCAAAGAGTGGCATATGGGTCGATTGAGTACACACGTTCTCGATACTGCACAAGGCGTGCCAGGAAAGGGCGTGAGCGTCAAATTGTTCTCACTGGATGGCGATCGGCATCTGGTTGCATCGACCACAACGAATGCAGACGGCCGTACCGACGAGCCTTTGCTTGACGAGGAAACATTCAGAGCCGGCCCGTATGAACTCGAGTTCGCTGTGGGCGCTTATTTTCGCGAGGCAGGATTGCCCTCGGCCGAACCACCGTTTCTTGATGATGTCGTGATTCGCGTGACGCTGGCTGAAGGGCAGAATTACCACGTGCCATTGCTCGTTTCGCCCTGGAGCTATTCCACTTATCGAGGTTCATGAATTCGATGGGTGACAAAACCCCAACCGGTAATAGTATCCGTTTTATTCTGGACGGCGACGTCATTACATTGACCGACGTTGATCCGACTCGCACGGTATTGCAATATTTGCGCGAGGACCTCGGCAGGACCGGCACCAAAGAGGGCTGTGCAGAAGGCGATTGTGGCGCATGTACGGTGGCGCTCGTGGAACTGGACAAAAGCGGCGGAAGGCTGCAGGTGCGCGCCGTAAATTCCTGTATTCAGTTTCTGCCGACGCTCGACGGCCGCGAGCTGATAACAGTAGAAAGCCTGTGTAACGGCGATGACGCATCATTGCACCCGGTACAGCAGGCAATGGTCGAGAGTCATGGTTCACAGTGTGGTTTTTGTACGCCCGGTTTCGTCATGTCGCTGTTTACCCAATTCAAGAACAGCAGCAATCCGACGCGCCGCGAGATTGATGATGTACTGGCCGGCAATTTGTGCCGTTGTACAGGCTACAAACCAATCGTCGATGCGGCACAAAAAATGTATGAGACCGAACAAGCAGACTCGGGCGACTGGTTGCGCATGGCAGACAGCAGTAACGCCAAGCCAGCGGCTGCTGAAAAGAAAAAAATCGCGGACTTAAAGGCTTTGGACAATGGCAAGTCTTTATCGATCGAAAGCGGCGGCCGCCGTTTTCATGCCCCTGTCAGCATCGCTGAATTCGCCGATCTGTTTGCAGCCACGCCGGAGGCAACCATACTTGCCGGCGGCACCGATGTCGGGCTGTGGGTAACCAAACAACATAAACAGTTGGATACAGTCATTTACACCGGCAAGGTCGCTGGCATGGCAGACATCTCGGTGGATGACGTTGCCGTAGATATCGGTGCGGCCGCAACGCTAAGCGATGCCATGCTGGTTCTGGACGAACACTTCCCCGATTTGCATGACTTGTTCGTGCGCTTCGCCTCTCCGCCCATTCGAAACGCTGGCACGCTGGGCGGCAATGTTGCGAACGGCTCTCCTATCGGTGATTCGATGCCGGCGCTGCTCGCGCTCGATGCTGCCTTGGTGCTGCGTAAAGGAGCGGCGACCCGAACATTGCCGATCAACGAATTCTATCTTGGCTATCAGGAGAACGCGCTGGCCAAAGGCGAGTTCGTCGAACGAATCAGAATCCCGCGACTCGATGACGATGTCGTGCTGCGTAGTTACAAGATTACCAAGCGCTTTGATCAGGACATTTCGGCAGTATGCGGCGCATTCTTCCTGCGCCTGAAAGGCGCTTCAATCAGCGAGGCAAGGATCGCCTATGGTGGTCTGGCAGCGACGCCAAAGCGGGCGATCGCCACTGAAGAACTGTTGGATGGTGCAACGTGGAGTGAAGAACTGGTTCGTTCGGCTATGAAAAAACTGAGCGTAGATTTTCAGCCAATCTCCGATATGCGCTCAACAGCAGATTATCGACTGAAAGTCTGCCAGAACCTTCTGTTCCGATTCTGGCTGGAATCCAGCGACCAGGATATTGAGACGGATGTCTATAACTATGGGCGCTGAGACAAAAACGTCAATAAGCGGTGCCGTAGGCGACTCCGTTCCGCACGACAGCGCGCGGTTGCACGTGTCAGGTGAGGCTACCTACACAGACGATATCTTCGAGCCCAAAAATCTGTTGCACCTCGCGGTTGGCCTAAGCAGCAAGCCACATGCACGTGTCCGGAATATGGACCTCTCAGCCGTTATGCAAGCGCCGGGAGTCGTGCGCGTAATTACGGCGGACGACATTCCGGGCGCGAACAATTTCGGACCCGTAATCGCAGACGACCCGATTCTCGCAGCAGGTGTTGTGGAATATGCTGGCCAGGCGATGTTTGGGGTCGCCGCCGTTACCGTCGATCAGGCGCGCAAGGCGGCGCGCCTGGCTGTAATTGACTACGAAGAACTGGAGGCGATACTGGATCCAATGGCGGCGGTAGAGGCCGGATCCTTCGTGTTGCCAAGCGAGACGTTAAAGCGCGGCGACAGCGATGCCGCGATCAAGTCGGCAGCACACAGGCTGCAAGGCAAGATGACACTGGGCGGCCAGGACCACTTCTATCTCGAGGGGCAAATCGCCATGGCGCTGCCTGTTGAGGGCGGCGATATGTTTGTCTACAGTTCAACCCAGCATCCGGGCGAAGTACAACACCTGGTCGCGGCTTCGCTTGGCACAAAATCAAAAGATGTTGTCGTCGAATGTCGCAGGATGGGTGGCGCGTTTGGTGGCAAGGAAAGTCAGCCGGCACAAATTGCCTGCATTGCGGCGCTAATGGCAAACTCGACCGGCCGTCCCTGCAAACTCCGGCTGGATCGCGACGACGACATGCTCATGACCGGCAAACGGCACGACTTCGAAATCGAATACGACGTTGGCTTCGACGATGACGGGCGGATCGCAGGAATAGAGTTCATGTTCGCGTCTCGATGCGGCATGTCAGCTGATTTGTCCGGCGCTATCAATGACCGCACAATGTTTCATTGCGACAACGCCTATTACCTGGAAAACATCACCATCGTTTCGCACCGCTGCAAGACGAACACGGTGTCAAATACGGCGTTCAGGGGCTTCGGCGGGCCACAGGGTATGTTCGCGATTGAAAACGTTGTGGACGACATCGCGAGGCATCTCGGCAAAGAGCCATTGGCGATACGTCGACTGAATTTTTACGGCATTGACGAACGTAATACGACGCACTATTTGCAGACGATCGATGACAATATTCTGCACGAGATCGTTGACGATCTTGAGGTGAGCTCCGATTATCAGGCGCGCGTTAAGGCAATTCGTGAATTCAATGCGGCAAGTCCGGTTCTTAAACGCGGCATCTCGTTAACGCCCGTCAAGTTCGGCATCTCGTTTACGGCAACACACCTGAACCAGGCCGGCGCATTGGTGCACGTCTACTCGGACGGCACGGTGCATTTGAATCACGGTGGCACAGAAATGGGCCAGGGGCTGTTTACGAAAGTTGCGCAGGTGGTTGCCGAAGAATTTCAAATCGATATCGACCAGATAAAGATCACCGCGTCGGACACCAGCAAGGTTCCGAATGCGTCCGCGACTGCGGCATCGAGTGGCTCTGATCTTAACGGCAAAGCCGCACAGGTTGCAGCAGCGGCCATCAAGAAACGTTTGGCCCGATTTGCGGCGGAGCACTTTTCGGTTGACGAAAGTGCCGTCAGTTTCAACAACAACCGGGTACATGCTGGCGACGAGGACTTAAGCTTTGCAGAGTTGGTGCATCTCGCCTGGTTTAACCGGATATCGCTTTCGTCCACTGGCTTCTACAAGACACCCAGGATCAACTACGATCGATCGACCTTCAGCGGCCGGCCGTTTTTCTATTATGCTTACGGTGCTGCCGTGTCCGAGGTTGTTGTGGACATCCTGACCGGGGAGCATCGCTTGACGCGTGTCGATATTCTTCATGACTGCGGCCAGTCTCTGAATCCGGCTATCGACATGGGCCAGATCGAAGGCGGTTTTGTACAGGGTGCGGGTTGGCTGACCACTGAGGAACTTTGGTGGAATGAGCGTGGCGAGCTGAAAACGCATGCGCCGTCAACCTACAAAATTCCGACGTGTTCGGATCTTCCTGTGGACTTTCGCGTGCGGATCCTTGAGTCAAAAGCAAATCAGGAAGACACAATTTACCGCTCCAAAGCGGTAGGTGAGCCGCCGTTGATGCTCGGCATCTCCGTTTACCAGGCAATTCGGGATGCCGTCGCAAGTGTCGGCAATAACAGCGAGCTGCCTGTCCTGATTGCCCCGGCCACGCCCGAGTCCGTACTGAATGCCGTCATGCGGCAGCAAGGTGGCGTCGATGCATAGGCTGATCAAGGCATTGAATGGCGTGGTTGAACGAGATGAGCCGGCCTGCCTGGTAACGGTGGCGAAAGTCAGGGGCTCTGCACCGCGTGATGTTGGCGCAAGCATGCTGGTAACACGCACGGACACCATCGGTACCATCGGCGGCGGCCAGCTGGAATACCAATGCATTCAACTTGCCGTCGAGAAAATTCGGGATGAAGCGCTGTCCGTCGACAGCTGGACGCGGACATTTCCGTTAGGTAGCAATTGCGGTCAATGCTGCGGCGGCGTGGTCGACGTATTGTTCGAACCGGTTACTGCGGAGTCTGCAGGCAGAGTACAAACAGAACACGATTTACATGAGCAACAACAGACGTTCGTCATAGCCGTTTTTGGTGCCGGCCACGTCGGATCGGCCATGGTGGCTACGCTCGCCGGACTGGATTGCCAGGTTCGATGGATCGACGGGCGTAAAAACATTTTTCCGAATGACCTTCCGGCCAATGTTGTCACCGTAGAAACGGAATCTGCTACCCAAGAGGTTGCCGGCATGCCGCCGGGCTCGTATTACCTGATCATGACGCACAGCCATTCAATTGACTTCGATATTTGTGATCAGGTGTTGCGACGACGAGATGCCGCCTACTGTGGCCTGATTGGGTCGCTGCCGAAACGCCGGCGCTTCGAGCGCTTGCTGCGAAAGCAGGGCGTGTCAAATGAAATGCTGGCAGCATTGACTTGTCCCATCGGATTAACAGGCATTCCCGGCAAGCGACCTCAGGAAATAGCCATTGCGGTCGCGGCTGAATTGCTGCAAATTCAAGCATCGGCCGCGAGTGTTGCGGAATTACCGCTAACCGATATCGTGCGCGCGTTATAAGAAAAATACATATGGACGCATACTTCATTGAATGGCTGAACATGCTCGGCCGCTGGGTTCACTTCATTACCGGCATCGCCTGGATTGGCTCGTCGTTTTATTTCGTTTGGCTGGACAATCATCTGCAACCGCCAAAACTTGAAGCAGACGATGAAAACGGGGTCGGCGGCGAACTGTGGTCGGTGCACGGTGGCGGCTTTTATCACGCGCAAAAATACCGCACGGCACCGAAGGTGCTGCCCGAAGCGCTGCACTGGTTCAAGTGGGAGGCCTATACCACCTGGATTACAGGCATGTTTCTGCTGGTGCTGGTTTATTGGTATGGCGCGGAGGTGTACCTGATCGACCCGGCGGTCGCGGATTTGTCACCCGTGAAAGCCGTTACGATTGCTGCATTGCTCTTGGTTGGTGGCTGGGTTGTCTACGATGTTTTGTGTCGTTCGCCGCTGGGCAGGAATGAATCGGCATTGAGCGCCGTGCTCTTCATACTGGTGGCGGTTCTCGCCTGGGGTTTGTGCCAGCTATACAGCGGCCGCGGCGCCTACATACATTTTGGTGCGATCCTTGGCACGATCATGGTTGCGAATGTTTTCATGGTAATCATCCCGGGCCAGCGAAAAATGGTGGAGGCGGCCGGCCGCGGCGAGGCGCCTGATCCCATTCACGGTATTCAGGGCAAGCAGCGTTCCGTACACAACACGTACTTTACCTTGCCGGTCTTGTTCGCCATGACCAGCAATCATTTTGCAATGACCTATGGCCACGAATATA
>Ga0209987_10000714_pt1 | contig 17580 bp, 21 predicted proteins | sample N074metaG_FD_182134 | JGI IMG/M metagenome (GOLD analysis project Ga0209987, IMG submission 182134) | Deep subsurface microbial communities from Kermadec Trench to uncover new lineages of life (NeLLi) - N074 metaG (SPAdes) (version 2) | ecosystem: Environmental > Aquatic > Marine > Ocean trench... | reverse complement strand
CGACTACAAGACCAGCACCCACGAGGGCGGTGACCTCGAGGGATTCCTTGAGCAGGAAGCGGCCCGTTACCGGCCGCAGCTCGATTTGTATGCAGCCCTTTACCGTAATTTGATTGCTGCGCCGGTGCGCACGGCACTGTATTTCCCGTTGTTACAAAAATTCTGCGAGGTTTAGAGTTTCCCTTCGAAGCGGAATTCATGCTGACCGCGCTCATTTGCACTGCCGAGGAAGCGCAGCTGATTCACAATAGATGGAGGCGTTGCTGGAGTCGGCGCGACCTGGCCGATAAACGAATAAAGCCCGTCCTGGTGCAAGTTTATGGTGCCGGTCACGTCGAGCACGCCCGACAAATCCTCGACCCTGCCCACAACCAGGCCGTCGATCGTCTGAAAATCGGCCCGGAAATCTCCTATTCTTGAAGATGACAGATCCGGTACGAAAAAATCGGTGACGATCACCGAGCCCTGTGCAGCGACCGGGATACCGTCTCTGATTACGATCGTCTCGAACTGCAGCGTAATATCGCCGCGAATGCCACTTTGCTGAAATGTCGGATGCACCGAATCCAGCGGCACGTTGCCGGATAAAGCGGACAGCGTGAGGTTTCCACCAGGGCTGACTGCAAGCTCTGTATTGATCGAGCCGGATACCGGGTTGCTGCTGGTCTGAAAGGCAAGTTTTCCGGACAACAACGACATTGGCTTGAAATGCCAGCTGATGTTTCGTACGTAAGCGCCTCCGGCAATGCCTTCGGCCGCGCTGCCGTTCCAGACCGAACCGGTGATGCCACTTAGCCGGACTTCTGCCGGTGCAAACCACTGGTAAGCGACTCGCGCTGGAAATGTTGCGAGCATCACCCCAAAAAATATCAGGATGCCAGCGATGACAAGGCGTTTCATGCCGGTCAGCGTTCCAGGGTCAAGGTCGAATTGACACGGCCGGGGTTTTCACCGGCGGCAAGCGAGAAGCTGCCGGACTGAACCAGCAATCCATATTGGCGGTTCACATCGCCGAGCCACAGCATCAGGTCGTCAAATGCCGCGCTTTCGAATTCAACCCGAATGCCATTGCCGGCCGGCGTAGGCTGACTTCTTTGCAGGGCGTCATACAGGCCTCGCTGCCGCAGCGTGCTGTCGATAATGACGACAAGTGACTGGTCCTGGCCTGCCTGAATCGACTGGCCGCTAGCGGATGCCTGAATCTGGCCTTTTAACGGCCGCAATTCCGCCAGCGAAATCTTCCAGACCTCGACCCTGGCGGCGGCAGATTTCTGACCACTATCGAGCGGCGTCCAGACGCCGTACCAGAAGGTTACGCACACGACAAACACCACGGCCGTCAGCACCAGGATCTTTTCACGCTCCTCCAGTGCATCGAACCAGGGCCTCATCGACCGATCTCCTGTATCTGGATGCGGCTGTTAACCATTTCGCCGTCCTGATCAGTGGACTGAATAGTCGCCCGGAATTGACCGTTTTGACCGACGGCCCTTTGAATACTATCGAGCATCGCAACATTCGGTGCCACCACCCGGACGTCGACCACGCCGGCGCGATAGCTGATGGCCACAATTTGTGCTTCCCCGTTCTGCTGCATTGCGCGGCTAAGTTGTTCCATCGATTGCAGGAACACCGGCGCCGAATCGGCGCTGCCGACGCGGCGCCTGAGGGATTCGACGACGCGGGCAGGATCGTTCGTTTCAGGGACGCCTGGCAATATCTGCTGATACTCGGTGTTGAACATTTGTTGCAATTGCGCTTCCTGGCGCAGCAGGAGGTAGTAGTCAGTTGCCTTTGCAGCGATACCGATGATCCCGAGGGCAAGCAGCAGTGTCGCCGCGACCTTCCACGGCTTGAGCAGACCTGCATATTCCTTTTGCGCACCGTAAACGCCCTGCAACAGGTTGATGCCAGCCCCGGTCGCGACTGTCACTGCGAGTCTTGGCATGCTGCCGTCCGCGAGAAGCTTGACATCTACGCTGTCCAGTTGCTGGCGTATTGCTATCCAGTCCTGCTGATAGCGCTCTTCATCTCCTGCTGTGCAATAGACCAGTACATGACGCGGCAGCGCGGTGGCATCTGCTTCCCTGTCACTTTCGCTCTCGCTCCCGGCACCTTGATCCAGGGCACCGATCGCCGCCAGTGCATCGCTTGGGCTCACGTCCTGCATCACAAGTTCAATGTCGCCGCCGTCGTTGATGAAAACCTGGTCCCCGGTGAGCAGCATGCTGATCGTTCCCGGTATGCGTGCCAGACCGTAGCTGTCCGCAATGATCGATGACGCATGAATGTCTGCTTTGGCGAGCATGTCGATCCATTTCGCAAGCCGTTCGTGACTCACAACGCTGACCGGCGTTTTGCCGCTGGCGCGTCGCGGGCCCGCAGCAAAATGGAGTTTGTCGATGTCGTCCGCGAGATATTCTTCCAGGGCATAGGGCAGGGCGGCCTGCAATTTGGCGCCCGCCCGAAGCGGAATGTCGACACTCGTGGTCAGCACTTCGGCACTGGGCACGAGCACGATGACCTCGCGATTGCCGATATCCGCCTTCGCCTCACTCAGCATGCCGGACACCGGAGGACCCTGCGTCGCGCCGCTTGAATCGGCCGCGATCCAGTGCGCCTGCTGGTCTGGGTGCTCGGCAAGCCGGATCACCAGGTATTCGGACATACTCAGAGAGCTCCCAGGCTGCGGAGGATCGGCGTAACGTCGCCGCGTGGCCCCCGTTGCAATACGCTGTTTAACGTGATGCGAACCGTATCAATCCGCACCACGACCTTCAATTGAAAATACTGCGTTGACTCTCCGAGTTTATTGATCACGTCCGGTGTAACGAGTGACGAGAACGAGTTTTGAATATCCGCAAATCCGCCGGACTCGCGTTCGGCAATCAGGTTTTCAACATCGGCGAGGGTCATGTTCTCGTCCAGTGATTGCAGCACGGCGCCTGTCGCCGTGTTGACATTTATTCTCGTGCGGCCGGGCAGGGCCGTAATATGAGGCACGAGCGCATTGAATGTCAGTTTGTCCATGCCGTCCAGTGCGGCAAGTTCACTGATGCTGCTTAAGGTCTGGTTGGCAGTGCGGTAGGGCGGAATCATACCCGTATAGATCGAGTCCTCGGCACCATCGGGAAACAAAGGGTCAAGGTCACTATCGAGCCAATCGGCAGCAATCCCGGCGAAACGCGGGTCAAGCCCGATTGCAAGCAGCAACCTGCGAAATTGCTGCAGGGATTCCTCATGCACCACGCCGTTCTCATCGATCAGGTTGTTGATGTTGAAGCGTCCCTGCAGATCGCTTACGGCGCCAAATACCTCACCGCCTTCGATGGGCAGCCCGGGCAATTCGGTGGCCCAGATCTCGGCCAGGTGATCTGTCTGGCTGTCTTCGAGATCCTGGCGAAGGATGCTCATAATCCAGCTTTCGGCGCCCAGGGCGACCTGGATCGCCTGGTCCCGGTTCAGCAGTACCATGGTTCGCCGCACATCAAGGGCATTGTCCCAGGCGAGATTAGCCGCAACCATGGTTGCCAGTGCCGTGATCAGCATGGCAGTGATCAAGGCAACGCCGCGCTCTCTGGGGTGCTTGCTCATGGCGCGATCTCCAGCAGCCGGCTGATCTGACCTTCACCGGTCAGCGTCAGGATGATTTCCGCCGCGCGCGGCCGCTGACGTGCGCCCAGCGCCCCGGGCCGGTTAGCCGGCGGCCATTGCTCGGTCCACTCGCCATTGGCCTGAAGAAAGCGGAACAGGACAGACTCCACGCCGTCGAGCAGGACCACAGCAATCGGTTCATTGGCCAGCGTTCTGTCCAGCACCATCCAGTGGTAGCGAATCAACTCGTCCCCCTCGATGCGATAGGCGGAACGCTGCAATGTGCCACGCGGCAAAACGATCGGATTGCTCCAGCCACCGTGCGTGAGCTCCAGTGCGAACCCTGACTGAAAACTGGTATCGAGTGCCGGTCCGTAGCCCTCGCCCAGTTCATCGCGAATCGGTCGTGGCGACAGCTGCAGCAAGTCTTCGCTCAGCAGCCGCATCGTCCGCTGTATCGCCTGCAGCCGGTCCATGCGGCTGTTTAGTAATTCCGCGGCATCCAGGGTCTGGCCGAGTGCGCCATAGGCGAGCGCGGCCAGAATCGCGAAGATTGCGAGTGACACGAGCACCTCGATCAGGGTAAATGCGTGAACCTGTTCGACTCGCCTGTTCACTGCTCTTCGCCGGCTGCCTGCGTGTTTCTCGTCCAGGCCCGATTGCTCTCTCCCGGTATGCCGGGTTCGCCGATAAAGCCGGTTACTGTTCGAATGACATCATCCGAACCCGCAATTGAAACCGCGACCTCGACGCGGAACAGGTTTTCCACGCCGGTCTCGGAAATGGTCGCGCGCCATGCCCATTGCTGGGCGGCGTATTCGACCTCGCCGGTGGTCGAGCTGACCTCCGGCACGAGGTTCGCGAGCCGCAGCTCGGCAATTTTGTTTTGTGCGATCCAGCTGGCGTACGTACGCTGCCGCATTGCAGACCCGGCATCAACCATCTGGCTGATGGACGCGGCCACTGCCGCAAGGGAGAGCCCCGCGATAGCCAGCGCCACCATGACCTCGACCAGGGTGAATCCGGCAGCGCGCTCAGAGCGGTTCTTGATCATCGCCCTGGATCTCAAGTTCCCCGGCCAGCGACATGGTCAGCGTGAGCGCGGCACGGTCGCTCGGCCGCAATAATCTCAATTCAAATGGCGAGACGTCGCCGCTCGACATGATCAATATGTGCGGAATATAGTCGTCGGTCAGGTTGCTGTCATCTTCTTCCCGATCCGTATCGGCCGCTGTCGCATCGAGCAATATCCGGTGATCCTCGATGAATAACTCGAATTCCATGCCTTCTTCGATTTGCCGCGGGCGCAGAAAGTCATCGCCAATCATTTCGTACCAACGATTCAGAATCGGATCGTATTCAACAAAGCGGTAGCCGGACTGCATGATTTCCAGTCCGTAGTCACGACCCTGGATAGTCGCCTCATCATTGGCCAGTTCGATCAGGGAAGACAGGCGGCGGGCCTCACGCTGCAAATTGCGATCGTCTCCAAGGATGCCGAGCGATAACAATGCGACTGCGCTGATGACGGTGATAATGACAACAACGACTAATAGCTCGATCAAGGTAAAAGCGCTGGTGTGCGCGAACCTGCAACGATTTGGGCACGGATTGCGGATTGACATCTGCGGTGTCCGGCGATGCCGGCGATGGCCGGCTATTCGAGTTCCCAGTTACCGAGGTCGGCATCGATGCCTTCACCACCCGGGCGGCCGTCCCGGCCGAAAGTGTAAATATCGATCTCACCGTTTTGTCCGGGATTCAAGTACTGATACTCCTTGCCCCAGGGATCTTTCGGCAGCCGGTCGAGGTAGCCGCCGCCTTTCCAGTTGCGGATATTCGGATCGTTGGGCCTGCTGACCAGGGCCTGGAGACCCTGCTCGCTGCTGGGGTAGGCGAAATTGTCGAGGCGATAGAATTTGAGTGCACTCTCGATGCCCCGGAGGTCCTGCTGCACGCGGACTATCTGCGCGTCATCAATCCGGCCAATGACATTGGGCGCGACGATGGCCGCCAGGATGCCGAGAATGATGACCACAACCATGATCTCGATGAGCGTGAAGCCGCCCTGATGTGTCTTTAAGGTCCTGCCCACAGTTTTACTCCGCCATCGTTGACTCTAGATCTGCTTAAACGTCAGTATAACAAACATGGGGTTATCCCAAGTTCACAAATCGAATCGCCATGCAGTTTCCGCGACGTTTTCCTGACTGGCAGGTGCCGTTCGTGGTTGCTCTTGCATGCGTCGTCGCAGCGGCCTGGGGCGATGCTGCCCGGGAGCTTCTGCGCTACGATCGGCCGGCCATCGTCGATGCCGAGTACTGGCGCCTGCTGAGCGGGCATTTTGTGCACCTGGGAGTCCCGCACCTGGCGCTTAACCTGGCCGGCCTGGTACTCGTCTGGCTATTGGTTGGGCGGCTCTACAACACCCGGCAGTGGATCCTGGCAGCCGCAATCAGCATCCTGGCGATGGCTTTAGGGTTCTGGTTCCTGGATGAGGACCTGCGCTGGTATGTCGGCCTGTCCGGATTGCTGCACGGTTTGCTGCTGGCAGGTGCCATCCGGGGGCTGCGCGCGTTACCCGGTGAGTCTGTCGTTATCTGTGCAATGGTCTTCGCCAAGCTCGCGTATGAACAGGTTGCCGGGCCGCTGCCCGGATCCGAATCTGCTGCCGGCGGCGCGGTCGTCGTCAATGCGCACCTGTACGGGGCCATCGGCGGCGTCCTGGCCGCCGGCGTTCTCTGGCGTAGTGCCCGGACGCCGGCCTCTATATAATGCCGGCCCATTCGACGCCGCCCACAGAGAGGAGCAAACGTGACACTGGCAATGGTATTTCCCGGGCAGGGATCGCAATCGCAGGGCATGCTGGCCGAGTTGGCTGCCCGCTACCCGCAACTAACGGATACGTTTGCCGAGGCCAGCGACCGTCTCGGTTACGACCTGTGGGACCTGGTGCAGAACGGGCCGCTGGAAAAACTGAATGAAACCATCGTTACGCAACCAGCGATGCTGACCGCCGGCGTTTCAATTTGGAGGTTGTGGCAAAAGCTTAATGGGGCTCCGCCCGCCGCAATGGCGGGACACAGTCTTGGTGAATACACGGCGCTGGTGTGCGCCGGCGCGATCGAATTTCTGGATGCCCTTGGGCTGGTACAGCGCAGGGCAGAGCTGATGCACAATGCCGTAGCCGCAGGTGAGGGCGCGATGGCTGCTATCCTCGGACTCGACGATCAGGCCGTCCGCGACGTTTGCGAGAGCGCGTCAGGGTCCGCTGTTGCCGAAGCGGTGAATTTTAACTCGCCGGGTCAGGTAGTGGTTGCGGGTCATCGCGGCGCGATTGAACGGGTTATTGAACTGGCAAAAGCAGCAGGCGCCCGGCGCGCCATTATGCTTGCCGTTAGCGTGCCGTCACATTCGTCGCTGATGATTCCCGCCGGCGAGGCGTTGGCGGAGTCGCTGCAGGCAGCAGCATTTCAGGCACCGCTGATTACCGTCATCAACGCGGTGGACGCAATCGCGTACACGGATGCGGATGACATACGTGAGCGCCTCACCCGGCAGATAGCCAGCCCGGTGTACTGGGTAGACACTGTGCAGCGCCTGATTGCTGATGGCGCGACCTCTGTTTTTGAGTGCGGTCCGGGCAGGGTCCTGACCGGTCTCGTCAAGCGAATCGATCGTTCAGTACAATCGGCTTGCATCGATTCGCCGGATGCGCTTGTTTCTGCAGCAGGGGAGGGAGCCTGACATGAGCAGTTTATATGCGAATGACATGTTGAGCGGGCAGCTTGCACTGGTGACCGGTGCCTCGCGCGGTATTGGCGCCTCGATCGCGGCGACGCTTGCAGCTGCGGGCGCGACCGTGGTTGGTACGGCGACCACCGAGGGTGGCGCCGCCTCGATTACTAAAGCTTTGGGTGCTGACAACCGGGGCGCCGTGCTCGACGTCGCGAGCGATGCATCGGTACAAAAACTGATCAGCGATATTCAAAGTAACGAAGGCGCGCCCACAATCGTCGTCAATAATGCGGGAATTACCCGTGACAATCTGCTGATGCGAATGAAGGCAGAGGATTGGGATGCAGTGCTGTCAACGAACTTGTCCGGTGTCTATCGCGTTTGCAAGGCATGCCTGCGCGGCATGCTGAAAGCCAGGCGCGGACGGATCATCAACATCGCCTCCGTCGTCGGCATCATGGGCAATCCCGGTCAGTCGAATTACGCCGCCGCCAAGGCGGGCATAATTGGCTTCTCCAAATCCCTGGCCAGGGAGATCGGGTCCAGGAACATCACCGTCAACGTCGTTGCGCCGGGTTTTATCGACACGGACATGACGCGGGTCCTGTCGGACGCGCAGCGGGATACCATGCTGGCCCAGGTGCCACTGGGTAGGCTCGGTGACGCCCAGGAAATCGCTGATTCGGTGGCATTTCTGGCCTCGGACGCGGCGGCCTACATCACTGGCGAAACCCTGCACGTCAACGGCGGCCTGCTGATGGATTAATGCCTTGAAAATAGCGCAGCCGCCGGTAGATTGCCCAATAGGATTCACATACAATACCGTCCCACGAATGGGCCTGGCCCTAAATATCAAGGACTTACAGATTTCCGATTTCTCTTCTGAGGAGAAGCGATCACTATGAGCAGTATTGAAGAACAGGTTAAAAGCATCGTTGCCGAGCAACTGGGCGTTAAGGAAGAAGAGGTTACGAACGATGCGTCGTTTGTTGACGACCTTGGTGCCGACTCACTGGACACAGTTGAACTCGTCATGGCGCTGGAAGAGGAATTCGAAACCGAGATCCCCGATGAAGACGCCGAAAAGATCACCACGGTGCAACAGGCAATCGATTTCGTTACCGCTCGTAAAAGCGATTCGTAGTTCAGGTTGGCGCAGTGGATGGGCACTGCGCTAACTTTTCAAAGCCGTTTTTCGATGCTGGCAGTTCTGCCACAACCGCCCGGATAATCTCTTGAGTAAGCGACGTGTCGTCATTACCGGCATGGGAATCATTTCCCCGGTTGGTAACCAAATTGAAACTGCCTGGCAAAATGTCTGTGAGGGCAGGTGCGGCCTGCGCAAACTCGAGGACTTCGATGTCAGTACGTTTACGACGCAAATTGCGGGAACCATAACGGACTTTGATGTCACCGAGTATCTGCCAAAGAAAGATGCCCGGCGCATGGACATTTTCATGCACTACGGCATCGCCTCGTGTGTCGATGCGCTGCGCGATTCCGGCCTTGAAGTCGTGGATGAAAACCGCCATCGCGTCGGTGTTGCGATGGGGGCCGGAATTGGCGGACTCGCGACCATCGAGGACAACCACAACAAGTTTCTTGCCGGTGGATCGCGCAAGGTCTCGCCATTTTTTATTCCTGGCAGCATCATCAACATGGTGTCCGGCAACGTCAGCATACTGGAAAAAATCACCGGCCCGAATTTTTCTATTGTTTCGGCCTGTGCGACCTCCACGCATTGCATCGGTGTTGCGGCGCGCAGCGTTATGCATGGGGATGCCGACGTTATGCTCGCCGGCGGTTCCGAATATGCAACGACGCCGCTTGCGATTGGCGGCTTTTGTTCGGCCAGGGCCATGTCAACGCGTAACGATGAACCAGAGAAGGCCAGCAGGCCGTTCGACAGAGATCGTGACGGGTTCGTCCTGGGTAACGGGGCAGGGTGCGTGGTGCTCGAAGAACTTGAGCACGCCAGGGCGCGAGGCGCCCGGATTTATGCAGAAATGATCGGTTTTGGCATGAGTGGCGATGCTTACCACATCACCTCGCCACCTGCGGATGGCGAGGGCGCACGCCGATGCATGGTCGCGGCAATGAATGACGCGAATCTCAACCCGGCGGACATCGACTATTTGAATGCGCACGGCACCAGCACGCCGATTGGTGACAAAGGCGAAACGATTGCGATTAAAAGAGCGTTTGGCGATGCTGCATACAGCCTGGCGGTCAGTTCCACGAAATCCTGTACCGGGCATTTGCTCGGTGCTGCCGGTGTCGTTGAGGCGATATTCTCAATCCTGGCAATTCGCGACCAGGTGTTGCCGCCGACGATCAATCTCGACCATCCGGACCCGGAGTGCGATCTCGATTACGTCCCGCATACGGCGCGCGAAGCGGAGGTCAAAACGGTCATCTCGAATTCATTCGGATTTGGCGGCACCAACGCCAGCCTGATCTTCCGGGCATTGGACTGATTCCGGGGGTTACGATCGTTGAACTGCCCGTGAAGCGTCTTGTCCTGGCTGTTATTGGAGTTCTCGCGGTAGCAGCGCTTGGCATTGCCGTGCTGGGACTGCAGGTCAGGCAGTTCCTGAATTCCGCGATGACGATACCTGGTGACTCGGTGGTCTTCGAGATCCCCGCTGGCAGTGCGTTTGCCGCAATCAGCCGTGATCTTGCTGAACAAGGCTACATTGAGCACCCCGCCTGGTTTCGCTGGTATGCGCGGCTGACCGACCGGGCAGCCGCGGTACACGCCGGTGAATACCTGATCGACGCCGGCACAACGCCGCGGCAATTGCTGCAAATGTTCGTGGGTGGTGAGGTAAAGCTCTATTCGTTCACTATTGTCGAGGGGTGGACATTTCGCGAGCTGATCGCGGCGCTGACTGAGAATGACACGGTGGACGTCAGTATCGACTATGCGGACTGGCCGCGCATACTCGATTCGTTTGCCGCCGCAGCGCAACATCCCGAAGGACTGTTTTTGCCGGAAACCTATCGCTATCCAAAGGGAACCACCGGTGTTGATATCCTCAGGCAGGCGTTCACGTTGATGCAGGAGACGCTGGCCGCGGAATGGCAGGACCGGGATCAGGATCTGCCAATTACGAGCCCTTACGAGGCGCTGATCCTTGCATCAATCGTCGAAAAAGAAACTGCGCTGGCTGCGGAAAGGCCGAGAATTGCCGGTGTTTTTACGCGCCGGCTCGAGCAGCGCATGCGCCTGCAAACAGATCCAACGGTGATTTACGGCATCGGTGTCGACTTCAACGGTAATTTGACGCGCCGGGATTTGCGGACCGACACCCCTTATAACACTTACACGCGAGGTGGTTTGCCGCCGACCCCGATCGCCTTGCCAGGCAGGGCGGCAATCAATGCGGCCGTGCAGCCGGCTGCAGGCTCGGAACTGTATTTCGTGGCGTCCGGCCTGGGCGATGGCAGTCACAAGTTCTCGGATACGAAAGCCGAACATGATATTGCCGTGCGGGAATACCTGCGGCGTCAGCGAGCGTCACGCAAGAACGCGAGAGGTCAGTAAGGATGCGCGGCAAATTCGTCACTGTTGAGGGCATCGAGGGGGTTGGCAAGTCGACCAATATCGATTTTCTGTCCTCCATCATCGAAGCAAAGGGCTTCACCGTGCTGCGGACAAGGGAGCCTGGTGGCACACCGATGGCTGAGCGCATTCGTCAAATGCTGCTCGAGCATGGGGAGGAGCCGTTGCCGGATATTGCCGAGTTGCTGCTGTTTTTCGCCTCGCGCTCACTGCACATCAGCAATACAATACGGCCGGCGCTTGCTGCCGGGCAGTGGGTTGTCTGCGATCGGTTCACCGATGCCAGCCGCGCCTATCAGGGACACGGCCGCGGTTTGGGCCTTGAACGAATAAACCTGATGGCACAATGGGTGCAGGAAGACCTGCAGCCGGACCTGACCCTGCTGCTTGATGCACCGGTGGAACTCGGCATGGCAAGAGCGAAGAAACGAGGCGCGGCTGACCGGCTGGAATCGGAAGACGCCGGTTTCTATCAGCGGGTGCGGGATGGCTACCTGGGGCTGGCGGCAGCGGAACCGGAGCGTTTTGCAGTGATTGACGCGAGCCGGGAACTAGCGCAGGTTCAGGCTGCGATTACGCTTGCAATCAACCGGCTGCTAAGTAACGGTTAAGATTAAGAAAGTATTACAAGTTTATAATAAATATGGAAATACCATGGCTAAATCAGATCACGGATGGTTGGCGTGCAAGCGTGATGGCTGGCCGCGCACCGCACGCGCTTATGCTGTTTGGGGCACCAGGTACGGGTAAACGATGTGCTGCGGCCTGGATTGCCCGCTGCCGGCTTGGTTTGAGTGAACTGCAGTCTGAGCCGCAATATCCATTGACTATCCCGGAACACGCAGATCTTCGTTGGCTTTCGCCACCCGAAGATAAACATGCGATTGGTATCGAACAGATACGTGAACTGGTTGCCGCCTTAAGCCTGACCAGCTATGCGGGCGGCGCAAAGGTTACGGTCATTGATCCGGCACAAGCCATGACGGCGAGTGCGGCAAACAGTCTTCTGAAGACGCTGGAGGAGCCGCCGGGTGACGCATTACTGATTCTTGTAGCCGACCGGCCTGGACGCTTGCCGGCAACCATTTTAAGCCGCTGTCAGCGGGTCAGCGTGCCACTTCCCCCGAAGGCTTCAAGCCTTGCGTGGCTGGATCGTTTGCAGGTGTCCAGCGGGTGGCCGGCGGCACTGCGGGCGGCCGGCAATGCGCCGCTGGCGGCGGTAGCGTCGCTAGCCCGAATGGAGGACACGGAGACGATGGCAAGGGATTTTGCCGCCCTGCCTGAGCACCACGCATCTCCGCTGGAGGTTGCGGGACGCTGGGCCAAACACGAGCCCGAATTCGTTCTGGACTGGTTGTGCAGGCAGGTGCAGCTCTGCATATTGCGTATCTTCGGTGGGCGTGCAGCAATGCCGGGCGGCGGTATCAGTGATTCTGTGTTGCAACGCATGGACAGGCGAAATCTGTTCTGCTATTTAGATATCATTAATAAACTACGTAGTCGGCCGGTGGACTCATTCAATGTGCAGCTCACGCTCGAGAGCTTGCTGATTGATTGGGCCGGCGGCTTGCCGCGTCGGGACATGTAGTGGGAACCGAGTAATACGAATGGCAAAGCCTGGACTTTTGACGCTGACAATCAAAGACAAAAGTGCGCTTTATCTGGCGTACATGCCCTTTGTGATCAACGGCGGCTTATTTATCCCGACCAACAGCTCGTACCGGCTGGGGGATGAAGTATTCATGCTTCTGAACCTGATGGGCGAGGACGAAAAGATTCCGGTTGCCGGCACCGTGATCTGGATGACGCCGAAGGGTGCGCAGGGCAAACGAACGGCCGGCATCGGCGTCCAGTTCAGCGACCAGGACCAGGGCAATACGCAGAAGAAGATCGAAAATTATTTGGCGGGCGCGCTAGGCGGAGATAAACCAACCCATACTATGTAAGGAATCGCGGCTAAAGCCGCTCCCACATTATTTCTATTGGCACCGTGGGAGCGACTTTAGTCGCGATTCCTTTTAAGTTGCATTTATCCCGCCCTTCAGGACGTAGGCATCGTAACCACGTTCACCCAGGATATAGGCGCCTGCTGAACTCCGCCGCCCGGTATCGCAACACAACACGTATTTCTTATCCTGATCGAGCGCGTTGATCTTCAGGCGAATGAAATACAACGGAATATTGATTGCGCCTTCCTTGTGGTTATTTTCAAACTCACTGGGCAGACGCACATCCAGCCATAGTCCGCCGTTCTTGACGATTTCTTCCGCCTCGCTCACTGAAACCCAGTCAAGTATTGGCTCATTCAAGAGGTTCCTGAAGTCATCCTTGCCGAGTCGCATCACTGCGCCATCAGTGCTCATCGTCACGGTCGCGTTTCGTTTCGCATCAGAGATCAGTGCTTCTTCGCCAAATGTATCGCCGACGCCCAGTTCCGCGAGCTTGATGCCATCTTTGTTCAACGGTGTTTCTCGCGTAACAAGACACCGGCCGCGGGTCAGCACGTAGAAGTAGTCACCCTCAGCTCCTTGTTTCAACACGACATCGCCAGCCTTGTAATTTATCTGCTGCATACGCATGAAAATCGCCTGGATATTGGCAGGCGGAATCTTGTGAAACGCTTTTGTTTGCAAAAGCATCGTCATCCAGTCGTCGCCACCGCTTCCTCCGCCCTTGTCGTTCAATTCGGAGACCTCGTAGGATCCGGTCTGGTCCCATGTCAGCATTACGTCGAGCAGATCACTATCAATGGAGATGTATTGAACGCGGTCGCGTGCGCGCGCGGCAACACGGCGTGGAAAAACTGCGGCGACGGGATTGCGGGCGGCGGCGGTGCCACCCTTTATGATTTCCTCGACCTTGCCATCGGAGATAAGTTCGAGAGAACCGGACACGACGTACACGGTGCGTTTTTCCGTGTCGCCTTCCTTGAACAGGAATTGTCGAGGCGACAGCTCACGGATCTGCACCTTCCTCGCAAGGGCAGCCAGGTTCTCCCGCTTCAGTCCGTCCAGCGGGGAAAAGGTCCTGAGCAGTTCTGTATCCAGCTGCTCACCCGTCATTTCTCATCCTTTAATGCTCTCGTTTTTCGCGCTTGCCGCAGGTTCCGACTGAGGTCCGCAAATGTCCCTAAGCCCTTATTCTACCTTCAATTTGTTGGCTTCCGATACAGTAATGCTCGCCTAGCGAGAAGCGGCGCACAGTTTAGCAACATGACGGCCGGAGGGAAGTCACGATTCAGCACGGTCCTGCAATTCTGCCCAACCTTCATGGGGCCGGAAGCGATCGCCGAAATCTGCCGCCAGTCGCTCCATTGTTTGCAATATTTCGCCGACCCCGCGGTTCCTTGCGTAGTGCAATGGACCGCCCCTGAACGGTGCGAATCCGGTGCCGAATATGACCCCGGCATCGAGCAGGTCGGCATCGCGCACGATGCCCTCGTGCAGGCAGGCAACCGCCTCGTTGAGCATTGGCAATATCAGGCGGTCACCGATATCTGGCGTCAGGTCTGAGTCATCTTCCTGTGGCTTGACGGGTTTGCCGTCCTGCCATTCATAGAAGCCCCTGCCGGATTTTCGACCCAGTTGTTGCTTCTCCACCATCTCGGCGAGCCTGGCTGGCACAGAGCGGTTAAAGGCTGCGCCGAGCACCTGCGCTACGTGCAATGCAACGTCAATGCCGACAGTGTCCAGGAGTTCGACCGGTCCCATTGGCATGCCGAAGTCTTCCGCCGCCTTGTCGATGGCCGTGAGTGGCACTCCGGACTCTGCCAGGTGCATGGCCTCGGCCATATAGGGTGCCAGAAGCCGATTAACGACGAATCCCGGTGAGCTTGCACACTCCAGCGGAAACTTGCCGATGCCTTTGACGAACGCAAACCCTAAGTCCAGCACCTCAATCGCGGTATCGTCACAACGAATGACTTCGACCAGCGGCAAGGCTGCGACCGGATTGAAAAAGTGCAGGCCGATGAAGCGATCAGGCGCACTTAAGACCGTGCGCAGATCTTCGAGGCGAATGCTCGACGTATTCGTGGCGAGAATCGCGCCTGCCTTCATGGACGATTGCAGCGCCTGGTAGAGCGACTGTTTGGCCTCGAGATCCTCGAAAATAGCCTCGATGATCAAATCGGCGTCCGCCACCCCCTCACCGTTCACATCCGCCCGTATTCGGTCCGTCGCAGCGGCCCGCTCATTGGCATCGCGGATTTTCTTGCTAAACAGCCTGGCCGCCCGCCTGAGGGCCGGGTCGATGTATTCGGCCGCGCGATCCTGCAAGGTAACGTGCAGGCCACGCAACGCGCACCAGGCCGCGATATCACCACCCATGACACCGGCGCCGACAACATGCACGTGTTCGATCCTCTTGTCCGGCTTGCTACCCTGCGCTTTCAGGCGGTTTTGCAGAAAAAACACACGGACCAGGTTGCGCGAAGTGCTGCCGACCATCAGGCCAGCAAAAGATCGCGCCTCCGCGTCGTAGCCGGTACGTGTCGAGGCGCCGTGTCGCGCCCAGAGATCAATAATCGCGTATGGAGCAGGGTAGTGTTCCTTCCTTGCCCGGACGGCGACTTGTTTGTACAGGAGTCGGACAACGAACGGCCGCAGGAAAAAAAGATTCAGCAGCCGTTCGCTAAACGGCGCTCTGGCCTTTTGCTTTCTGGCCGCAACCATCTCACGGGCAGCTTGTTTCCAGTTGTCCGGCGCAGCAATGCGATCAAGCAGTTTTTGCCGCAACGCTTTTTCAACCGTGATTGGCTTGCCGGTCAACATCAGTTGCATGGCGGCGCGTACGCCAGCTATTTGCACCGCACGGACCGTGCCACCGAAACCGGGATGCAAGCCAAGCTGCACTTCCGGCAGTCCGATGATCGGTTTCCTGTTGTCTAACGCAAGCCGGTAATCACAGGCCAGCGCAAGTTCAAGACCGCCGCCAAGCGCAAAGCCGTTAATGACCGCAACCGTGGGACAGCGCAATGCTTCCAGCCGGGCGAAGACCTGTTGACCGAGACGAATCAGTTCATAGGCCTGGTCCGCAGAATCTATGCTCGTGAACTCATTGATATCCGCGCCCATGACAAAGCCGTTTCGCTTGCCTGAATAGAGAACAAGGCCGCGCGGCGGGTCAGGCTCCAGCGGCTCGAGCATGCTGACCAGTTCCCGCAGCACCTCTCCTGAAAGTACATTCGGGCCTGCGCCGGCTTTGTCGATGCACCACCAGACGATGCCGTCGCTGTCCGTCTCCTGGCGCCAGTGTTGCAGGCCTTTTGTTGTGGTGTTGCTCACCGGGTTTCTTTTTTATTTAACCTCGAAGTCACAAACAAGGGGCAGGTGATCCGAGTGCCGGACTTCGGGAATTTCAAAATTCGTCACCTGTATGCCTTCCTGATACAGGACAAAGTCGAGTTCTTTGCGCGCCGCACGGCTCGGATACGTAGGCAGGCTTTTCGCATTCGCGCTGCGCAAACCGGCGGCTCGCATGAACAAATAGATTTCGTTTTCGCCCCAGAATGTATTGAAGTCGCCAGCGACAATCACCGGTTTCGTCGTTTCCTCGATCAGGTCAAAAAGCATGCGAAGCTGCAGGTGCCGGTGACGATATTTCAAAGACAGGTGCACCAGGAAGACTGAAAAATCCTCCATCTCGAGCTCGATGATCAGACGCTTGATGCCGGTGTCGAAATAATGAAAGGTCTCGCCGTGCACGCGTGGCGCCGCCAGGAATGCATTGCCCTGCTTTCTGATTATCGGCAGAAGCTTGTTGAGCGATTTTGCGCCGTACTTGGTTTCGTACGAGGAATTCATGCCGAGTTCATTGGCGATGCTCTCGGCCTGGTTGATTCGGCGGCTGCGAATCGAGCCGGTATCTACCTCGATCAGGCCGATGATGTCGGGATCCACCGATTTGATGAAACTGACGATATCGGGCAGCACGGTCTGATTGCCGAGAATGTAGCCGGCACCGGGCAGCGGCATATGCATGGAGGCGCCGGCACCGACGCCATATCGAATGTTGTACAGGAGGAGTCTCATTGGCGGGGCTACGATACATGGCTTTGGTGCGCGAACAAAGGGCGTGAAGCACGATCCTGCTGGCCATGTAATCCGTCAATTCGCTACACTACCGGTCTCAACGAGGCTGGCGGAGCAGGCAGTGGCCCAAGATAATCCAATTCGTGTATTTGTAACTCACACTTTCACGGAGACAGACGATTACCTTCGTGTATTCGAGTTCCTCGAGAGTGTGGACACCTTTTTCTACCTCAATACCAGCAAACCGGAAAACGTGCCCGAAAGTGGTGGTATGGAAGCCATCAAGGATGAGCTCATTCTGCAGATCAAGGAATGCGAAGCGGTCATCGTTCTGGCGTCCCTCTACGCGGAGGAGGGCGATCTGGTCTCATACCAGATGGACGTTGCCGAGGCCAACGAAAAACCGCTGATCGTCATTCGGCCGTTTGGAGGCATAATGGAAACCTCGCCTGAGCTCGTTGAACGTGTGAAAGAACATGTCGAATGGAACGAGCGCGAAATGGTCGACGCGATCAAACGCCAGGCCCGGCTCGAAGAAACATCGCGTTGGGACGTCGTCGATTTTCCCTAGTGAAAATGACGGACAATGACGTATTGATTATCGCCCACCGCGGTGCCTCGGGCTATCTGCCGGAGCATACGCTGGAGGCC
>Ga0209987_10000711_pt1 | contig 17590 bp, 18 predicted proteins | sample N074metaG_FD_182134 | JGI IMG/M metagenome (GOLD analysis project Ga0209987, IMG submission 182134) | Deep subsurface microbial communities from Kermadec Trench to uncover new lineages of life (NeLLi) - N074 metaG (SPAdes) (version 2) | ecosystem: Environmental > Aquatic > Marine > Ocean trench... | reverse complement strand
CTTGCAGGCGGTGCACAAGCTCCGACCAGTATCGCAATAGCGTATTGCCTGCGAACTCGCTGCACGCAACAACCCGCGCCAAATGGGGAAGAATGTCATCTGCCGGATGCTTGCCACCCTGCTCTGCCAGACGTCCGAACCACCGTTCGACCTGGGCTTGCAGGATTTCGGGCAGGTGCGAAATCGCGTTGCGGGTAGCGGCTGACAATTCCATGGTCGCCAGTCTAGCTAAAATTCAGGTATCAGCCAGCCGACGCCTCAATATTCTCGAGCGCGGCGAGTACCTCCGCAAGCGGTTGTGGCTTGCCAATCGCATCGCCCTGAGCGAAGTCGACGCCAATTTTCCGGATCAGCTCCCGGGTCTTGTCGTGCTCGACGTACTCCGCGACTGTGTCCAACTCCATGACTTTTGCGACCTGCGTAATAGCCGCTACCATCGATTCGGAGATCCGGTTCGTAGTAATATCACGAATGAAGCTGCCATCGATTTTGAGCGTATCGACCTTGAAGTTCTTTAAGTAGGCGAAGGAACTCAGCCCGGCGCCGAAGTCATCAAGCGCAATATGGCAACCGCGCTTATGTAATGCGTCGATGAAGGCTTGCGCCTTCGCAAGGTTTGACACTGCAGCGGATTCGGTCACTTCGAAGCCGATGCACTCGTGTGGCAATCCGGATTCCCGAATCTCGTCCTCGATGAAGGAAAGAATATCGTCATCGCCCATTGACTGACCTGACAGATTGATTGAAAACAACGCGTGGCAACCAGCGACTGTCACTGCATGTTCACGCAAACTCGCCAAGGTTGCACTGACGACCCAACGGTCGATCTGCGGCATCATTTGATAGCGCTCGGCAGCCGAGAAAAATGCGCTCGTCGGGATCGAGCTGCCAGCGTCATCCGGCATTCGCAACAGCACTTCGAAACGTGGCCGATCATCGGCAGAATTTATTGCGCTGATCGGCTGAGCAAGCAACTCAAAACGATCACCATCGAGTGCCTGCTGAATTTGTGCGGCCAGGTGCATGTCATCGTGGCGCTTGACAATACTCGTGTTCGTTCGATCATAAACCTCGATGCGATCGCGGCCGTGATCCTTGGCTGTTTCACAAGCCATGCGCGCCGATGTCAGCGCCTGGCTTTCATCGCCAGAGTCTTTGCTAAATCGTGTAATGCCGATGCTGATCGTGACTTGCAGGGTTTTCGTGCCTTCCAGATAACGCAAGGCCTCGCCTTTTTTGCGTATCGCCCTGGCATGCTCCATCGCCTGCTCGTCGTCAGCATAGGTGAGCAAAGTGCAGAAATCGTCGCCCGTAAGCCGCGATACGACCGCGCTCTTGGGCAGGTCTTCCTGGAGAATTCGAGCGAATCGCATGATGACCTCGTCACCGGCTTTACGTCCAAATGTATCGTTGACGAGTTGCAGGTTATCCAGATCAAAATAAATGAGTTGGTGATACTCATAACTCGACTCCAGCGAGCGCCAGGATTCCTGCAGTTGTGCCTCGAAGCCGCCGCGATTCATAAGTCCCGTCATGGCATCGAAGGATCGTTCAATGACGTACTCAACCTTACGCACAATGTTCGACATGAATCGACGATGCGAATCGTCGAATGGCAGCCCATTGACGCGACCGAGTTGCGCGAGAAGGCCTTCCAGATTGCCCGCATGGTCCATCAATGGGCTCACCAGCGTCTGATAGCCCCGATTGTCCACCGTAGATCCGTCTATGGCCGGCATTTCAAAGATTACGGGTGAGCGCTTACCTTCGATTTTGGGCAATAACTGCTCGATCAGATAACGGTCGAGAACTTTTCGGTTGACGTTCTTCCAGCTGGAGTGCGTCGCGCTTACGCGTATGCGTTTCGAGGGAATCAGCAGAACGCTGTACGCAATATTGAGGAAGCGACTACTCTGCCCGACGAGTTGCGCCAGGCCCGCGTGACTCTGCGACATGCCGTGGATTTTTTCGTCGATTTCGTAGACAAGTTGCAATTCTTTCTCGACGGCCGACGTCATTTCGGTATTGCGCCGACCCTCGAGTTGCAAATGCAATGCCTCGCCAATCACATCGACGGCCGGCGCCAAAACAGTGTGGAGCATGTTCGGATTAAACCAGGACGATTTGCCGGCGTTGCGGGAAAATACGACGGCCAACACACCCAGGTCCTGACCTTCGTCGCCTGTCACCGGCAATACAAGCAACGTTCGTCCGGATTTTAGAGTCCTGCGTACATACTGGGAATCTTCGTCGCAAGCCGCCAGGAAATCCGCGGGAAGATCGGCGACAAAATCATCGGTCTCGTAGTCATCGGCCCCATCACTCGACCAGATGCAAGCACGCGCTGTGTCATAAAAACAAAAGCACTGCGCCCGCGGCACGAGCGAATGCAGCAGGCCCTTCGCCTTGCCGATTTTGTTGCGTGTTTTTAGGCTGTGCACATCTGCAGACACGGCCTGCCCCAGGTTGTGTCGATAATGCACAACCATGCCAGCACCCGTTTCCGGGTGCTGTGATGGAGGTCTCAGCTGAACCTAAATATCAATGGCTTACAACGAGTCCAGCCAGTCGTCGTCGGAGCCCTCATTGACGCCCTCGAACAGTGGCGTCGAGAGATATCGCTCACCCGTATCGGGCAGCATCGCAAGAATCACTGCGCCATCCTTAGCCGATTCAGCAACGTCCAGTGCCGTCGCAAGCGTCGCACCTGACGAGATGCCCGCGAAAATACCCTCTTTCTCGGCCAATTCCCGGGCAACCGCGATCGCCCGATCATCGCTGACGCTGCGCAGGTCGTCGTAAATATCTCGATCGAGAACCGTCGGCAGGAAATCGGGCGTCCAGCCCTGTATTTTGTGCGGGCTCCATTCGGCACCCGTCAGCAAGGCCGCAGCCTCAGGTTCGGTCGCAACAATTTTCACACTCGGCCGTGCAGCCTTAATCGTTCGGCCTGCGCCCGTCATCGTGCCACCTGTTCCGTAACCCGTAACCCAGTAATCCAGTCGGCGGTCCGCAAAGTCTTGCAGAATTTCCGGTCCCGTTGTGTTTGCGTGATAGTCCGGATTCGCCGGGTTATCGAACTGTTGCGTCAGAAACCAGCCGTGCTTTTTTGCGAGCTCTTCGGCTTTCCTGACCATACCCGTGCCGCGCTCGGCCGCCGGAGTCAAAATTACCTTAGCGCCCATTCCACGCATGATTTTGCGTCGCTCGATTGAAAACGAGTCCGCCATAACGGCGACAAACGGATAGCCTTTCGCCGCACAAACCATTGCCAGCGAAATTCCAGTGTTACCGGAAGTAGCCTCGACTACGGTTTGGCCGGGTTTCAGAGTGCCCTTTTCCTCGGCGTCAATGATGATGGCATAAGCCAGGCGATCTTTGACCGAGGCCAGTGGGTTGAATGACTCAACCTTGACGTACAGCTCTACGTTTTTTGGACCCATGCGATTCAAGCGCACGACCGGCGTATTGCCAATGGTCTGCAGAATATTATCGTAGATCATCGAATTGTCCTTAGAGAGGGAGGAGTATTTTTGCTCATATAACTCAGTGCTATATAGGCCAATAGCACAAAGCAGATTATGCGCCAAAGGCAACAACAGCGCACGCATAAGAGCTTATTCCATACCGATGAGTTATTTGCAGGAATTCCGGAAACGCTATCCGAAGGTCAGTTTGAACTTGCATCAAGGCACGTCGGAACAAATCGCCGACATGGATTGGCTTTCGCAAAGAGGCAGTCATGCGACGTTACATGCTGGACTTCGTGCAACTGTTCGCGCCCCATATTACCGACAGTCAAATCGAACAGACGCGCCATGCTCGCAGTCAGGATGACATTGATATCTTGTTCGAGAACACGCAGCTACCGCTCCGTAGCGCTTGTTCGGGCAAGATCACCGAAACCGCCTGAGCGCCGCGCTTTAGTAAATTCGTATTCCGCCGTGCCGTTTGCGGCTTTCGCGATCAACCCACCACAAACCAAGCAGGAAGCCCGCGATCAGGCACACAATGATCGCACCGCTAACCCAGGAGTAAGGCAAGCTGTACTGATACGTGGCAGCGCGCTTGATATGCGCCTGGTTCTCTTCGTCGAGCTCCAGCATGCGCGCAGCATTCGAATCAATCCTTGCCTGTAGATCAGCAGATTCCTGCTGCAGCCTTTCAACCAGCGCCGCAGGTTCGGCGAATGATTGCCGCATGTTCGCCAGCTCCTGCGTCAGGCGATCGTTTTCCGCCTGCGTCTCGGCCACAATCAGCCTCGCGGGCTTGTCGAAAACCATGTACGCGGCACTCACATAGCCTTGCGTGCCATCCTCCAGTTCCACCAGCGCGGTCTGCGCATTGCGCGACAACACCTCAAATGCCTGGCCACTAACCAATGTGTCGACACGCGTACCGCTCAGGTCCGCGTTCTGATACATGTTGAGCCGCAAGTTGTCGGTGACGTAAGCGGTCTCAGCAGCCGCCAAAAGGGGAAGCAGCGTCAAGACCCCAATAAAAAGACGCATGATTAATCTCCGTTGCCCGCAGGGAGTCTACTACAGCCGCGCGCGGATTCGAGTTGACAGTTACTGCTCGTAAAGCCACCGCAGCAACGCCGTCTGTACTTCTTCGCCGGGACCCCGATGGATATCCTTGTAATTTTGCAGCGCGACAACTGCGAATCGACGCCCTGATTGCGACTGCATATATCCGGCGATCGCCGAAACATGATCGAGTGAGCCCGTTTTCAAATGCGCCTGACCCGTCAGCTCCGGGTCATCGAAACGCCTGCTCAAAGTACCGTCATGTCCGGACAAGGCCATCGATGACGAGAATTCAGGCATATAGGGTTGCCGCCATGCATAACTTAAAATAGTCGCAAAATCTTTCGCACTGATGCGCGCGTCGCGCGACAGGCCCGCGCCATTATCAAGCCGCAGGCTTTCAACGTCGGGTATCCTGTCGGCCAGCCAGTCAGCAATCACATCCCTGCCACCTTGTTCAGTTCCAGGCGCACCGCGAACCTCGGCTGACAGGGTGTAAAGCAATTGCCGCGCCATGACGTTGTTGCTGTACTTGTTTACACGAGCAATTACTTCGGACAACGGTAAGGAGCTGAACGAAACAATCGCATCCTCATCCGCAGGCGCCAGCGCATTCCGCCAACTTCCTTCCAGCACGCCACCCGACTCTTTCCAGAGTGACGCAACAAGTCCATAGGCAAACGCATTGTGATCGAGCGCTGTTCTATCCATCGCGTACTGATGACAGCGACTTGGAAAGCGACCGTCGAGAATCATCGTGTCGTTATTTTCGTTCGACGTAATCGATATGCCGCGCTGATAGCCTCTGCAGCTGCTGTCCGAGAGTGACAAGCGATTCTCAACTCGCAAATTCTCAAGCTCTGGATCCAAAATGACGCGTACACGATTGGCGGCGAGATCCGGCTCGAACCAGTAACGCACGACTTTGAAATTCATCAGCAAGGCATTTGGTGAGACGTTATATGCACGCAACGGCTGACGGTCGAACTCCGCCGGATCGTGCGGGGAGACGTCGAAGTAGCTGTCATCCAGCAACAGGTCGCCGCCTATTTCGTATATGCCAGCCTGGTTGATGGCCCGGAGCATCTTCCATACACGCTCGGTGACGAGAAAGGGGTCGCCATAACCTTTCAGCAATAAATCGCCATCGAGTCGACCATCAACAACCTCGCCGAGAGCGTAGACCTCGGTTCGCCAACGATAGCTGGGACCAAGAACGTCAAGCGCTACCAGCGTTGTGACGAGTTTCATCGTCGACGCGGGATTTCGCGACACAGCGTCATTCCAGCTCAGCAATACGTCGCCGCTATCGAGATCGATAACGTGCACGCTCAGCGTGTCGTCCGGAAGCTGACGTAATTTCAGGACACTGCGGACCAACAGCGGCAACTCCGGCTCAGCCGCGGCCGCCACCATCGTCAATAGCAAAAGGAATATTGGCAGTCTCTTCACAGCGTGTTCGATTCTCGTAATTGCCTTCTCAGTGCACGATTCAGCGCGCGCCTGACTGTCAGGACCACTGCAACGATCGCGACCAATGCGACTGCAGCAGCCCACCATACATTGCTACCGATATTGGCACCCTCATTCAGAATCTGACTCATGTCATTCGCAAGCGTGCCCAGGTAAACGTAAAATCCTGCAATCGGCAGCATGCCAACTGCAGTTCCAGCCACATAAACACCGATATTCACACCTGTGATGCCGTACGCGTAATTCAGGAAGTTGAATGGGAGCACCAGCGCGATGCGTGTGAGCACGACGATCGTAAATGCCTGTTCTTCGAGGGCGTCATCCAGCGCCAGCAGCTTCGCATTGCCCGCAATACGGCGCTCAACCCAGGGCCGCGCCAACGTCCGGCCAACCAGGAACGCCGCCGCAGCGCCACCAACGATGCCCAGCATTGCATACACAAGGCCCATCGTCAGACCAAAAACCAGACCACCCAACATCATCGAAATCCAACCTGGCAACATTGCTGCAGTTGCGAGTATCGTCAGTAAAATATAGGCGGCGGCACCGAGAAGCGGATGTTGGCCGGCCCAGGCTTCCAACCAGATGAACCAGTCGGCGATTGGCAGTGTCGCAAGCTTCATCGCCGCGACGGCCTCTTGATGCCAAGGGTTCGTATACGGTCGGCCAGCGTTGTCGGCTTGACCCCGAGCAAATCGGCGGCCCCGCCCTCGCCCGATACGCGCCAGTTGGTTTGTTTGAGTGCAGCAACCGTGTTGCGTTTTTGAAAATCGCGCATCTCTTTCTCGCTTAACACGGTATCTCCGGGCAAGTCTGTTAATGCCGGAGCAACCGAATCGGGTTTGATGTCCGGCATTGAAACATCCAGGCGCAATACATTGCCGGTCGACAGAATGACGGCACGTTCAATAACGTTTTTGAGCTCGCGAATATTTCCAGGCCAATCGTATTGGCGCAAATTGTTTGCCTGTGTTCGGGTGAGCGTCATCGGCTCACGGCCAAAATCGATACAGGTCTGCTCCAGAAAATGTTGCGCAAGCTGGATGATGTCTTCACCCCGATCCCGCAGGGGCGGTACGTCAACGGGAAAGACGCTAAGTCGGTAGAAAAGATCTGCGCGAAATTCGCCGTCAACCATCGATTGCTCAAGATTTCGGTTGGTCGCTGCGATGACACGCACATTAACGGATTTCGTAACGTCATCTCCAACACGCTCGAATTCGCTCTCCTGCAATACGCGGAGTAGCTTACCCTGCAACTCCATCGGTATTTCGCCTATTTCGTCCAGGAAGATCGTACCCTTGTCTGCCAACTGGAAGCGTCCCACGCGATCACGATAGGCGCCCGTGAACGCCCCTTTGACGTGGCCAAAAAACTCACTCTCAAATAGCTCTTTCGGGATAGATGCACAGTTCACCTTAACCAGCGGTCCATCGGCGCGAGGACTTTGTGCATGAATTGCGCGCGCAACAAGTTCCTTGCCGACACCCGACTCGCCAAGAATAAGAACGCTTGCCGGCGTGTTGGCCACAGCCGCGATCTGCTTTAGCATGCGTTTGAGCGCCGGACTCGTCCCGACGATGCGACCGAGGTTGAGCGCAACACTGACCTCTTCGCGCAGATAATCGCGCTCGTTCTCCAGCTCCTCGCGCAAGCGTGCATTCTCGGCGAATGCCTGTCGAAGTTGTCGTTCCACTCGCAGGATTTTCGTGACGTCTTTCGATGCCGTGAGTAAACGGTCAACGTTGCCGTCAGCATCGCGATGGGAGATCGCTGAGACAAGCAAGTCGAGGACCGCGCCATCACGTGTCACCATTTGCCGCTCGAGATTATTGAAGTCGCCTGCGCGAATAAGTTGCTGCAGACCGCCGCCCGAGTATTTTCGCTGGTCTGCTTTGCTAAAGAAGTCGCTTACAGGTCGACCAATGACTTCCTTGCGTGAGTAGCCGAGCTTTTGCAACCAGTGATCGGTGACAGTAACAATCAACCCATCGCTATCGACCGTGTGCAGCATGGCTGGCGTCGAGCGGTACAAGGATCGGTATTTGAAATTTGCGCGCGCCTGATCCGATATTTCGGAGTACATCGCAATTGTGTGCGGAAATTTGCCGCCGGCTCCGTATTCGACGATCGCACTGGTCGTGCAATCGACAACATCACCGCTTTTGGTGACGAAGGATATTGGCTTGTTCTCAAGCTTGCCGGTTCTGCGCAATGCAGGACGAAACTCCTCCTCGATACGCAGCGCACTGTTTGGCGTCACGAAATCCTCGGGCCGCTTGCCGAGCATTTCATCGCGGGAGAATCCCAGGCGTGTCAGCAACGCATCGTTTACATCCAGATACACGCCATCTTCGGCAATGGAGGTGGCCATGACCGGCGCTTTTCGGAATAGCCATTGATAGTCTTCGACGCCCAGCATTGGCGTAGTGTATAACAAAGCACCAGATTTACGAAATGTCGTATAAATATTAACGATTTTCCGTTATTTACGAAATATCGTAAGCACCAGAATTACATTAAGTTATTGTTTTTTCGGGTTTTTTCAAGTTGGCACAGTCCGTGCAATAGAGTGCATGTAGTACTCAATCAAATTGATATTTTTGATGGCCGATGGCCATCAACTGACATGGATGGATGCACGATGAACGGTCGAATTATTGAAAACGGACTCACCCTCGCGGCTTTGCTGATCGTTATGGTCGGCGTTATGTTTGCAGCTCAGGGAGCTCTGGTAAGCTAGTAGAAAACAGGGTCGGCGCTTGAAAGCCGGCGTTTTGGCACAATGTTAGCTCTATGCGGATCGCCGGCGACGGCGCCGCAGACCCCCTTCGGAAGGGCGTAGATCAGGTTTCTCTCCCCCGATGACCTGATCGTTAACCGCCGAAGTTGCCGGACTGAGTACCGGCGAAATTGGACCAGGACGGTCCGACGGAAAGCAATCCCCCGCTTACCGTCAAAGCCTCGGCGCCGGAGTTCTCTCCGGCGCCATATTTTTTTGTCTTAGTCAGACTGCGACAAATTCCTGGCAAGGAACTGCAGTGTGCGACCCCAGGCATCCTCAGCTGCGTCACGATTGTAGTTATTGCCGCTTGGGTTGGCGAACGCATGTCCGACATTGGGATAAATATGAATCTCATGATCTATGCGTAAGCGTTGCAACGCTGCCTCAAACGCGTTGACGGAGTCCACGCTGATACCACGATCCGCCCCGCCGAAAAATCCGAGCAGCGGGCTATCGATAACGCGAAGTTTTTCGTCGTCGTTCGTAAGCTGGCCATAGTAGATGACGGTCGCGTCCAGCTCCTCGGGAAACAACATGGCGCTATTCAGCGACCAACCGCCACCAAAACACCAGCCAAGTGACGCGATCGACGGCGCGCCGGTAATCTTGAGGAATTCCACGGCTTGACGCAGGTTTTCCCTCGCTAGCTCCGAATTCTCCACCACCTCCAACATCTTGACGCGTGCCGCCCCGGCGTTTACGGCTGTTTCACCGCCATACAGATCGACGGCCAGCACCATGTAACCTTCCGCTGCGAGGCGCTTGGCCATTGCCTGGATATTGTCGTTCAAGCCCCACCACTCGTGGATCATAATGATGGCAGGCAAGGGCTCTGTCATCCCGGACGGATAAGCCAGATAGCCGTACACAAGCTCGTCGTCTACGTCGGCGTAAGCCAGGGTTTCGAAATCGACCGTTTGAGTCGGCTCGGTCGTCGCGGCCTCACTCGGGCTGATTGAGTCCTCAGCGTGTTCGCGGCTCATCGCATCGACCGTGTCCCTGGCTGCCTGTATTCCAGCATCTGTCGTGTCCGCGCCAGTCTTGTCGCACGCGGACACAGCGACTAGCAAACTAAACAGACCGGCCAAGATGGCGCGGCGAAAGCGGTTGGTTTCCAGCATAATTCGGTCCTGCATATTTTTAGTGATTGTAATTCAAAAGGACTGGCGACCCAATGAGTCTGCTCATCGAATCCCTCATATACCTGCTCGCGGCAATTATCAGCGTTTCGATCAGTCGACGCCTGGGTTTTGGCGCCGTACTCGGTTACCTCGCCGCGGGCATCGTCATCGGACCCTTCGGCCTCAAACTCATTTCCGACCCGGAGCATATACTGCATTTCGCCGAGTTCGGCGTCGTCCTGTTGTTGTTCGCTATCGGCCTCGAATTACAGCCCTCCAGATTGTGGGTATTGCGCCGCATGGTTTTCGGTCTGGGCGCTGCCCAGGTGTTCGTAAGCGCATTGCTTATCGGCGTTATGGGCTGGGCCGTTGGGCTTCCGATTACAACGGCAACGATCGTCGGCTTCATCCTGGCACTGTCGTCGACGGCCTTCGTACTGCAAATGCTGGCCGAGAAAAAGCAGCTCACGTCTACCCACGGTCGGGCGGCATTCTCAATCCTGTTATTTCAGGATCTGGCGGTTATCCCGCTAATCGCGATCATGCCCATACTGGGAAATTCCGCTGCCGACAGCCAGTTCGACGTCGGCGATACGGTGTTCAGCATTGGCATTCTCGGCGCCCTGATCGTCGGCGGTCGTTATTTGCTGCGCCCGATACTGCACATAGCAGCACTCTCCCGGATCCCCGAGATATTTACGGCAACATCCTTGCTGGTCGTCATTGCATCGGCATTGCTTATGGAGTTTGCAGGCATGTCTATGGTACTTGGCGCGTTTATCGCCGGTATGTTGCTGGCTGACTCCGAATATCGGCACGAGCTCGAGAGCAATATCGCGCCCTTCAAAGGCCTGTTCCTCGGGCTGTTTTTTATCGCCGTCGGCATGTCTGTAAACCTGGAGCTGTTTTTTGACAATCCGATGCATGTATTGACGATCGTTGCGGGGCTCATGCTCGCCAAAACCGTCGTGCTCTTGCCGCTTGCCCGACTGTTTGGCATGTGTGACCTGAAAAGCGCCGTGCGGCTTGCCGCGTCAATGTCGCAGGGCGGTGAGTTCGCCTTTGTTCTCTTTGCATTGGCAGCTCGCGAGGGGATTATCGCTGTGGAACTCAGCGAGACGCTTATCCTCGCCGTCACGGTCTCACTGTTAATAACACCCGTTTTGTACATGCTGGCCGAAGGCCTGACGCAAAAATTCGAAACACAGGTGGAACCGGACTACGACGATATTTCGGAAAACGCGCACAATGAAATCCTGATCGCGGGATTCGGACGTGTCGGACAAATCATCGGTCGCTTGCTGCGCATTGTCGGCAAGCCTTTCACCGCGCTAGAGGCGGACCCCGGACAGGTTCAACTCATCCGTCGTTACGGAGCCGAAGTACATTTTGGCGATGCAGCACGCCTCGATTTGCTGCGCTCCGCCGGTGCCGAGCACGCCAAAATAATCGTAATCGCGACCAGTAACATGGAAACCTCCTTGCACATCGCTGAAAACGTCGTGCGACACTTCCCGAACCTGACGATCATCGCACGAGCACGCAATCGTCGTCATGCCCACAAGCTCATGGACCTCGGCATCAAGCATATTTTTCGCGATACGCTGCTATCGAGCGTCGAAATGAGCAAGTCGGTATTAGGACAACTGGGTATGTCAGCCGAAGATGTTGATGACGTTGCGGAGATGTTTCTCCAACGTGACGAACAATTGCTGGCCGAGCAACATGCTATACACGATTCCGAAGAAAAGCTGATTCAGTCAGCGAAAGACACGGTTGGTGAGCTGGAAGCCCTGTTCAAAAGTGACCGCAAGATCCGCGAAAAAGCGGCTGACAGCTGATCAGGGGGTCTGGTCGTCCGCCTCATCCTCATCGTCCCACTCGCGCAGTTTCGACTTGTCGACGGCCAGCCATTGCTCGTCGCTCTTGCGCATGTAGTATCGAATCTTTGCGAGGACATACACGATCACGACTGCGATCAGGATCAATATCGGCCAAATTCCGTCTAACATTGCACTACAACCATAATGAGCAAGGCCTGAGCATACAGGACAAGGTCGCCGCCGGGCTCCACCGGCACCCGGATCGTAAAAACGTGACCTGATACGATACGCGAATCCACAGTCGGCCTATTCTCAGCCTATGATCCTGATTTTCCGCACATTGCTATCCAGTCTGCCGCTAATGGCACTGCCCGCGCTCGCCACAGACGATAATGCTGTCGCAACTGGAATTACCAGCGTCGGCCCGGCCATGTTTTTATTCACGATCGCGATTGCATTGCTGCTGACGCTGGTCTTGCGCTCTACGACAAGCCACTTCGCACGCTTTCTCACAGCACGGATCGGACGCTTCCGCATTCAACGCGCGCTAACTGCACGCAGCAAAGATGTTCTTAACAACTTCATTCTGCCGGGCGCCTACGGCGGACTCGCGAAAATAGACCACGCGATGATGACGGCCGGCGGTGTTTTATGTATTCGAACGGTGCACTTCAACGGCATCGTTTTCGGTGGCGAAGACGAAGCCCAATGGACCAATGTTGACGGTGTTTCGCGCCGACGTTTTTTGAACCCGCTGATTCAAAACGAAGGGCGGAGCCGCGCCTTGCGGCAAGTCATGCCGGAAGTACCGATCGCTAACCTCGTCATTTTTACAGGCTCGGTGGAATTCACGACCGAAATGCCAAAGAATGTTATTCGTGTTAGCGAACTCGAGAGTTTCATCGCGAAATTTATTTTCGGCCCAAGCAAGATCGATGACTGGCACGCGGTATGGCTGACACTCAATGCCGCCGTACTCAGCGACGAGGCAAGCAGAAAGGACTTCGCGGCTCAAATCAGCTTTTCCTGATACAGTGGCGAAATGGAAACAACCGTCGCACTGATATCTTCGCCGGTCGGCGTACTTGCCGTTCTCGCCGGCGTCGCCGCTTTCTTCTTCCTGATTGCCGAGCTCACACAGGCCAAATTATTTCAATACATCCCACCGTTGCTTTTTATCTACGCGACGCCCGTATTCCTCAATAACTTCGATGTAATTCCCAGCAGCTCGGTCATTTATTCAGGCCTCAGCGCCTACCTTTTGCCGGCATTTATCGTCTTGATGCTGATCAAAGTGAACATCCCGGCCGTCGTTAAAGTAATGGGGAAAGGCGTACTCGTCATGCTGATGGGCACTGTCGGTGTCATCGTTGGCGCCGTGGTTGCCTACGCAATCGTCCACCCGTGGCTGTCACCGGATGCCTGGAAGGGCTACGGCGCACTCGCGGGCAGCTGGATCGGCGGCACTGCAAACATGGCGGCAACGGCCGAGATCCTGGGCACATCCGAGGAGCAATTCGGTCTCGCCATCATCGCCGACAACGTCGTCTACGTCGTATGGCTGCCAATGTTATTGCTGTCGCGCGACTTCGCCGACAAGTTCAACAAGTGGGCACGCGTACCGGAAGACCGCATTGCCATGATGGATGCGGCGGCAGAACTGCACTACGAGGAAGACCAGGCACCCACAATGCCGCAATACCTCTTCCTGTTCGCAGTCGTCATCGGCGTCACCTGGATAGGTCGATCACTCGCACCCGAAATATCCGGCTGGGTCAAATCCAGCCTGCCCGCAGCTGAAAACCTGTTCTCGGAAACAACCGTTCGTATTCTGCTCGTAACAACAATGGCGCTTGTGCTTTCGCTAACACCCGTTTCGAAGCTGCCCAATTCGACAGCGCTCGGCACTGCGCTAGTGTATATCTTTGTTGCTGGAATGGGTGCACGTGCATCGGTATCCGGACTCGCTGAAGCGCCCATGTTCGTATTTGGCGCGTTCATCTGGATTTTCATTCACGGCCTGTTCTGCGTGGCCGGCGCGTGGATATTCCGTGTTGATATACACAGTGTCGCGATCGCATCTGCCGCCAACATCGGCGCCGCGGCATCGGCACCCATCGTTGCGGCGCACCATCGGCCGAGCCTCGTACCCGTTTCGATCCTCATGGCATTACTGGGCTATGCGATGGGCAATTACCTCGCACCGCTCACTGGCCAACTCGCTCGGATGGTCGCAGGCCAATAGCCAAAAGCATAAAACGCACAGTAACACGGGCGCTTACATTCATCGCGGCGACCGTTGCCTGCGGCACGCTTGTCCTGATTTTGCTTTGGGGTAATCGCGGCTCACTCGACGACATCGATCTGGCACCAGCGCCTTCGGCACGCGATATTGAATCACCCGTTACTCTTACCTGGTTCGGCGTCACGACCATGCTGTTTGACGATGGAGAAACACAGATCCTCATCGACGGATTCATTTCGCGGCCAACGCTGTTTCAAATACTGACAGGACAGCCAGTCGACAATGACGTCGCCAAGATCAATTTTTTCCTGAATGAATATCGCATCCGTCGTCTTGCCGCGATTATTCCCGTGCACTCGCATTTCGATCACGCCATGGACGTCGGCGCGATAGGCAATCGCAGCAGCGCGTCGGTACTGGGCTCGGAGTCAACAGCACAAATCGCCAGAGGCGCCAGTGTACCCGAGGATCAGATCGTGGTCGTTGAGGACGGGGCCGATTACAGCTTTGGACAATTCACGATTACGTTCATCGAATCCGTTCACGCACCCGTTGGCTTGCGCGGGTCCGTACCCATGCCCGGGACGATTGACGCACCCTTAAGTACACCAGCGCCTGTCAAAGCGTGGCGAGAGGGTGGCAGCTATTCGATCGTCGTGTCACACCCGGGCGGCACCACCCTTGTGCAAGGCAGCGGCGGCATATTGCGGTCGTCTCTTGAAGATATAAGAGTTGATGTCGTGATGCTCGGTGTGGGCATGATTGAGGGCCTTGGTCGTGACTACGTCGATCGATATTGGCAAGCTACGGTCACATCGACAGGTGCCACGACAGTCATACCAATCCATTTCGACGACTTCACAAAGCCCTTTGGAACGATCGAACTCATGCCGAGTTTCCTGGATGATTTCGCTGACACGGTTATGCTCCTGAAGGAATTCCGCACTAACTGGGACATGGAAACACGACTTTATCTGCCTGTTTTCGGCGAACCGATCGCGCTTTATCCCGTGAGCGAACCCGAGGCGTGATCGTCGGGCCGCCGAGTTAGTAGTCCAACAACGTAGGTTTGATGGACCACTAGTCAACTCCCGGCAATTCGCGTCTTCCCGCGATCAGATCCAGCTTGTCTTTTCTCGTGAGTTTCTTGACGAAGTACTCGACGCGCTGCGCTGCTCCGCGCTCGCCCACGGCAACCTGAAATTCGAGTTTGAAGGGGCTGCGACCGCGCAAATATTTAGCGCCGCGCGTGCCGTTGCGATGCTCTTCCAGGCGGCCAGGCACATCTCGAGCAATCCCCGTATAAAGCGTCCCGTCAGAGCAACGCAATATGTACAGGGAATAAGTGTTACTCGTCAGGCGTTGCCACCCTTTATCGTGTCGCCCAGAACGCGAAAGGCACCGGCTTCCATGCTGGCCAGATTCTCTTCGGTTGCATCGAAGGTCAGGACGATCTCGGACGTGTTATCGAGCTCCTTTGCGGGCTCATGCAAGATCAACGTCAGCGTGTTATCGAGCAGGCGCACTTCGCTAAGGAGATTGTGTCCACCAAACAGGTCTTCGTTGATCTCGATATAGAGCGACTCCTCGAAGTCGTCCTCAACGGAGCGCATGAGTAGCATGTAGTCCTCGATATCGCCCTCGTCCGAGGTGCGCGCGAAAAACAGCATCGTCGCATTGTCGCGGACATCAAACGTCACGGTGTCATAGAAACGGCTATGGGACATCAAGCACTCCGCAAAATATCGAGAATGATCAGTCTACGCCACACGGGCACTCGATTGCGAGTTGCTGCGCGGCCTGTATTGCTCGCCCGTGCGTCATGCAGTAACGTACGCGACGCTGGCAAACAGACTCAGGACATACAATGAACGAGCGAATGACCCTGGCAGCTGCGATGCAAGCTGTTGCGGATAGCGACGACCGCTACGCTATCCTGTTGCAACAGGATGACATCGAGATCGGCTTCTACGCACCCCGCGGAACGGACCCGCAATCACCGCATGACCGTGACGAGGTGTACGTCATTCAGGCGGGCAGCGGCATTTTTGAGCTCGGCGACGATGAACAAGCGTTCGAGACCGGCGACGTACTGTTTGTGCCGGCCGGGATGCCGCATCGCTTCAGGAGTTTCGGCGAGGACTTCGGCGCCTGGGTTGTTTTCACCGGTAAGACTGCATGACGCGCGTTTGGCTAATACGCGTTATCCCGACAGCGGCCATTGTTTTACTGTTTTATTTCACCAGCGCAATTCCACAGGACCCGGCCTACTATCTCTTTGCAGACGACCGCACGATAGCGTCGATACCAAACTTTTGGGATGTGATCAGCAATCTGCCATTTGTGTTTGTGGGTGTCTGGGGTCTGTACATCGTACTGCAGCTCGGTCGGGCAGACGCAAGCTTCGAGCTCCGCAATCCCTATCTGGTTTTTTTCGTCGGCGTGTTTTTGTCTGCATTCGGTTCCACCTACTTTCACCTGGAACCCGGTAACGACACACTCTTCTGGGATCGTCTGCCGATGACGATTGCGTTTGCCGGATTGTTTGCGCTCGTTATCGGGGAGTATGGTTCGGCGAAAACTGCCAACCGACTCTTGCCCCTGTTCCTGGTCATCGGTGTCGGTTCAGTTCTGTATTGGCAATGGACGGAATCGATTGCCGCGGGCGACCTGCGACCGTATGCCATCGTGCAGTTCCTGCCGATGCTCGCAATTCCGTCCATTCTTGTCGTGAGCAAGCGCGAAAACGAAATCGGTCGCTACATCTGGCTCATGATTGGTTTCTACATTATCGCGAAGCTGTTCGAACATTTCGATTCGAACGTATACGACACAATTCATGTCGTGAGTGGGCATACGATCAAACACCTCACTGCGGCTGTGGGTCCGGGATTTCTCGCGCTGGGCCTCGGTTGTCGTCTCCCCAAACGTCCCGTAAGATGCGCGCCATGACTAATGCGACACGTATCGACGGCAAGGCAAAAGCGGCCGAATTATCCGCAGTAATCTCGGCAGAAACCGAGAAGCTGCTCCAGGAGCACAACCTGAAGCCGGGACTGGCCGTTGTAATTGTCGGCGAAGATCCTGCAAGCCAGGTGTATGTGCGTAATAAAAAACGCATGGCCGAAGCCTGTGGTTTTCATTCTGAGCAACACACGCTGGCCGGAAATGCGAACCAGGATGAGGTACTCAAACTGATCGCCGACCTCAACGATGACACGGCGATCCACGGCATCCTCGTGCAACTGCCGTTACCGAGCCATCTCGACGAACATGCGATTACACAATCGATTTTGCCGAGCAAAGACGTCGACGGTTTTCATTACATCAACATAGGCAAACTAACGGCCGGTGATACGGCTGACGCATTCGTCCCCTGCACACCCGCGGGTTGCATGCTCATGATTGAAGATCACCTTGGCAGCGACCTCTCGGGTAAGAACGCCGTCGTGATCGGTCGCTCCAATATCGTCGGCAAACCGATGGCAAGTCTGCTGCTCGCGGCCAATGCGACCGTTACGATCACGCACAGCCGTACCAATGACCTGCCTGGCGTCGTCGCCGCAGCAGACATTGTTGTCGCTGCTGTCGGCCGACCCAATATGGTCAAGGGT
>Ga0209987_10000709_pt1 | contig 17609 bp, 15 predicted proteins | sample N074metaG_FD_182134 | JGI IMG/M metagenome (GOLD analysis project Ga0209987, IMG submission 182134) | Deep subsurface microbial communities from Kermadec Trench to uncover new lineages of life (NeLLi) - N074 metaG (SPAdes) (version 2) | ecosystem: Environmental > Aquatic > Marine > Ocean trench... | reverse complement strand
GTCGTAGACAAATGGAAACTGGGCTCAAAGGGTGAGGACAATGGCGTGCTCTTGCTTGTGGCCACCGAGGATCGCAAAGTTCGCATCGAGGTGGGGCGCGGCCTCGAGGGCGATCTTCCGGACGCGCTTGCGGGACGTATCATCCGCGCAGGTATTATTCCTTTTTTCAAACAGGGCCAAACCGGTGCTGGTGTACTGGTTGGATTGGGCATGATTGCCGAAAGTGTTGGCGGAAAATTGGAGAACATTCCCACCCCCCGATTGCGCCAAACGAGAAGACGAGGAGGTGTGAACCTGGCCTTCCTTCTTTTTCTGAGCATGTTCTTGATTGGCCCCATGGTATTTAGAGGAAGAGGAAGGCGAAGAGGGGGTTTAGGCAGCGCGATCCTTGGTGGGATGCTCTTGGGCAGCCTCATGGGCGGAAGAAGTGGTGGCGGATTTGGTGGAGGCGGTTTCGGTGGTGGTTTTGGCGGCGGCGGTGGAGGCTTCTCCGGCGGCGGCGCCAGTGGAGGTTGGTAGATGATTCATTTGACACAGTCCGATCAAGACAAAATTTCAGAGGCCGTGCGCGAAGCAGAACTGCTAACCACGGGTGAAATAGTACCGATGGTTGTCACCCAGAGCGATGATTATCCCGGTGCTCGCTGGCGGCTGGCGATTGTCACCGCCATGTTCTTTGGTTTCCTCGCCTATTTCTTTCTCGACGATTTCGATCCGGCCTGGATTCTCTGGGTGCAAATTCCCGGGCTTTACATCGGGTACTGGTTGGGAACTATTAGCGCTGTACTTCGCCCATTCCTGGAGAGCTCCAAAGTCGATGAAGAGGTCCATCAGCGAGCACTGCAGGCATTTGTTTCACGCGACCTGCAAGCGACAAAAGACCGCACTGGAATCCTCATCATGGCTTCCTTGTTTGAACGCCGCGTAGAAATACTCGCCGATACAGGAATCAACGCGAAAGTCTCCAAGGATACCTGGCAAGGGATAGTGGCCGACATGATTGGCAGGATTAAATCGGATAATCTCACCGAGGGTTTCTGTATCGCCGTGCGCGAATGTGGCGAAGTACTGGCTAAAGACTTCCCCGGTTCTCACGACAATCCAGATGAAATCAGCAATAAGGTCGTTATTGAATAAACCTCTCCCGGTTTAGCAGACAGAATAGGGTCAGGTCTTGCCTTTTGGGTCAAGCCCATTACCTGCTTAGGCCGACCGCTGCTACTTATTCAATGCGTCGAGTATCTCCGAAATAAACTTCTGTTTGGTTCTGGACATCAAGCCAATCTGTTCGATCTGGCGTTGCAAAATCAATGGGTCAGACTCGATTGATACTTCCAAAACAGAACGCCGCTGTGGGCTCGATTATTCAGATTGGGACTTTTCACCCGGCGATGATTTAGAGCCTAGCTGTCGGATCGCGATTTTGATTTCCTGCCAGGCCAGTTCCTTATGCTTATCCAGAATGCGACTTATCTCCTGCTCCAGTCCGTCGGTGTCGTAGGCCAGGTCTGAAACCCGACCGATGTCAATCGGTGGATCCTCATCCAGGCCCAGTTCCGATAATTCTATCTCGACTCCTGCGTCGATCAGGTCGGTCAATACTGGTATGTTGGCGTCATCTTGCATGGTTTAGAGCTTATGATGAGTGAGTGGGTAGCCTCGTTCACGGTAATAATTGTAGTGCTCGCGTGCCAGTGCTCTATTGTTTTCAGTCACCAATTCTATCACGCGCTCAAACTGCGCGAAATAGGTTGGAATTGCATCGGCGAGATTGATCAACAGCTGGCGCTCATCCGTTAATGCCGGTTCATTGTGAATCAGGATTGGAGAGATGAATTCTTCAGATTCCTGCACATCGTGAGGAATGAAACTGTCATCCTCAAATACCCACAACTGGCGATCCAGATGTGCGGATTGTTGCTCGCTTTGCGTGAGTAACAGGGTAAATTGTTTGTTTTCATACGCTTTTTGACAAAGCTCGCAGACAACCCGATCCACACTATGTTGCTCTGGGTCGAGTTGGTAAAAATCGATTCTAGTCATTAGGTTGTAATTAAAAAAGTACCCTGCTTACTAGCCCGGACATTTCATGAATCGCCGCGATGATTGCACAGGACTTTGATTTCTCGCGAGATATTCCGAAGAAGTGTCGGACCAATGGATCCGCCAAAAGTAGGCGCTCTGAAGCGACCGACTGAGAAAAATCTCGTGAGGAAACAAAGGACAAGCAAGGGCGCGAGCATATTCATGAAATGTTCGGGCTAAGTTTGATTGATGATGAACTGGGTCAACAGGGATACAGGCCGGCCGGTGGAACCTTTAGCCTCGCCCGATTTCCAGGCAGTCCCGGCGATATCGAGATGAGCCCATTTATATTTTTTGGTGAAGCGTGACAGGAAGCAGGCTGCGGTGATGGTACCGGCATCGCGACCACCGATATTTGCCATATCGGCGAAATTGCTTTTCAGCTGCTCCTGGTATTCATCCCACAACGGCAATTCCCAGAGCCTGTCTTCGATTTGATTGCCGGACTGGATCAGGTCCTTTATCAAAGCCGGGTGGTTACCCAGCACTGCCGAGGGTATTTTGCCCAGGGCAACTATACAGGCGCCTGTCAACGTCGCAATATCGATTACGCAGCGCGGTTTAAATTTTTCTGCATAGGTCAACGCATCACACAATATCAACCGACCCTCGGCGTCGGTATTGAGTATCTCGATGGTCTGACCGGACATACTGGTTACAATATCGCCGGGTTTGGTTGCGAGACCATCGGGCATGTTTTCCGTTGTCGGGATAATACCGACAAGGTTGATGGGCAGGTTCATCGCTACTACTGCACTGATGGTACCGATCACCGATGCTGCACCACACATATCAAATTTCATTTCATCCATCGCGGCACCGGGCTTGAGCGAAATACCACCAGTATCAAATGTGACACCCTTGCCCACCAGCACCACCGGCTGGTCTTTTTTATTACCACCCTGGTATTGCAGTGTGATCAGTTTTGCGGGCTGACGGCTGCCAGCACTCACCGACAATAGCGAACCCATTTTCAGTTTGCGCATATCAGCTTCTTCGAGCACGGTAACCTTTAGCTTTTTTTGCCCTTTTGCCAAAGCTGTTGCCTGTTTGGCGATATAGGATGGTGTGCAGATATTGCTCGGTAGATTTCCCAGGTCCCGCGCGATACTGATACCCGCGCTTATCGCGATTCCCTGCTCGATTGCCGATTCCCCAGCAGCCAGATCGCGTTTCCCCGGGACGTTCATTGTCAGCTTCCTGAGCGCTTTCTTTTTATCACTGCTATTGCTTTTCAACTGCTCGAATCGATATTGGCAATGACTCATCTTCAGCACAGTTTGTTGAACTTTCCACCGAACATCACGTCCCTTGACAGGAATATCGGTAATATAGGCGTGGGCTTCCGAGGCGCCGCAGTTTTCCAGCGCGGCAGACATATTACCAATGGTTTTGATAAAAGCTGTTTCATTCATATCGCCATCCTTACCGCAACCGATTAGCAACACGCGGTCGGCCTGGATACCAGGTAGATTATGTAGCAACAATGACTGACCTGAACGGCCATCCATATCCCCGCGCCGAATAATCTTCAGCAGTGAACCCTTGCTGGCCTTGTCGACAATCTGGCCAGTTGTAGATAGCTTTCGTGGTTCTGAAACTGCGATAATCAGGCAGGCGCTTCGCAATTTTACCGGGTGACTGGTTTTGAGACTAAATTCCATGATATTCCTGTGTTGGTGCAATCAATAACGCGATAAGATACGTGAAGCCTGAAAAAAAACCAGTCGTAAATGATGAATTCTAATGACTGTTAAGCGCAGGTTTATCAATCCTGCTTTTAATAGGCGTTCAAAGTTAGCAAACCATCTTCTGATGCCGAATATTTTAACCCGATATTTGATTACCGAGATCTTGAAAAGTAGCGCCGCGACGGTGTTGATCTTATTCGTTATTCTGATGAGTAACGCGCTGGGACGGGTATTATCAGATATCGCTGACGGTGATGTCCCGGCGCAGGCCTTATGGCCAGTATTGCTGAGCCAATCGGTTAATATTTTCTCCCTGTTGCTGCCTATCGGATTTTTCTTCGGGATAGTTTTTGCTTTTGGTCGGCTGTACAAGGACCACGAAATGGTTGTGATGAGCGCCTGCGGTATGGGTTATCGTCATTATTACAAACCGGTATTACTGATTTTAGTGCCGGTATTTTTACTCAACGCTTACAGCAGCATCTGGCTTAATGCAGATATGCGAAGAACCACTCGGGGCATTGTCGATCAAGAAAAAAATGTCCATGAGTTTCAGCAATTAAAGCCGGGGCAGTTCAATCAGAGCAAGAACGGTGAGCATGTGTTTTTTATGCAATCGCTAAGCGAAGACAAGCTACAGTTAAGCGACATTATTATTGCCCAGACAAATCGAGACGGCATGGTGTTTGAAACTGCAAAATCGGGACGGCATAAAATCGATGAAGTGAGTGGAGATCTGTTTCTAGTGGTAGGCCCTGGTGAACGTTACGAGGGGCAAATTGGAGAGAAAGACTACAAGATTATCGAGTTTGAGCAGCATGGAATATTGATAGAAAAGAAAATCAAGGGAGCCAGGCGGCAACTGGGTAAAAAAGAAAAACCTCCTTTGATGCTCTGGAATTCTTCGCGTCTCGCAGACCGCGTCGAACTACAGTGGCGAATTGCAATTCCGGTGATACTGGTGGTATTAGCCTTACTGGCGGTACCCCTGTCCTATATATCGCCCAGGCAAGGGAGGTATGGCAAGATTGGGGTCGCGCTGATTATTTATATCGTATATCTCAATCTGATGGCGTATACGCGGGCCCTGCTCGACGCAGACTCTCTGCCCCTGGGATTAAATTTCTGGTGGGTGCACCTGCTTTTTTTATTTTTGACATTCGGCTTGTTAATCAAAAGAAACGGTGGCTATAGTTTTGGCCGCAGGGCTGCAGGACATTGATTATTAACCGCTATATAATGCGCAATATCCACCAGGGATCGTTGCTGGTACTTTTGGTACTGGTTAGTCTTGGGCTTTTTTTTATTTTAATCGGTCAACTGGATGATATTGGTCGCGGTAATTATAGGCTGTTGCACGTGGTCGAATATGTAGCGCTACGGGCACCGGGCAAAATTGTCGACTTTATGCCGTTGGCGGTATTGCTGGGTACTATTTTGAGTTTGGGGTCGCTCGCGAGCAACAGTGAAATTGTTGCCATGCAAGCTGCCGGTTTATCGGTGCTGCAATTATTACGCGCGGCGTTACAGGCAGCAGTTATGCTGGCGTTACTGAGTTTTTTGTTAGCCGACTGGGTAGTACCAATCAGCGAAACCAGCGCCCGTGAAATCAGATCAAGCGCTATCAATGCGACACAGGCACTGAGTGCTAAAAAAGGATTGTGGGTCAAGGACAAAAATCAGGTTCTCTATATTAAGGAATTATTACCGAATGGTGTTGCCCGATCCGTCGAAATTTATCAGCTTGATGAACGGGGTCGTCTGGTTTCTACGCTGGCCGCGCAAAGCGCGATTCCAACCTCCGAGCAATGGTTACTAAAGCAGGTCAAACAATCAATCATCGGAGACCAGACTGTTCGTACCTTTGACTACGATGAAATGATTTATAGCGGTAATATTTCCCATCAATTACTGAAAGCTTTAATGATTGAACCTCGACAAATGTCGAGCAGCGATTTGTATGCATATCTTGTTTTTCTGGATGAAAATAATCTGGATAGTTCGGCGGCAACCCTGACATTCTGGCAAAAGATTGCGGCACCTTTTACCGTGTTGGTCATGTGTGTCCTCGGGGTACCTTTTGTATTGGGTTCGCAGCGTCAAAATAATACCGGATCACGTATAATGTTAGGCATACTGCTTGGCTTGACCTATGTTGTAGCCGAGCGTTTGATGATACAACTGGGAAGCTGGATCGATATTAATCCATTCATCAACGCAATTTCCCCGGGCTTATTATTTTTAGCCATGGCGATTTATCTATTGTTTAAGAAACAGCCACATGGCCTTCGTGGGAAAGGTGAGCCAGGATAACCCCGCCAGCTAGATCTGTGGGTTCATTGTCAACTGCTATTGCCTGATATATCAATCACCCTGGTTTGACTAAATTTATCGTGCCAGGTGTAGGGTCTAAAAATACGCCACCAGTAACCTATGCCAAAACAGGCAAAAGAAAACATGGCGAAAATCAGGCGTAGAAAACTAATAGGCCAGCTCGGATAACCACCAAATTCTGAAACAATTTGAATTTTCCACACTTGCATCCCGAGAGTTTGGCCGGATCTATTCCAGAACCAGCCGTAAAATATAAAAATGACGGTGGCAAGAAAAATATAAATTAGCGAAGGATTGACCGCTGTCTGATCGAACAGGATTAATCCACCAACCGCGACAAACAAAATCGCAAAGATAAGCAAACTATCGTACGCCATCGCCGCGAGTTGCCTCAACAAACTGGCAGGCGGGTAGTGATCGTGACGATAGGCAGGCATAGGTGAATTCTCAGGAAGTAATCGTCATTCTAGGAAAAAGCCGGGCGGCCGACAATAACTATTGCAATGCGGTTACTGTATTATGACGGATGCCTTTGATAATTACTTGAAAAGCCAACCTGGGGAAGTGGACGGTGGCTACAGAAATCGTATCGGAATGAAAATTAAAACTGGAGAGCCAGACACCGCACTAGCCATTGACCATTTTATCGATGATCTGTGGGCACAAAAAGGGTTGGCGCAGCTAACATTGAAGGCCTACCAGCAGGATTTAAAAAGTTTTGCGAACTGGCTGAATGAGCAGGGCGAAAAACTGCAGGGGGCGAGTCAGGCAAATATCCAGAAGTATTTATCCAGGCGTTTTAGCAACGGTGCATCGGCGAGATCAAATGCCCGCCTGCTGTCTACTCTCAAACAATACTATCGTTATCTGATAAAAAAAGGAGATCGAAAGGATAATCCGACCGCATTGATCGCCGCACCGAAGGTGCATCAGATATTGCCCCCGACTCTCAGTGAAGAGGACATCAACAAGCTGATCGAGTCGCCCGATATAGCAAGCAGTTACGGTCTGCGAGATCGCTGTATGCTCGAAATGATGTATAGCTCCGGGCTTCGGGTGAGTGAACTCGTCTCATTGCAAGTGAATCAAATTAATACCAGGCTCGGCCTCGTTCGGCTCACCGGCAAGGGTAACAAGGAACGGGTAATCCCGGTCGGCGAAGAAGCCTTGTTCTGGCTAACCCGTTATCTCGAAAATGCGCGACCGCAGTTAATTCGAGAGTCTGTCTTGAATGATGCCTTATACCTGTCGAGTCGAGGCACCGCAATTACCCGGCAGGCTTTTTGGCAGCACATCAAGAAGTACTCGCTAAAGGCTGGAATCAAGACAGTTTATTCGCCGCACTCACTTCGACATGCATTTGCGACCCACCTTTTAAATCACGGGGCCGATTTGCGCACGGTACAGATGCTGCTCGGCCACAGTAGCCTGTCGACCACACAAATCTATACCCATATCGCGCAGGCCAGGTTACAAAACCTGCATGCAACGCATCATCCACGAGGCTAGGGCGGGGATCTCTGCGAGAGTTTCAAAGAATAAAATTAATGTAGCAAGGTAAATAGTTTGCGACGGTATTTCTGCACGCTGGTATTTTCACCGCCGAGAATATCAAACATTGCGAGTAAGCCCTTGTGCCCCGCGTCGTCTTCAAACTGCCGGTCGACTAGGATAATTTTAATCAGGCAATCCATCGCCAGTTCGTGGTCGCCGTTGGCAGATAAATGATGACTCTTGTGCAGCAGGGCTTCGCAATCATTCGGGTTATCAACCAGGCGTTGTTCAATTTGATCCAGGTCAGGCGTATTTTCAAGCTGGTCTGACATTTTGATCTCGGTAAGCAGCTTGACCGCATCCGGTTTGTTTTTATCGTCGTCACTCAAGCTATCGAGCAGGGCGAGTGAACCAACTTTATCATCCTGGGTGAATATGACCCGGGCAATGTTAATTTTTAAATCGCTGTTCGAAGGATCCTTCGCCAGGGCCTGATTCATCAATTCCAGCGCATCTGCAAAGCGGTTCTCTTCATGCGCAGTCATTGCCGCCAGCATGATTTTGTCTGATTCCGAAGTGATAAAGGGTTTGATAAACTCCCGGATCTCACCCTCGGGAAGGGCTCCGGAGCGCTCGGCGACAATTTGGCCATTCACAATCAGCTTCATCGTCGGAAGGCTCTTAATGCCGAAATTCGCGGCCAGTTCCTGCTCTTTCTCAGTATCGACCTTGGCGAGGATGAATTTGCCTGCGTATTCATCGACCAGTTTTGCGAGAACCGGCATTACAGTCTTACAGGGTTCGCACCAGTCGGCCCAGAAATCTACCAACACCGGTTGCTTGAACGAGCCATCAATCACCACTGACTGAAAATCCTTTGCATTAACGCTGTGAATATAGGGTGATTCGCTCATAATCGATGGTCCTGGGAAAATGCGCATTATATCAGTCAAATCGGTCACCATTTCAAGCCCGGAACGGCTATAATCCCGCGCAATTAGAAACTCTGGTCTCGAGGAAATTGTTCTGTTGAAAAATAACTACGATGCAGCTTCGATCGAGGTATTGACTGGTCTCGAACCGGTCAAAAAACGACCGGGTATGTATACCGACACGAGCAGACCGAACCATCTGGCGCAGGAAGTAATCGATAACAGTGTCGATGAAGCGATAGCTGGCTTTGCCGGTCAAATCGGCGTCATATTGCATGCTGATCAGTCACTCAGTGTAATCGACGACGGACGTGGCATGCCAGTAGACATACACCCCGAACAAGGTATACCCGGTGTCGAGGTGATACTCACCAAATTACATGCCGGGGCCAAATTTTCCGATGAAAACTATCAGTTTTCGGGTGGATTGCATGGGGTCGGAGTCTCGGTGGTCAATGCGTTATCGAAGCGGCTCGATGTTCGGGTACGCAGGGATGGAAAGGAATATTCGATCAGTTTTGAGCATGGTGAGAGGAAGACCAAACTCAAGGAGTTAGGCTCCGTGGGTAAGAAAAATTCGGGCACCACGATTCGGTTTTGGCCCGATAGCGGATATTTCGACAGCGCCGCTTTTTCGATCAATAAACTAAAACATGTGTTACGCGCCAAGGCTGTTTTATGCCCCGGTTTAAAAGTTAAATTTTATATCGAAAAAACCAAGGAAGCAGTCGAATGGTGTTATGAAGATGGACTGGTGGACTACTTAACCGAGGCACTCTCGGGAATTGATTTGTTGCCGCAGCAACCTTTTGTGACGTCGATGGAGGGTGAGCACGAAGCGGTCGATTGGGCAATATTGTGGCTACCCGAAGGTGGGGAGAGCATCACCGAAAGTTATGTCAACCTGATCCCTACCCCGCAGGGTGGCACTCATGTCAACGGGTTGCGTACCGGGTTGACCGATGCAATTCGTGAATTTTGTGAATTTCGCAGTCTATTACCGCGCGGTGTCAAGATCGCCCCGGACGATGTGTGGGACAAGGTCAGTTATATATTGTCGGTGAAGATGCAGGACCCGCAATTTACCGGGCAAACCAAGGAGCGCCTGTCATCGCGGGAGACAGCTGCTTTTGTGTCGGGTATCGCAAAGGACTCGTTCAGCCTGTGGCTGAATCAACACGCTGAAATTGGTGATCTATTGGCGCAGATGGCAATTTCGAGCGCACAGAAAAGACTTAAAAACGCCAAAAAAGTAGTTCGAAAAAAAGTCACCGCCGGGCCCGCGCTACCGGGTAAGCTGGCCGATTGTAGTAGCCAGGATATCGCTCGTACCGAATTATTCCTGGTCGAGGGCGATTCCGCCGGTGGCTCGGCCAAGCAGGCGCGCGACCGAGCGTTTCAGGCCATCATGCCACTGCGGGGCAAAATCCTTAATACCTGGGAAGTCTCCTCCGACCAGATATTGGCTTCGCAGGAAGTACACAATATATCAGTCGCGATTGGTGTCGAACCGAGTTCGGACAACTTGTCTAATCTTCGCTATGGTAAGGTTTGTATCCTGGCTGATGCTGACTCGGATGGAGCACATATTGCCACCCTGCTCTGTGCCCTGTTCCTGCGACACTTTCAAACCCTGGTTGAAAAAGGGCATATCTATGTCGCCAAGCCCCCACTTTATCGTATCGATATTGGCAAAGATAAATATTACGCGCTCGACGAAGCCGAGCGTGATGGCATAATCGACCGTTTTACCGCGGAGAAAAGAAAGGGCAAGGTCAGTGTGACGCGGTTCAAAGGACTGGGTGAGATGAATCCGTTGCAATTACGCGAAAGCACAATCGCGCCGGACACAAGGCGCCTGGTGCAATTGACTATCGAGCCGGGTGACAAAACTTTCGAAATTATGAATATGATGTTGTCGAAAAAGTGCGCTGCCGAGCGCAAGGAATGGCTGCAGGCCAAGGGCGATATGGCCGATGTCTGAAAATCTGGAACTCAACTTCGAGGGTGTCGAAAAACAGCCTTTAAGGGTATTTACCGAAAAGTCTTATCTCGACTACTCGATGTACGTCATTCTCGACCGCGCTCTACCGCATATTGGTGATGGCCTGAAACCGGTACAGCGTCGAATCATCTACGCGATGTCTGAACTCGGTTTATCCGCCAGCTCAAAACACAAAAAGTCGGCGCGTACAGTCGGGGATGTACTGGGTAAATTTCATCCCCATGGCGATACCGCCTGCTACGAGGCGATGGTATTGATGGCGCAGGATTTTTCTTACCGCTATCCGCTGATAGATGGTCAGGGTAATTTTGGATCACCCGACGATCCTAAATCGTTTGCTGCTATGCGTTATACCGAATCACGATTGTCCGCATTTGCGCGTGTTCTGTTGCAGGAGCTGGGGGAGGGAACGGTCGACTGGGTTCCAAATTTCGATGGTACGATGCAGGAACCGTCGCTGTTACCGGCTCGTCTGCCGCATATCCTGCTTAATGGTACCACTGGTATCGCAGTGGGCATGGCGACCGATTTGCCGCCGCACAATATACGCGAGGTCGCTAGCGCCTGTATCCGCCTGTTGGAAAATTCGCGTACCACCCTCGATGAACTGGGCAAACACATAAAGGGCCCAGATTACCCCACCGAAGCAGAAATCATCACCGCTGAGCCCGAATTACGCAGTCTCTATGAAACCGGTAACGGGTCGATCCGGATGCGCGCAATTTATGAGCTAGAAGACGGTGATATTATTCTTACCGCGCTACCCCATCAGGTTTCGGGCGCGAAGATACTCGAACAGATAGCGCAGCAAATGCTAGCGAAAAAATTGCCCATGGTCGATGATCTGCGCGACGAGTCGGACCATGAAAATCCGACCAGGCTGGTAATTGTGCCGCGTTCCAGTCGCGTCGATGTCGAAGCCTTGATGGGGCACCTGTTCGCGACAACCGATTTGGAGCGATCCTATCGGGTCAATATGAATGTGATCGGTACCAATGGCCGACCCCAGGTCAAAAACCTGAAGCAAATTTTGCAAGAATGGATCGCCTTTCGAATCGTGACTGTGCGGCGGCGGCTTGAGTGGCACCTGGAAAAAGTAGAGAAGCGATTACACGTTCTGGAAGGTCTGTTAATTGCGTTTCTAAATCTCGATGAAGTCATTCGTATCGTACGAACCGAAGATCAACCTAAACCGGTTTTGATGAAGACATTCAAGATTTCGGATATACAGGCGGAGGCGATTCTCGAGACTAAACTACGCCACCTGGCGAAACTCGAGGAGATGAAAATTCGGGCGGAGCAGGAAGAATTAAGCCAGGAAAAACAGGGTCTGGTAAAGTTACTTGGCTCCGAGCGGCGCATCAAAACCCTGATTAAGAATGAAATACTGGAAGACGCCGAGACCTATGGTGATGATCGCCGTTCGCCAATTGTGAGCCGGGAGGCCGCAAAGGCACTGGACGAAACCGATCTGGTGCCTTCGGAGTCGCTAACCGTGGTGTTGTCTAAAAGTGGCTGGATAAGGGCAGCAAAAGGTCACGATGTCGATGTCAAGGGGCTGAATTACAAATCAGGGGATGGATTTCAGGCGATGGCTCTGGGTAAGAGTAACCAGTTCGTGGTGTTCATCGATTCATTCGGTCGCAGTTATACGACAGTGGCACATTCACTGCCGTCGGCACGTGGCCAGGGTGAGCCGCTAAGTGGGCGTTTCAAAACTACCGCGGGGGCGGAATTTATTAGCTGCGCTATGGGGGGTGACGATGATCTGTATTTACTATCGACATCCCATGGATATGGATTTGTCTGTCGATTCGAAGATATGCTGACTCGAAATAAAAATGGCAAGACCCTGGTCAGTATCTCCAGCGGTGCCAGCCTGATTCCTGCTGTCGCTATCGGTGATATTGACAATGATAATATTGTCTCGATTACTAGCGAAGGCTATATTGGCTTGCTGGAAATTAAGTCGATTCCACGCTTATCAAAGGGTAAGGGCAGCAAGATTCAGGGTATTCCGCCGAAAAAAATCAAATCAGGCGAAGAGTCGGTTAGCTTTGTCGCCTGTTTGTCTGCTACGCAGAAACTGGTGGTTCACTGCGGTAAGAAATACAAAACCATGTCATTACGGGAGCTTGAAGAATACCGTATCGAACGTGGTAGACGGGGTCGTAAGTTACCGCGTGGGTATCAGAATGTCACTGCAATCGAGGTCATCGATTAATACGCCTCATATTTTCCGGGTCCAGGGGAGCCCTGATCAGCCGGTCATAGAGGAAAAGTCATAATTCAATAATTTATTGGGTTCCTGCAGGAAACTGCCCTGTACAAAATCGACTCCAAGTGACCAGAGCACACTGAGAATAGCCGCGTCTTCAACAGCTGGCGTAATCGAGTGGATTTTCATCGACGCGGCCTGGGTCGCCAACTCACGGATACTTTCCTGATTTTCCGTGTTCTGGGACAGGTCTTCCATGTAGGCGATGTTGACTCGAATATAGTCGGCCTTGATGTGCTTGATTAACTGGAATGGATTCAATCCGGTGCCGAAATTGTCGAGTGCAAACTGGCATTTGCTTTTTTTCAAACCCTCGAACAGTGCCTTGGTAGCCTTAAGATGGTTAACCGCGCAGTCTTCGTGAACCATAAAAATCAATTGTTCGCCGGTAATCTTGAATTTACCCAGACTATCAGAAACCCAGTCAGAGAGGCCCGAATCCAGTACTGAGTCGACGCTTAGTGGAACGAAAAATTCGATTTTACGGGATTTTTTCCTGGCTTCGTTAATTTTTTTGATGGCGTGCAATATCATCCACCGATCCAGTGTTTTGGCCGTGCCAGTTTTGTCGGGAAAAATCTGGTTAATTTGGTAATTGATTTCATTTCCGTCTTCCTCGACGAGTTGCAGTCCAGAAAAATAACGCTCGCCACCGATTGCCTTAATACTAACGACCGGTTGGTAAACCCCGGTGACACGGTTATGGGTGAGTGCATCCTTAATTAGGCCGGCAGCAACACCGACTTCTTCCTGGATAGTCATTTCCTCTCGTTTCGGAATAAAGGTACTCGAACTGTTACCACCTGCAGCCTGTACTTCGGTGCAAGTTTTCTCCGCGCGTAAAACTATCTCATTGGCATTGTCTGGCGAATTCTGATCGATGAAACATACCGAGGCACTGCAGGTAATGCTGATTGACTGGGTACCGATTTCAAAAACATGTCCTTCCACTTTCGAGATGATATCTTCGGCAAACTTTTCGACCAGTGATTTTTTTTTGATAATGCCCAGGCATGCGTAGGAAGAAGCGCTAAAGCGGGCAATAATTTGTTGATCGATAGCATTTTCCTTAAGAATCTTAGCAATTTCAGCAATTAATATGTCACAACCCGAAATGCCAATCTTATCTCGCACCGATTGATAATTGTCGATTGCAATGAAGACCACGGCACTTTGATGAACTCGATTCATCGCCAGGGTGATCGAACTTTTCAGCTTGCCCATAAAATTCTGGCGATTGAACAGGCCGCTAATCTGGTCATGTTGATTCAGGTAGTCAATTTGATCGACAAGATCGCTGGTATCTGCGGCAGTATGGATCATAATCTGGGTGCAGGGTTCGCTGTCATAACTTGCGCGAGAAAATTCCAGCTTAACTTCCAGGTTACTCCCATCATCCTTGAGCAGCTTTAATTTGAGCTCATTACTGTCATTCTCGTTTTTGCTGAGCGATCGTAGGAAAACTTTGAGCTTGTCCTGTTCACTCGGATCGACCATATCTATAATGGGTGTTCCCTCAAGTTCTTCGATATCTGTTTTGCCGAATAATTTCATGTACGCGGCGTTAGCATAAATGTGCATGCCTTCGTGCACATAAGCTACAGCATCATTAGAGCTAGTCAGCAGGGCCTGGCAGCGTTTTTCACTTTCCTGCAATGCAAGTTCTGTGCGCATGGCCTTGCGCCACATCGAGAGGCTACTTGCCTCGCGTTTGGTTACCAGGATCAGGTGGTCGAAAGTTTTCGATGATACGACGTCCTGTGCACCCTGCTTGATCGATTTTATAATAATTTCGGGTGTCGGGTCCCGGGTCATCGCGATGACGGCAACATGGCGACCACTTTCACCAACCAGTTGGCTAGCCTGTTTTAGTGAAAACTCCGGCAGATCGATAGAAAAAACTACCAGATCAAGTGGTTTATCTTTCAAAATTTTTGCCATGTCCTCGCTATTTTCGGCAAATTCTGCGCGTACCTGCACCCCGGCGGCTCGCAAAGCGCTGGTAATCTGCTCAGCCTTGTGCAGGCCTTCGTCTATTATTAGCAGGCGAATTAATTTTTCTGTTTCATTTTCCATCGTCACTCATTGAACATCTTGACTTTTTTAATCGGGATCCAAAACGTATTTCCCATGATAGATATAGCTTAAATTCCGACAGGTTCCTGGTATTTTTCTTACTACTTTTGCAGTTTCTAAACAGGTATTATAGCGACGCAAAAATATTCTCATCGTCGCAACATCACGCTGTTTGTCGCGATCGATCGGAATCCGTTATGATTACTTTTTTCCGGGAAAACTTAATGACCAGTTATAGCACCAACGAATTTCGTAGCGGTTTAAAGGTAATCGTCGACGGTGATCCCTGCTCGATTATCGAAAACGAGTTTGTTAAACCGGGCAAGGGCCAGGCTTTTAATCGGGTCAAGATACGAAATCTTAAAACCGGCAGGGTACTGGACAAAACTTTCAAATCTGGTGAGTCACTCGAAGCTGCCGATGTTATAGATATTGAAATGCAATATTTATATAGCGATGGTCAATTTTGGCATTTTATGGTGCCCGATAATTTCGAACAATATGCGGCCGATGCCAGCGCAGTCGGCGAATCCCATTTGTGGCTCAAGGTGCAAGATAACTGCCAAGTGACACTATACAATGGAGAACCGATCGGGATTACGCCGCCCAATTTTGTAGAGCTGGAAATTACTGATACTGACCCCGGATTAAAGGGAGATACCGCACAAGGTGGCACCAAACCGGCAACCCTGGAAACCGGCGCATTTATCAAGGTGCCACTGTTTCTCGAAATTGGTGAACTAGTTCGCGTCGATACACGTACCGGCGAATATATGTCCAGAGCCAAAAAATAGGCCCTGTACAACTATGCAGTGGGAACCATCAGCTGCCCTCGAGACCATTCATAGAAGAGCGCAGATCTATCAGCAAATTCGGGCGTTTTTTTCAGCCCGAGATTTGCTCGAGGTTGATACCCCGTTATTATCACAGGCTACCAATACCGATGCCCAGATCGTCTCGATCGAGGTATTAAATCAGGGTCAGGCATTGTTTCTACAGACTTCACCGGAGTTTGCGATGAAGCGTCTCCTGGCAGCGGGAAGCGGGTCGATTTATCAAATTTGCCATGCGTTTCGTGGAGCGGAATCGGGCCGCTTGCACAACATCGAATTCACCCTGCTGGAGTGGTATCGGGTCGCTTATGACTACCGGGCATTAATGGACGAGGTTGAATCCCTGATAGATACGCTGAGTGATCGAAGCAATAGTTACAGGCGGGTTCGCTATCGGGATTTATTTATCGAACAGGCCAATGTTGATATCACCGGTATTCGACTATCTAGTCTACGCGAGAAAACGGATGAACTGGTACCGGGTGCCGATACCAATGATCTGGATTTTGATCAATGTCTCGACCTGTTGCTGAGTATGGTGGTTGCGCCTCGCTTGAAAGGTTATGTATTTGTTTACGACTACCCGGTATCACAGGCCGCGCTGGCGAGAGTGAATGCTACTAATCCATCGGTCGCCGAGAGATTTGAACTGTTTCACGACGGTCTCGAACTTGCCAATGGTTTTTCCGAATTAACGGATGCCGGGTTACAGCGCAGACGATTTGAAAATGACAATGACTTGCGAGCTGCAAAAGGCCTGCCACGTTATCCCATCGACGAACATTTACTCGCGGCACTCCAAACAGGCATGCCCGATTGTGCCGGGGTTGCACTTGGAATCGATCGATTATTGATGGTGATACTGGGTCTCGATTCGATCGATCAGGCGATTAGTTTTGTCGATCGGGAGACTGAATACTCCTAGCCAGATTTTTTTCTTGGGCGGAACTTGGCTATTATTTCGCCCATTTTAACCGCTTGCCCAGCGCGTATTTTCTCTAGCCATTCGACATTTTTGGCTGCCAGTAAAATGACCGTTGATCCCATATTAAAACGACCCATTTCGTCACCCCTGGCGTAGATTTTACGGGTGTGACTATAATTGAAATCACTGATTTTTTTGCCTTTCGGCGGTGTGACTAATCCGGCCCAGACGGTTTCTATTGCGGCGACGTTTATGGCGCCGACGAGTACCATGGCAATTGGCCCGGCCTCGGTAGCAAACAGGCAGGCGACTCGCTCATTACCAGTAAAAAGTCCCGGGATGGTGCCTACTGTCCAGGGTGCTACACTGAATAGTCGTCCCGGTACATGGATCATTTTTTTCAACAAACCACGTGTTGGCATGTGTACTCGATGATAATTTTTCGGTGCGAGATAGATTGTTGCGAAACGCCCGTTTTCAAATAATGCCGACATCGAGGTGTCGCCGCCCAACAATTCGGTCGTGGTATAAAAGTGCCCCTTGGCCTGAAATATCTGGCGCTGCTGAATACTGCCGGCCTCAGATATGGTGCCATCGGCCGGACATGACAGGGTATTTTTAGTTTGATCTACGGGTCGCGCCTTCTGTTTCAACGGGCGGGTAAAAAATTCGTTGAAGGTTACGTACGCTTGGGTGTTTTCGTAAGCAGCCTCGGTCATATCGACATCGAATTTTTTGATGTAGTAATCAATCATCGGTTTCACCATCTGCCCACGTAATCGCGTGATATAGTAAACCACCCGGGAAATTAGGTGATGCGGTAATGCGCCAAACAATAATATTTTAGCTGTTTCTGTTTTAGTGAGTTCGACAGGTCCACTCATAATTATTTCCTTACATCATTTCTATACTTCGTGTTGATCAATCGTTATTACCAGTGGTAACGGGCATTAAAT
>Ga0209987_10000708_pt1 | contig 17654 bp, 15 predicted proteins | sample N074metaG_FD_182134 | JGI IMG/M metagenome (GOLD analysis project Ga0209987, IMG submission 182134) | Deep subsurface microbial communities from Kermadec Trench to uncover new lineages of life (NeLLi) - N074 metaG (SPAdes) (version 2) | ecosystem: Environmental > Aquatic > Marine > Ocean trench... | reverse complement strand
CCGGACCAATGGTGATAGTCGAAGGCAAGGGTATGCGGGTTAAAGACATCAACGGGCGTGAGTACCTGGACGCGGTTTCGGGCGGTGTGTGGACTGTGAACGTCGGTTATGGACGCGAGAGTATTGCAGATGCGGTACGTGATCAACTGGTTAAAATGTGTTATTTCTCCAATTCCGCCGGTAATATCCCTGGCGCAAAATTTGCCAGTAAACTGATCGAAATAATGCCGGGAATGAGTCGGGTCTACTATTCGAACTCGGGTTCAGAAGCCAATGAAAAAGGTTATAAGCTGGTACGCCAGCTTGCGGCACTAAAAAATGACGGTAAAAAACATAGGATTATTTATCGTGATCGTGACTATCACGGGACCACGATAACCGCCCTCTCATCCTGTGGCCAGTCGCAGCGCAAAGATCAGTATGGACCGTTTACGCCCGGATTTATCGAAATGCCACACTGCCTGGCTTACCGCTCTGCGAATGGCGACGACCCTGATTTCGGTGTTCAATCGGCCCGTGAACTCGAAAAAATTATACTGCGCGAGGACCCGGATACCATTGGTTCGGTTTGCCTGGAACCGATAACTGCCGGCGGTGGTGTGATTGTACCCCCCGAAGGTTACTTCGAAACCATCCAGGAAATTTGCAAGAAATACGGTGTGCTACTACATATCGACGAAGTAGTCTGCGGTATGGGCCGAACCGGTAAATGGTTTGGTTATCAGCATTTTGGCGTTAAGCCCGATATCGTCACGATGGCGAAAGGCGTTGCCAGTGGCTACGCGGCCATTTCCGTGACCGTGACCACCGAGGACCTGTTCGAAGAATTTCTTGCCGAACCGGGCGACACGATGCACTACTTCCGCGACATCAGTACCTTTGGCGGCTGCGCAGCCGGACCAGCGGCCGCACTGGAAAATATGCGTATTATCGAAGCGGAAAATATTCTCGAAAATGTTAACAAGATGGGTGATTACCTGATTGATCAGTTACGTGAATTGCAGCAAAAACACCCGATTATTGGAGATGTTCGTGGTAAGGGGCTGTTTGTAGGCGCTGAACTGGTGAAAGATCAAAATACGCGTGAGCCGGTTGACGAATTGGTAGCAGCAGCGGTGGTTGCCGATTGCCTTAAACAGGGTGTAATGATCGGACGTACCAATCGCAGTTTACCCGAATTTAATAATACCCTTTGTTTGAGCCCTGCCCTGATTTGTAGCAAAGACGATCTCGATGAAATCGTCGCATCGATCGATGTCGCTCTGGGAAATTTAACCGCCCAGGTTGAGACAAGTAAATCCCGGTCGAAAGCCATAGCTTAAAATGGTCTGTTCTGCAGCATTTTGCGGTAAAGTGCAGACCTGAATCCTTGGGTAAATAATGTGAAAACTGCTGCCTTAATCGATAGCCATTTTGACCCTGCGCTAATCTTCACCGAGATCCAGGATACTCTCGGCGCAAAGGATTTTATCTACTTGAAGTCGACACGGGTTATCGACTTGTTGTCGAGCATTGCCGGCACCCGAATCGGCAACGACCAGTTGTTTCTCGACAGCTGGAACAGCCTCGAAGAAGATCAATACATGGCCGACGGCGGGCGTTATCGAAAACGCCGCCACGCAATTTTTGCCACCCATGATTCGGCCGGTGCACCGGTATTGATGCCCTATCAACCCCATTACCAGACCCTCGATTACAATTCGATGAATGGTGGTATAGCGCGTTACTTTGCACCGATACTGGTCGATTTGCTGAATAGCCGAACCTTGAGTGCCCTGCTCGGCTTCGGCAATCGTTTGTTCAGTCGGATTTCGGGTAATCACTCTTGGTATATCGAATTGCACCAGTTTCGGATCGAAGCGCGCGACGGTCAAAAAGGCAATCCGACGCCCGAAGGTGTTCATCGCGATGGCGTTGAATTTGTCATCGTGGTGATGATCAAGCGGGTTAATATCGAAAGTGGTGCCACTAGAATTTTTAACCAGGACAACCAGTTGCTCGGTGAATTTACCCTGTTGAATACATTTGACATGGCTATCGTCAACGATAAAAAGGTTTATCACGGCGTAACACCGATCACCCAGCTCGATCCAGATGAAGAGGCCTATCGAGACGTGTTAGTGATAACATTTCGGCGTAAGGACTAAGAAAGCATGATTAAACTGAAACTGACAAATCCGTAACAGGGTTATCGGTTTTATCATCGGGGAATTCTGTGGAAAGAGAGGCAATGAATTTTGATGTGGTCATCGTAGGTGCCGGTCCCTCTGGACTGAGCGCGGGTATCCGGCTTGCGCAACTCGCTCAGCAACAGGAACGCGAGCTGACGATTTGTATACTTGAAAAAGGCTCCGAGGTCGGGGCACATATACTATCTGGTGCGGTACTCGAACCCCGCAGTTTGGATGAACTGATACCGGACTGGAAGGATAAGGGTGCGCCGCTGACAGTTCCGGTCAAGTCCGACAGGTTTCAATACCTGACTAACACTAGGGCAATCTCGTTGCCAACACCGCCGCAGATGCACAACGAGGGCAACTACATTATCAGCCTGGGTAATTTTTGCCGTTGGCTCGCCGAACAGGCGGAAGAACTCGGTGTTGAAATATTCCCGGGATTTGCCGCCGCCGAAATCCTCTATGATGAAGCTGGCGCCGTGCGTGGTGTCGCTACCGGCGACATGGGCATAGGTAAAGATGGCCAGCCAACGGATAATTTCGAGCCGGGTGTAGAACTGATCGGGCGCCAAACCATTTTTGCCGAGGGTTGCCGCGGGTCACTGAGCAAGCAGTTGATGGAGACTTTTGGGCTGTGCGACGGTGTGGAACCCCAGACTTACGGCATCGGCATCAAGGAGTTGTGGGAAATCAGGCCTGAAAAGCATAATCAGGGGAGTACCCTGCACACGATAGGTTGGCCATTGATATCCGATACTTATGGGGGGTCGTTTTTGTACCATATTGCCGACAATCAGGTCGCGGTCGGATTTGTCATCGGCCTCGATTACAAAAATCCACACCTCAACCCGTTCGAGGAATTCCAGCGCTTCAAAAATCACCCGAGTATCAGACCGATCTTTGCAGGGGGCAAGCGCATTTCGTACGGGGCACGTGCTATATCCGAGGGTGGCATCCAGTCGATACCAAAACTAACCTTTCCCGGCGGTCTGCTGGTTGGGGATACTGCCGGATTCCTCAATGTTCCAAAGATCAAGGGAACGCATACGGCGATGAAATCTGCGATGGTGGCTGCCGAAGCTGTGCTCGGACTGCTAGCGGTCGAATATGATGAAGAAAATCCGGGTCCGGCACTGGAAGCGATCGCCTACCCCGAAGAGCTGAGAAAAACCTGGCTGTGGAGCGAGTTACACAGGGTTCGCAATATCCGTCCGGCTTTCCAGAAGGGCCTGTGGGCAGGTCTCGCCAATGGCGCACTTGAGTCGTATATTTTACGCGGCAAGTCACCCTGGACGCTTGGACATCACAAGGATCACGAGCAGACGGGCAAGATGAATGACTATGCCAGGATCGACTATCCAAAACCCGACAATGAAGTCTCGTTTGATCTTTTGTCATCGGTATTCCTGTCCGGAACCAATCACGAGGAGAACCAGCCTGCACACCTGAAGCTAAAAGATGAAAGCATTCCGATTGAACTGAACCTGGCACAATATGATGCACTGGAACAACGTTATTGCCCAGCAGGCGTCTACGAAATTATCGAACTCGATGGTAAGCCCGCACTGCAAATCAATGCTCAAAACTGCGTGCACTGTAAAACCTGCGACATCAAGGACCCGAGTCAGAATATTAACTGGGTGGTGCCGGAGGGAGGGGGGGGACCCAATTACCCCAACATGTAAAAAAGTGCATCGTAAGTTTGCACTTTTTCCGCGATGGCGTTGTCTGCGTCGTGCTCAAGCAGTCATGTATCGGTAATACACTCCTGCTCTGCGCGCGGCGCATCCTAGCCCTCACAAAAAAATCACAATCTTACGACGCACTTTTTAGCTTCGATTAATTTTCGTCATTCCAGCCGCCAGAGCCGGAATCTTATAATGAATCGTCATTCCGACCTCAGAGCCGGAATCCAATACTACAGAGGTGCCTTATGCCACATTGTATTATTGAGTACTCATCCGACGTTGCTGATCAGGTCTCGATCCGGGAACTGATCGAAGCAACTTTTCAGGGCGCATTGAGTTCGGGTTTATTTCCCGAATACGATATCAAGACACGTGCTTACGCCTGTGAACATCACCAGACTGGTTCAACACGGGACTCATTTGTGCATGTTAGCGTGTGCCTGTTATCGGGCCGTGATGACGCGCAAAAGGCTGACCTGAGCGAAAAGGTACTCGCGCAGATTGAACCAATGCTGCCCAGCGTGGCGAGTGTCGGTGTTGAGATATGCGATATGCATCGCGCTAGTTATCGCAAACGGGTGTTGAGTAAACAGGCGGGCACTTAACCGGGTTTGGACGGTCACAAGTATATAGGTGTCCTGATGGTAAAACTTCGTTTTTATTGCGGTTTGTTGTGGATCGGGATATTGGCTGTATTCCCGGTCACCAGCTTGGCGGTCGAGTCAGTGCTTCTGATCGGGTCTGTTGAAAATTTATGCCCAGATGAACCCTACTGTTTTAATCTACGCGTTGAAGCGGAATATCTAGCGCTTGCCGATGAGTTGATCAACGTGCGCTACAAACAGGTGACCACTATCTTTGATCCAGAGAATTACGAGCTAACCCTGGAACAAAGCAATATTATTCCGGGGTCTCATTTACGCCTGTTGCTTGTGCCAGATCCGAAAGGGGTAAAACACGGCTATCGGGCAAGTTATATCTGGGTTGGTGATTAAATGTGTCTCAACAGGGTGCATTCGCAAAAGCCAATTGAGCTTAAATAATCAGCTAAGGCTTCATTTGACAGGCCTCGAGAAATACCTGATGCACGGTCTCTGGTGAAATACCGCTCAGCTTATACAACAGGTCCCAGGCTGGCTTTTCGCTAATTTTCAAATACTCGTTGTCCGGTTCAATTGATTTCTGGTGGGCACAGATGCAGACGCTCATGCATAGTCGCATGCAAATAAAACTGAATAGGACTCTTATCTCATTTTTGCGTAGTGGCAGGGACTCGTGGTAACCCTGGATAATCGAGGCTGCAGCCTCGAGCGGTTTGCTTTTACCCATCATTGCATAGGCCGCTGCAACGGCGGGCTCGACCACTAACCAGGAGTACACCATGTCACCGAAATCGATAATACTGCTTATCGTCAGCTCGCCTGGTTTGTCGCCGGCAACCAGCAAGTTATTGTCGTTAGCATCGTTATGAATCACCGCCCGCCGCAGACTCTCACTCGAAGGTAATACGCTATTGCGAAACAGACCCTCAAAATATTCGACCAGTTTGCGTTTATGATCCGATTCGAGCACCGATTTAAATCGTTCGAGAGTAGTCAGCGCTTCGAACATATTCCAGATAAAGCGTCGCTTTAAAACCGCATGGTCAAAATCCTGCAATGAGCTATCGAGTCGAGCCAATACCCTGCCCAGATCTTTCAATAGATCGGGCGTGTGCGGCACGACACTTGATAGCAGGCGACCTTCGACGTAGTTCAACATCCGGCAATAATGGTCTATACCGCCTTCATCGGTAACCGTTTCTATTACCCTGGCGTTGAGCGACTCGACACTCGATGCCGACCGCGGCATCACTTTATCGGCAGCCAAGCGCTCCAGTACCAGATGCTGGCATTCGAGCAATCCGTAAGTTTCGTCGCGGTTGGCTATTTTGAACACGTATCGGCCACTATCGCTGGCTACCAGATAATTCAAATCGCGCTCGCCGTTCAGGCGGCGTAATCTGCCCTCGATGCCGAACAGATCGCCGACCATACGAGTTACCTGGTCGACGCTGAATGCGGGTAATACACAGGTCCTGGTCATGGAAAAGTTAATAGCCTAATAATATCCCCATCTTACTAAAGACCCGCTTGACTGAGTACCATTGCGGACTGAATATTAATTCGGAGCCTGGCCTTTATAGTATAAAATCCAAATCGGGCATGTCGCTGAGCAGTACCTACGGGTCGTGTTTACCGAACTATCGAGTCCTATTAATCTATAATTTCGAATGTACTAATTGAGGTAGAGTCAATGTCCCTGCGCCTGGGTATAGATACCGGTGGAACCTTCACCGATGCGGTTCTAGTCGATGACGACAAGTGTATCGTTGCGGCCGAAAAAGCCCTGACCACGCGCTTCGATTTAACCACGGGTATAGGGGATGTAATCGCAATGCTGCCTGCACCAATGCTTAAGCAGATCACGATGGTATCTCTATCGACTACCCTGACTACCAATTCGGTGGTTGAAGGACTCGGGGCACCGGTTTGTGTATTGTTGCCAGGTTATAACGCGGCCCAGGTCAAGCAGAGCGGACTGCTTGATATTCTGCCACAACAACTGGTGGTGATACTCGAAGGTGGCTTCGATGCGGTAGGCCAGGAGCAAAACAAGCTCGATGAAGATAGCGCCCGCCGTGCAATTATCAAACTGCAGGACCAGGTATCGGCATTTGCCATTTCGAGCATGTTTGGCACTCGCAATTCCAGCCATGAAAATAAACTTAAGGCCCTGGTAACCGAAATCACCGGGATGCCGGTTATCTGTGGGCACGAACTCGCTTCGAGCCTCGGCGCACCGAGGCGGGCATTAACCGCTGCGTTGAACGCGCGCATGGTACCGCCAATCAGGGAACTCATTGCATCGGTAAGCGCGATACTTGATCGTCATCAGATCACCGCACCACTGATGATCGTAAAGGGTGATGGCTCGCTCGCGAGCGTTGCGAATGCGATCGAAAAGCCGATTGGTACGGTACTGTCCGGCCCGGCCGCTAGCGTCATTGGTGCCTGTGAACTGAGTGGTTTGAAAAACGCTATTGTCGTCGATATGGGTGGCACCACAACCGACGTTGCAATTATCAGTAATGGTCAGCCGGAACTCGCCAAGGACGGTGCAACCATCGGTGACTGGAAACCGATGATCCAAGCTGTGCGGGTTAAATCGATTGGTCTCGGCGGTGATAGCGAGGTGCGTTTCGGCGGGCATAAGGGGTTAGTGATCGGGCCGCGACGAGTGGTGCCGACCAGCCTGCTCGCACATATGTATCCTGAAGTCATTCCAAAACTCGAAGCACAATTATCCGGGATGGTAAGCGCAAGCAGTAATCGTTTCGTGATGCGCCTCGAAAATAATCCTGCCCTGCTCAATCAGCTAAACAAGGTTGAACGCGAGGCCTGGGATTCGCTGGCCGATGCGCCGGTAGAACTCGACGCTATCCTGCTCGAAAATCGCGGTCATGCGCGTGCGATGGCTCGCCTGAAACGCCTCGGCCTTGCCATCTATAGCGGATTTACGCCTTCCGACGCGGTGCATGTACTCGGTATTAATTCGCACTGGAGCCGATCAGCGGCCGAATTATCGGCAAGGATCTGGATGCGCCAGATACGCTACCTCTATGGTTACGGAAACTGGGGTGTCGATGGTGTCGAGCAAGCCTGTGAAGAGGTATACGAGTTGGTGAAGTCGACAATCAGTCGAACCCTGATCGAAGTAGGGCTCAATGAGTCCAAATTTTCGCAAGGTGCGCGTACCCGGGGAGTTATCGAGGTACTCACCGAAATGGTGTTGAAAAGCGGCCAGGAAGACAAGGCTAAGCCACTATTCAAAGTCGAATTCGCCGGTGATTATCCGATAGTGGCAGTGGGTGCCCCGGCTGCCAGTTATTATCGCGACGTCGCCGAGTCAATGAATATCGGCCTGCATCTGCCCGAGCATGCCGACGTCGCGAATGCATTTGGTGCGGTGATGGGCAGCGTAATTCAGCGCGCGCAAGTGACCGTAACGCAGCCACAGCACGGTACATTTTGCCTGTTCAACAACGACCAGCCGCAGCATTTCGACACACTGGCCGCGGCGAAAAAATGTGCCGAGGCGATCGTCCTACAGGAAGCCGAGCGCAGGGCGCTCGATGCCGGTGCCAAGGACCCGCAAGTGACGCTGAGTTACGAAGATATCCATGTTAAAGACGAAATAGACGGTGAACTATTCCTCGAATCGATGATCATCGCCACTGCGATTGGTCCGGCCTGCGACTGGCAAGGTGGCGATGCGACATGAATCTGTCTGGCCTCGCGGCTAAACTCGAGACCTTTGGCCTTCACCTGCGTGGGGTGACTGGCCTTTCCAGGGAAGAACTCAAATCGTTTCAGATTGATGTTGGCACTGATGTTTCAATTGCGCTGGTCGGTAATATCGGTTCCTCTTACTGGCCGGTTTTCAGCCAGTCATCCGAGTATCGGGATGGAAAACCCGATCCACTCGACCGTTGGAGTAGGCGTGTTGCCGAAAAGGTGGCGAAAGCGATTGGGGCGAGCGCTATCTATCCATTCGAAGGACCCCCTTATTACCCATTCTTGCAATGGGCGAAACGGGCCGAACCTCTCAGCCATTCGCCGATGGGACTGATGATCCATTCGAACTATGGTCTCTGGCATTCGTACCGGTTTGGGCTATTGCTATCCGAGGCGAAAGCACCGGATACGCCTGGTATATCGGTAGAGAGTCCGTGCCTGAATTGCGACGGCCAACCCTGTCTGCACCGCTGCCCGGTGGATGCATTCAGTAAAGGGGGTTATGACGTGGATTCATGCGCCGCCTATCTAAGGCAAACATCCGATGCCCGCTGTCACCAGGAAGGATGCCTGGCGCGGTTGGCCTGCCCGGTGGGTGATGCATATCGATATGATACCGCGCAGCACACTTTCCATTTGCGTGCATTTCTCGGCACTCGACTATCCCTCACCCCAGCCCTCTCCCAGGGGGGGAAGGCGTTACCCCCTGGGAGAGGGCTGGGGTGAGGGTCAGGAACCTAACCCTGTGCCTGTACAGCGGTCATTGCAATCATGTAGTAAATATCTTCGGTCGAGCATCCGCGTGATAAATCGTTGGCCGGGTGATTCAATCCCTGCATGATCGGGCCGATTGCGATTGCACCACCCAGGCGTTGGGCTATTTTATAGCCGATATTGGCGGCGTTTAAATCGGGAAAAATTAAGACGTTGGCATTGCCCCGGGTTTTTGAGTCGGGCATCTTGCGTTCGACGATCGAGGGAACCAGTGCGGCGTCGAGTTGAATGTCACCATCGACCGCTAATTGCGGATCTTTTTTTCGAACTATTTCAGTTGCCTGGCGCACCTTGTCGACGAATGGATGATCAGCGCTGCCGTTGGTCGAAAAAGACAGCATTGCGACACTGGGATCACGCTCGAGAATGCGTTGCGCGCTTTGCGTCGTGGCGAGGGCAATGTCTGCCAGTTGCTCGGCGCCTGGATCCACCACCAATGCACAGTCGGCAAATAGCATCGCCTGTTTGGGTTCGTGGTGTAAGGCTTCAAATATCATCAGGAAAAAACTCGACACTGTATTAATGCCGGGTGCGACACCAATAATCTGCAGGGCCGCGCGCACACAATCACCGCTGGTATAGCGGGCCCCGGCAATCGTGCCATCAGCATCACCGGCCCGTACCATCAGGTCGGCAAAGTGTAATTGATCCAGCACCAACTCCTGTGCCTGGTCGATTGTCATGCCTTTCTTAGCGCGTAGATCGAGCAGGTTTCGCGCATAGTCGTGCGCCCTGGTTGATGATTTCGGATTCTCGATACGAATACCCTCGAGTGAAATCCCGACTTCGTCGGCTAGCGCTCCGATAGTTCCAGGGTCGCCAACCAGAATACAGTTCGCGATGCCCTCGCGCGTAGCGCGTTCTGCCGCCTCGATGACGCGAATGTCATCGCCCTCGGCCAAAACGATGGATCTTGGGGCGACACGAGCCTGGTTAATAATAGTATTTAAAATTTTCATTGGGTATCACTACTAGATTTAGGGCAGAATAGGGTTTCACAAGAAATCAGGCAAGTCCCTGATCACTAACAAACCAGCCAGTCTAGGCCAACTATGAAAATTGGTGTACTAAAAGAAATCCATGTGGGTGAAAAGCGGGTCGCGACGACACCCGAGGTAGCTGAAAAACTGATTTTGCTCGGGTTTGATGTCATCGTCGAATCCGGCGCCGGCGCCGGTGCCAACTTTGCCGACAAGGCCTACCAGGATGCGGGTGCTAAAATCAGCAAGAATGCCCAATCGACCTGGGCCGAATCCGACCTGGTGATCAAGGTACGCCCGCCGCAGCAAAATCCGGCACTCAACCAGCACGAAATCGACCTGATGCCGAGTGGCTGCCGACTCATCTGCTTTCTCTGGCCTGCACAAAATGAAAAATTGCTCAAACTACTGGCCGCACGCAATGCAACTGCCCTGTCCATGGATAGTATTCCGCGCATCTCGCGGGCGCAAAAACTGGATGCCCTGAGTTCGATGGCGAATATCGCCGGTTATCGAGCGGTGATCGAGGCTGCGAGTAAATTTGGGCGATTTTTTTCCGGTCAAATCACAGCTGCTGGCAAGGTTTCTCCCGCCAAGGTGATGGTAATCGGCGCTGGTGTCGCCGGACTTGCCGCCATTGGTACGGCCAAGTCCCTGGGTGCAATCGTTCGTGCTTTTGACACGCGACCGGAAGTTAAAGACCAGATTCAAAGCATGGACGCCGAATTTCTCGAACTCGAGTTTGAAGAAGATGGCAGTGGCGAAGGCGGTTACGCCAAGGTAATGAGTAAGGAATTTATCGATGCCGAGATGGCATTGTTCGCCGAACAGGCAAAAGAAGTCGATATCATTATTACCACTGCATTGATCCCCGGTAAACCTGCGCCGAAATTGATCACCAGTGCAATGGTGGAAAGCATGCGCGATGGCAGCGTCATAGTCGATCTGGCGGCGGAACAGGGGGGTAACTGCGAGCTCACTGTGCCCGGCAAAGTGGTTGTAAAACACGGCGTCAATATAATTGGATACACCGATTTACCCAGCCGTCTGGCCGCGCAGTCGAGTCAATTGTATGCGACTAATATATACAACCTGATCGAGGAAATGTGCCCTGAAAAAGATGGCAATATCCTGGTCGATATGGAAGACGTAGTAGTGCGTGGCGCCACGGTAGTAAATCAGGGGGAGATCACCTGGCCACCTCCACCTATTGAGGTGTCGGCCGGCCGCAAACCTACATTCGGCGGGCAGACGGTTACCGCCGAGCCCGAACCGGCAAAACCGGTGGCGCAACCTTCGCAAGTGGCAAAGGTAGCGAAAAGCGCAAGCCTACCAATGCTTATCGGTGGGCTGGTATTGTTCGGTCTCGGGCTGGTAGCGCCGCCATCCTTTATGGCGCATTTCACTGTTTTTGTGCTGTCCTGTTTTATCGGTTACATGGTGATCTGGAATGTCACGCCGGCCTTGCACACGCCGTTGATGAGCGTGACTAACGCGATTAGCAGCATTATTGTTCTTGGCGCGCTGACCCAGATATCGTCAGATAATCCCACTATCATGTACTTGTCGGTATTTGCCCTGCTGATCACCAGTATCAATATTGTTGGTGGTTTTTCAGTCACGCAGCGCATGCTGCAAATGTTCAAAGGGTAGCCCGGATGTTTTATCAAGGCGGGGCCTCGCATGCCTGAAAGCTTAATCAATGTCTCTTATCTCGGTGCCGCGATCCTGTTTATCCTGGCGCTCGGTGGACTAAAGGATAACCAGTCAGCACGGCGCGGAAACCTCTACGGTATGATCGGCATGACGATAGCAGTGCTGGTCACTATTTTCGCCTTCGTCAGCAAAAACCATAATATTCTGATCGCGGTAATGGTCGTCGGCGGTGTCGCAGGGTTCATACTTTCACGTCGGGTGAAAATGACGCAGATGCCGGAGCTGGTGGCGATTTTGCACAGTCTTGTCGGTCTCGCAGCAGTGCTGATCGGCTACGCCAATTTCATGGATCCGGGTATCGAATATATCGGTGCAGAAAAAACTGTCCACGACGTAGAAATTTTCATCGGTATCTGTATTGGCGCGCTAACCTTCACAGGTTCGGTAATTGCTTACGCAAAACTCAGCGCAATCATCAGTGGCAGGCCGTTAATGTTGCCCGCCAGACACTGGCTCAATCTGGCGATGTTAATTGGTGTCATCGTATTTGCAGTCAAGTTCGTCGGCGCGGAAAATCATGCTGATGCGCAAATTATGTTAATCGCCATGACGATTATCGCGCTGGTCTACGGTATCCATATGGTCGCCGCCATCGGCGGTGCCGATATGCCGGTGGTTATCTCGATGCTCAACAGCTATTCGGGCTGGGCGGCGGCTGCAACCGGTTTCATGCTGTCGAACGACTTGCTGATCGTTACCGGCGCATTGGTCGGCAGTAGCGGCGCGATCTTGAGTTACATCATGTGTCGTGCGATGAACCGAAACTTTATCAGCGTAATAGCCGGTGGTTTCGGAACTTCGGGTGGCTCGTCGAGCGCAACCGTTAGTAGTGATCAGGGTGAAGTGCAAACCATCGATATCGGAGAAACCGCGCACCTGCTGAATAGCGCCAGCGAAGTCATGATCGTGCCGGGCTATGGCATGGCGATGGCGCAGGCGCAACACGCGGTGTCGGAAATCACAAAAATTTTAATGGCCAAGGGCATTAATGTTCGCTTCGGCATCCATCCGGTCGCGGGCCGTATGCCGGGCCACATGAACGTGTTACTCGCAGAGGCGCATGTGCCTTATGACATTGTGTTCGAAATGGACGAGGTCAATGACGATTTCCCCAACATCGATGTATCGATGATCATCGGTGCCAACGATACGGTAAACCCCTCGGCACAGGAAGACGAGAACAGCCCGATCGCTGGTATGCCGGTACTCGAGGTATGGAAAAGTGATACTGCAATCGTGCTGAAACGCAGTATGGCCGCAGGCTACGCCGGCGTCGATAATCCGCTATTCGTTAAGGAAAACACGAAAATGCTATTCGGTGATGCCAAGGAAAGCCTGGATCTATTGATCAAGGCGCTTTAATCACTGGCGATAAACTGCAACCAGTTTAAAATCACAGGGTCATACGCGATCGCCCGGTTAGTCAGATGTCTTTTACCATTGGAGCATGAAACAGGCACCGGGCATAAGTGACTATTTATGGATCGCCAGCGAGATCTGTTATTACCTCGGCCTGATGGCCGCCTTTTTGATCCCGACGCTGGCATTAATATTATGGATGATGAGCCTGGTAGATAAGGCTGACCCCAACTACTGGTATCTCCTGATCGCGTGGGGGATGTCGATAATGTTGTTTCTGGCCGGTGTGATGATCAAAAACCGGATTTGTTCAGCCGAAAAAAGTGAACAAGAGAGCTGACCAGGTGTATTCCGGCGAAAAGCTAAATAGCATCAGCCACCTGGTGGGCGCAGCCCTTGCGCTAATCGGGCTCGGCGCGCTGCTTAGTGTGGCCATTCAGACGCGGGACCCCTGGGTCATTAGCAGTTTCAGTGTGTTTGGTATATCGATGGTACTGCTTTATACCATGTCGACGCTGTATCACAGCTTTAGCGCTTCCAGGTTGAAATATATTTTTCGGATTTTCGACCACATATCGATTTACCTGCTGATAGCCGGTACCTATACCCCCTATATGCTAGTCACTCTGCGTGATGGCAATGGCTGGCTGATAATGGGCATTATCTGGACGCTTGCAGTGGCGGGAATTCTCAGTGAAGTTTTTTTATCCGGTCGTGCGGTAAAAGTCGGCCAGATGATAATTTATCTTGGAATGGGCTGGGCCTGTTCTTTCGACTTCGCCAGCCTCAAAATCGCACTGCCGGAATCAGGCTTGTTATGGCTGACGGCTGGCGGCCTGACCTACAGTGCAGGGGTGGTTTTTTATATCCTGGACAAGATGGATAAATTGACCCACGCGCATGGTATCTGGCATTTTTTTGTGCTCACGGGCTCTATCTGTCACTTTATTTCAATTATCGGCTATGTCAGGTAGGGTTAATAGAGCTGCGTGGTGTTCGTGACCGTTGGGTTTGAACACCATTGCCAAGCCAGGAAGCGCCGATGAATCATCGAATCATATTTAATACCCCGGTAGTGTTTCACCTTTTCTATGCCCTTGCCTGGCTTGGGCTTCGCCTTGCGGGCTGGAAACTCAAGGGGCGACCTCCCAAGGTGCGCAAGTTCGTCATCATCGCCTATCCTCACACCAGCAACTGGGATTTCCTGCTGGGCATGTCTGCTTGTATCATTTATCGAATAAAAGTCTACTGGCTGGGTAAGGACAGTTTATTCAAGGGTCCGGCGGGCCCGCTAATGAGATGGCTGGGCGGTATACCGGTTGACCGAAGTAAAGCACATGATTTCGTTCAGCAGGCTATCGAAGCATTTGATCAGTCAGACGAGCTGGTGATCGGGGTGGCTCCCGAAGGAACCCGATCACGGGTTGAGAAGTGGAAAACAGGTTTTTATCATATAGCCGCCGGTGCGAAAGTGCCCATTGCCCCAGGTTATCTCGATTATCCTAATAAAGAATTGGGGTTTTTGGAGAGTTTTACCCCTAGCGGAAATATAGATGAAGATATACTGACAATTAAAGCAGCTTACGGGACTATCAAGGGCAAAAACGCAGACCAGTCGCAATAATTAGTAAGGCCAGGCAACCAGGCCGCGAAGAATAATCGCCCAGGCTTCGTACAATATGCAGGCTGACTCGATTTTCAGGCCCGGTTTCCTCCATCCAGCACCAGCGGGTAACCGGTAATAAATCGTGCCGAATCGCTGGCCACGTAAAGCACCATATGCGCCACTTCTTCGGCACTGCAAACCCGGTTCAACGGAACCCCTCGTGCCGATTCGTCAAGCCCTGTTTCGGCATCGATCCCTCGATCCCGAAATTCGCTTCGCAGCATCGGTGTGTCGACATCACCTGGGCAGATCGGCACTATCCGAATACCATCATTTGCATAGTCGAGGGCCATCGCGCGGGTCATCTGCAATACCGCGCCTTTGCTGGCACAATAGGCGGTCAGGTGACGACTGCCGGTAAGGGCGGCATCGGATGCTATGTTGACGATGGTGCCGCCGTCGGCTTTCAAAATCGGGATTGCCGCGCGACAGATATAAAACATTCCGCTGACGTTGACGTTCATCGTGTCATTCCATTGTGAGTCGGACGTCTCTTCGGCGGTTGCATGGTAGATAATGCCGGCAGAATTAACCACGATATCGAGACCACCGAGCGTTTCATTACTGTGCGCGACGATTCGGTTACATTCCTCGCTGAGTGAAATATCTCCCTGGACGAAGTCAATGCTGCCCGGCGCATTACCCAACTGATGGATGATCCCTTCAGCCCGATCCCTGTTGCGGCCGCTAATCATCACCCTGGCGCCCGAATTTGCGAATGCGACTGCAGTGGCTTCGCCGATGCCGGAGGTGCCGCCGGTAACCAGGACTTTTTTCTGTTTAAAATTGAATTTTATTGTCGCTTTGCCCATGATAGTTCCGATCGAGTGGAGTTTGTTCGAACATTTTATATTTCGAGTGAACCAGGGAGTACCCTATTATTTCGGATTTTTTCGTGACAGGCACGATAAAGATTATGCATATTTTGAAAATTGCAGCCTTTTCACATAATAACGCGGGCGGTAACCCGGCCGGTGTTGTGCTTAACGATGAAATGCCCGCTGATGATGTAATGCTCGGGGTGGCTGCAGATCTTGGTTATTCTGAAACGGCATTTTTAACACCGGTAGAGGGTGGCTGGAGAGTGCGATACTTTTCTCCAGAGCGAGAGGTACCATTTTGTGGTCACGCCACAATCGCCAGTGGTGCGGCATTGGCTAAACAGTCGGGAGCTGGCGAGTACAGGCTTTTTCTCAACGAGGGTGAAATTTCGATTAGCGTCGAAGCAGATGAAGCTAATTTTAACGTGGCGTTACAATCGCCACAGACATGGTCGAAAATCGCAACGCATGATCTAGTCGATACTATTTTAGGGTTGTTTCATTTATCCCGCGCGGATTTGAATCCCGATTTTCCGGTGAGCATCGCATTCGCTGGCGCGCGGCATCTTGTCATTGTCTTAAACGATCGTAATACGCTCGCCAACATGAACTATGACTTCGATGCGGTGAAATCGATTATGCTCGAGCAGGACTGGATTACCATCAGCTTGCTATATAACGAGTCAGACACATTATTCCATTCGCGTAATGCCTTTGCTTTTGGCGGCGTTGTCGAAGACCCGGCAACCGGTGCGGCTGCCGCGGCCCTGGCTGGCTACCTGAGGGATATTGACTGGCGGGGCGAGGATAAATTCGAGATTTTACAGGGATTCGATATGGGTACGCCTTCTCGGTTACTGGTTGAGTATGGCCCTACAAAGGGTGCAAGCGTAACGGTCAGCGGTATGACAAGAAATATTCCAGACTAACCCCAATGAACAATTTCACACACCTTCTTTCGCCGCTGCTAATCGGCAAAACCGAGGTTCGCAACCGGATACTGGTTTCGGCTCACGTGCCGGGTTTTGCCGAGAACAACAAGCCCGGTGATCGCTATATCGCCTATCATCGTACCTATGCACGCAACGGGGTTGGCCTCCAGATTACCGGTGGCACCCCGGTGCACGAGTCTGGCTTGCTAGGTGTCGGGAGCGATGGAATATGGAACCTCGATGACAGCATCCTACCCGGATATGCGGCCCTGAGCGACGCGGTGCACCAGGAGGGCGGCTGCATCCTGGCGCAACTGGCGCATAGTGCGGGGACGGTACTCATCGACCAGCCTGGTCGCGAGAGCTGGGCAGCTTCAGCGATCCGGTCGGAAACCACGGGCAATATTGCGCATGCAATGAGCATTTCTGAAATCGATGAGGTCATCGCGGCATTCGCTGCGGCCGCCGGTCGTGTCGTTGCCGGGAATATGGATGGCGTCGAGATCCTTGGGGCGTTTGGTTATTTACCCCAGGCGTTCCTGTCACCGCTGACCAATCACCGCGACGATCGTTATGGTGGTAGCCTCGAAAACAGGATGCGATTTGTGCTGGAACTGCTTGAATCCGTACGATCGTCGATTGGGCCAGATCCGATTCTTGGCCTGAGAATTCCCGGTGATGAACTGGAGCCAGGCGGATTGACGATTGATGATATGAAAATCGTCGCGCAACTGGTCGCGCAAACAGGCCTGATCGACTACCTGAACGTGATCGCTCATACCAATATTTCGCATACAGGCCGGGCAAGGCACTGGGCACCGACGCCCGCCAAACATGGGGAGTTTGTCCATCTTGCACAGGCGATTCGATCGGTCGTCAATCTACCAGTGTTTGCAGTTGGTAGAATTACCGATCCAATCCACGCGGAAAGAATTATTGCCGACAAACAGGCGGATATGGTAGGTATGACCCGGGCCCATATCTGTGACCCTGAAATAGTTGCAAAGATTAAGCGCGGTGATTTGAAGCAGATTCGCCCCTGTGTCGGAGCAAATACCTGTATTGCCAATCGTTATGTCGGCAAACCAATCAACTGTATGCATAACGCTATGGTGTCGTCACCGGGGGTCGAGTTAGTGGCTTCGCAAAAATCGCGAAAGGTGGTGGTAATTGGCGCGGGACCGGCAGGACTGGAAGTCGCCCG
>Ga0209987_10000706_pt1 | contig 17660 bp, 13 predicted proteins | sample N074metaG_FD_182134 | JGI IMG/M metagenome (GOLD analysis project Ga0209987, IMG submission 182134) | Deep subsurface microbial communities from Kermadec Trench to uncover new lineages of life (NeLLi) - N074 metaG (SPAdes) (version 2) | ecosystem: Environmental > Aquatic > Marine > Ocean trench... | reverse complement strand
GCTGGCTACTGCTGGAGATACCTTCCTCGGAGGCGAGGATTTCGACCGGCGCCTCGTCGCTCACGTATTGAAGGAATTTCAGGAGGCCGACGGCATCGATCTGAGCAACGACCTGATGGCTTTGCAGCGCCTCAAGGATGCCTGTGAAAAAGCGAAGTGCGACCTCTCTTCTCTGAACGTGACCGAGATCAATCTGCCTTTCATTGCGAACGACGAGGGGGGCGCGCGCCATCTAAACATGGAAATCACGCGGGAAACTCTCGAGGGGCTCATCGGTGACATCATTCATAAGACGATGGACGCGGTGCAGCAATGCGTCACGGATGCGGGCCTGACACCCGCCGATATCGATCAGGTCGTGCTGGTTGGTGGACAGACTCGCATGCCACTCGTACAGCAGTGCGTGACCAATTTTTTCAAGAAGGCGCCTCATAAGGGCGTGAACGCCGATGAAGTGGTGGCGATGGGCGCTGCAATCCAGGCCGACATTCTCGCCTCGCAGGACGACAGCATTCTGTTGCTCGACGTAACCCCGCTCTCTTTGGGAATTGGAACGTTCGACGGACAATTTGCACCGCTGATCGCCCGGAACACGACAGTGCCGACCCGAAAATCTCATACGTTTACAACGACCCGAGACGACCAAACCGCGGTAAAGATCCGGGTTTTGCAGGGAGAGAGCAGTCAAAGCGATGAGAACCACCTGCTCGGTGAGTTCGTACTGACTGAAATTCCCAGGGCGAATGCGGGGGAGCCCGAGATCGAGGTTTCGTTTGAAATCGATTCCGACGGCATTGTGAACGTGTTCGCGCGCGATGTGGCAACGGAGCGTGAGCAGAGTATCACGGTCAACGCGGCCGGTACGCTATCGGAAGATGAAATAGCGCAGATCATCAAAGAGAACGAAGAGTATGAACTCCCCAAATAGCGTCTTCAGCGTGAATGGGAGTCGGCTGCTCGCAGTCGAAATCGATCGGCATTGCGCGAACAGAGTGCTTCGATGAGCGGCCGTTCGCTGCTCGATTACGTGGACGCGCCGATCCTTGTGGGTGATCCCGATGGACGGGTGGTTCACCTGAATCCGTCCTTCGAGTCCCATTTTGAAATTTCGTTGGATCACGTCCGTGGTAAGGAGTTGGCCACTCTATTTGAAGGAGGGGCGCGTGAGGCGGTTCTGAGGGCAGTGGCGGAAGTCTGCGGCGGCACTGGACCCGTTCGCTTTCCGTTGCGCGAAGGGGATTTCGGCTACAGGGCGGTGGCTTCGCCGATTTCGGCAGAGAACGACCGCGTCGGTGTCGTGATCCTGTTTACCGTTGAACTCAGCAGCGATCGCCGAATGATCGAGTGCGCGAAAGAGATCCAGGAGCCAATCGAGGAGCTCACCCGATGTCTCGGCGAGTTTTCCGAGCAGGTCGGAGGGCGCCGAGCCGAGCGCTATCGCCTGATGCTGGAGGACGTTGCCAACGCGGTCGAGCTCTTGCGGAAGCGAGCCGACGAACTCCAGGGCCTGCTCTCGGGTACTACCACGACCAATCCCTGAACCGGGGCCATCAACATCGCGTGTGACCTGGACGGAAGCTTCTGTAGACTGCCCGGCCGGAGGCGCCGGCTGATGTCCGCAAGACGTCGAGTGAAAAGGGTCTGCCTGGCTTATAGCGGTGGTCTGGATACTTCTGTGATCCTCCACTGGCTGATTCACAGCTATGAATGTGAGGTCGTGGCCTACACGGCAGACGTGGGCCAGGAAGAGGAACTCACCGGGCTCCCGGAGAAGGCCCGGGAGACCGGTGCGGTCGACTGCGTGATCCGCGACCTGCGCGAAGAGTTTGCGCGCGACTTCGTGTTTCCCGCGATTCGCGGAGGGGCGATCTACGAGGGCACCTACCTGCTCGGGACCGCTCTTGCGCGGCCGCTGATCGCAAAACACCACGTTGAGGTTGCTCTTGAAACCGGCTGCGATGCGGTCGCACACGGAGCGACCGGCAAAGGCAATGATCAGGTTCGGTTCGAACTCGCATTCCGAGCCCTCGCTCCCGACCTCCATATCATCGCGCCGTGGCGAGAGTGGGACATCCGATCGCGGTCCGACTGTTTCGCGTACTGCGAGAAGTATAAAATCCCAGTTACGGCGACACTCGAAAAGCCCTACTCGATAGATCGCAACCTGATGCATGTCTCCTACGAGGGCGGGGTTCTCGAAGATCCCTGGTGCGCGCCCGATGAATCGATGTTCATCATGACGAATTCCCCCGAGAAGGCGCCGGACCTGCCTGCCGAGATCGTGATCGCTTTTGAGCGCGGAACGCCGGTGTCGATCGATGGAGAAACGCTGTCGCCCGCCCAGTTGCTGCACAAGCTCAATGCACTCGCGGGGGAACACGGCGTGGGTCGGGTAGACATGGTCGAGAATCGCTTCGTGGGCCTGAAATCTCGCGGTGTCTACGAGACGCCCGGCGGTACGGTCCTGCATATCGCCCATCGCGCCATTGAATCGATCACCCTCGATCGCGAAGTGATGCACGAGCGCGACCGGCTCTCGCCCCGCTATGCGGAGATGATCTACAACGGATTCTGGTACTCGCCGGAGATGAAGGTTCTTCGGGCGCTGATGGAGGCGTCTCAAGAGAACGTGACCGGAGAGGTCCGGTTGTCGCTCTACAAGGGCAATGTCCGGGTGAACGGAAGACGCTCTCCGGTGTCTCTCTATGATGCCGCACAATCTTCGTTCGAGGACGCCGGCCCCGAGGACACCTACGACCAGCGCGATGCGACCGGCTTCATCCGGCTCCAGGGGCTCCGACTGCCGAAGCTCTAACGCGGATTGCGCGACGTTTCGTGCTCTCCTTCCTGTGCGCTCTCGACTTCGACGCGGTGGGGAAGGTCGGTACCATCGTCGGTCGGGGAGGGCTGAGTTTGTGGAGCGACGGCGCGGGACGACGCTGGAGGCCTGTCTTGCCGCCGATGGATTCTAAATGGGTCCTTTTACCTACAGCTAGATCGTTCCTCAAGCGCGCAACTCGGGCCACCGATTTCAGAGGCCGAGGGGGATGAGATGAGTGCTGGGCCCGATCTGCCCGCCCGCGTCGTCGTCGTAGATGACGATCGTCTGATCCGCGAGATGGTGCGGGACGCCATTGGCAAGTGCGCCCGCGTCGAGTGCTGCGACTCGTCGGAGGCAGCCCTCGAAGCCCTCCACCGCGAGCCCGCGGATCTGATCGTCTCGGATATCACCATGCCCGGCCTTTCCGGGATCGAGCTTCTCGAAGAAGTTCGGCGCCGCTATCCCGCCACCGATTTCATGTTGCTGACGGGCGACGCGACGCTCGAGAGCGCGGTTGGCGCGTTGCGAATGGGTGCCGCCGATTATCTCACCAAACCGATCAACAGCGATGAATTGGCGCTCGTGGTGGAGCGCATCCTCGCACAGCGCCGCCTGTTCGCTGAAAACGAGAAGCTGCGGGAAAACCTGATCACCGTGGAGTCCTGCCGAAACCTGATTCGCTGCCTCGAGCCTGCTGAGGTCTACACGAACGCGCTCGACCTGCTGCTTCAGCATCTTCCGCGCCAGCGCGGACTCGCCCTGTTTCACCGCCGCTCGATTCCCACCGATGGCATCGCCTTTCGGGGCTTTTCAGAATTGGAGGCGCGAGCCCTTCGGGGTGTTTTGATCGGCAAGAAGCCGATCAACATCGATGCGATTTCAATCGTCGAAGTCATCGATGAAGGGCCACTTCACAGCACCTTGCGCGAAATCGGAATCGAGTGCGGAAGGGTGGCTGTGGTTCCGATGCATGGTGGCGATAAGGAGATCGGCGTCCTGTGGTTGTTCGAAGACGGCCGACCCTTCGGGCCAGGAGAACTCGATCGCGCGAAGCTGATCGCCGGGCACGCCGAGCTCGCTCTTGGCAACGCCGAGCGATACAACGAAGCGAAGGACCGAGCGTTCGTCGACGATGTGACGGAGGTCTACAACGTACGCTACCTGTTGCAGGCCGCAGAGCGCGAGATTCACCGTGCCGATCGCTATGGCAATCAAATGACGGTGTTGTTTCTCGATCTTGACCGCTTCAAACTGGTGAACGATCGATACGGACATCTGGTCGGTTCGCACGCACTTCGCAGGCTCAGCGAAGTACTTTTGAGCTGCATTCGCCAAGTGGACACTTTGGCGCGTTATGGGGGAGATGAATTCACGATCCTGCTCCCCGATACGCCGCACGATGTAGCGCTCGACATCGCCGAACGAATCCGCAAGCAGGTGGAGGAGACGCTGTTCGAAGCGGGCCGGGACACGCCATTCCGTTTGAGCATCAGCATCGGCGTCGCGACGTTTCCGCAGCACGGCCGGGACAGGACCAGCTTGCTCGACGTCTCCGACAAGGCGATGTACCGCGCCAAATCGCTGGGTCGAAACTGTGTCTGCTCGGCGGCAGATCTCTGAGCCCGAAATTGGCCGCGGGGCCGGGCGCTCATTGACAATTGACGCCCCGCTCTGCTAAGCAAGTCCGCGATTTCACTCGACTTTTCTATTGAATCAGGAGTCTCGAGGGGCGCGGTGGCGCGAGCGAATTCCGAACTCGACCAGATGGGGAGCCTGCGTCGCAGCCACGCGTGCGGCGCGCTGCGTGCTGCCGATGTGGGCAGCGAGGTCGTCGTCGCGGGCTGGGTACACCGCCGACGTGACCACGGCGGTGTGATCTTTGTCGACCTCCGCGACCACCAGGGACTCGTTCAGGTCGTGTTCCGGCCCGAAGAGTCGGCCGAGAGCCACGAACGGGCGGGAGAGATCCGCTCCGAGTACGTGATCCTTACACGCGGAACTGTTCAGCGGCGGACTCCGGACACCCTCAATCCCAAGATGGCGACGGGCGAGATCGAAGTCGTCGCTCAGGAAGTGCGCCTCCTCAATCGCGCGACACCACCGCCTTTCCCGTTGGAGGACGATCCCGGCGTCGATGAGTCGACCCGCATGCGGTATCGGATCCACGATCTTCGCAGGTCGCCGCTGCAGCGAAACCTGCGCATTCGCCACGCGCTCTACCAGGCGGCCCGCCGGATTCTCTGCGAACGGGATTTTCTCGAGGTCGAGACGCCGATGCTCACGAAGTCGACCCCCGAAGGAGCCCGCGACTTCCTGGTTCCCAGTCGGCTTCAGCCGGGCGAGTTCTACGCCTTGCCGCAATCGCCGCAGCTCATGAAGCAACTCCTGATGGTTGCCGGAATCGATCGTTACTTCCAGATCGTCCGCTGTTTTCGCGACGAGGATCAGCGCGCCGACCGACAGCTCGAGTTCACCCAGATCGATCTCGAGATGTCTTTTGTGGGTGTAGAAGACGTGCTCGCAATCCTCGAAGAGTTGACTGCGGGCGTCTTTCAGGAGGTGATCGGAGTCGAAATTCAACGGCCCTTCTCGCGGATCTCCTACGCCGAAGCGCTCGCGCGTTTCGGGTCGGACCGTCCGGACACCCGGATCCAGCTCGAGCTCGTAGACCTGAGCGAAGCCTTTCGGGAGAGCGGTTTCCGGGCATTCCGCAGCGTGCTCGACGCCGGTGGCATCGTGAAGTGCCTGCCGATCCACGATGCTCAGGAGCTGGGTCGCGGGGCTGTGGATCGTCTCGAAAAATTCGTCAAAAAAGAGCTGGGCGCGAAGGGCCTCGCCTGGATCCGCGTCGCTGAAGACGGCTCCTGGCAGTCACCGATCGTGAAATTCTTCTCTGATGCGGAACGCGCGGCGATCGCGGAGCAAACGGATGCCCGTCCGGGATCACTGCTTTTCTTTCAGGCCGATCAAGCGGCTCGCGCCAACGGGGTGCTCGCCCGCCTCCGCACGGATCTTGGACGCCAGCTCGGGCGGGTGGACGAACGACCCTGGGACGTGCTCTTCGTCGTCGATTTTCCGATTTTCCAGAGAGACGATGACGGCGGGCTCACCTACGTCCACCAACCCTTCGTCGCACCGATCGATGAGGACATTCCGCTGCTCGCAACGGCGCCCGAGCAGGTTCGCGGGACGCACTACGATGTGGTCGTCAATGGCGTCGAGCTCGGCTCGGGCAGCCTTCGCAACCATCGCTCTGACGTCCAGCGGCGCATTCTCGAGATCATCGGGTATTCGAAACAGGAGGCCGAGGCGCGGTTTGGTTTCCTGCTCAACGCCCTCGACTCGGGCGCACCTCCCCACGGAGGTTTTGCGTTTGGGTTGGATCGCTGGGTCATGGTGATGGCAGGTGTCGACAGCCTGCGCGACGTGATCGCATTTCCGAAGACCCAACGGGGCCAGGACCTGCTGATGGACGCACCGACGGTGGTTGAACAGCAACAACTCGACGAACTACAGCTTCGCCACGCTCCACCCGCGAAGCGAGGCGGATGAAGTCAACGATCGAACGCCTCTCTTCTCGCCGCTTGGGATGGCGAATTGACCAAGGATTCTTTATATCGCTTCGGCCATGACGAATTACACCCATCTAAAACCCCCTGATTCCGGAACCAAGATCAAGCGAGGCGCAGACGGCACGCTGAATGTCCCCAGCGAACCGATCATCCCCTTCATCGAAGGCGATGGAATCGGGCCCGACATCTGGGCCGCATCGGTCCGGGTCTTCGACGCCGCCGTCGCAGCGGCCTATGGCGGTGAACGCAAAATTGCCTGGTACGAGATCTACGCGGGTGAAAAGGCCAACCAGATCTACGGGCCGGACAGCTGGCTTCCCGACGACACCACCAACGCGATTCTCGACTACGGCCTGGCGATCAAGGGGCCGCTGACGACACCCATTGGCGGGGGAATTCGATCGATCAACGTGCGCCTGCGCCAGGTGCTCGATCTCTACGCCTGTGTGCGCCCGGTTCGCTGGTACGAGGGGGTTCCGTCCCCGATGAAGGAACCCGGCAAGCTCGATGTCGTGATCTTTCGCGAGAACACCGAGGATGTATACGCCGGAATCGAGTTCGAGCAGGGGACACCGGAAGCCGCGCAGGTGATCGACTTCCTGACCGGCGAGATGGGCCAGTCGATCCGAGCGGATTCGGGTATCGGCATCAAGCCGATCAGCATCATGGGCACCGAGCGCCTGGTTCGCCGGGCGATCCAATACGCGCTCGACCACGGCCGCCAGAGCGTCACGCTGGTCCACAAAGGCAACATCATGAAGTTCACCGAGGGCGCCTTCCGCGACTGGGGTTATGGGTTGGCGAAGCGGGAATTTCGCGATCAGGTCGTCACGGAAGAGGAGCTCTGGGACGATTTCGAAGGGAAACTTCCGGTCGGCAAGGTCTTGATCAACGATCGAATTGCCGACGCAATGTTCCAACAGCTGCTCTTGCGGCCAGACGAATACGATATTCTCGCGACGCCGAATCTCAACGGCGACTATATTTCCGACGCCTGTGCGGCCCAGGTCGGTGGGCTCGGGATTGCACCGGGCGCCAACATCGGTGACCGTGAGGCGCTCTTTGAAGCCACCCACGGAACGGCGCCCAAATACGCGGGCCAGGACAAGGTCAATCCCAGTTCCATGATATTGTCAGGCGTGATGATGCTCGAGTACCTCGGCTGGAACGAAGCCGGAGAGTTGATCGAACGCGCGATCGAATCGGCGATCGACCAAAAGCGCGTGACCTATGATTTCGAGCGCCAGATGGATGGAGCCACCCTGGTCTCGTGCAGCGGATTTGGCGACGTGTTGATCGAAAACATCCAAAAAAGCTAGACACCCGGCCCCGATCAGCCGGAACAGACCCAATGGAGAATCTCCCATGCGTAACAAGATTGCCTTGATCGGTGGCGGTAACATCGGCGGCGTGCTCGCCGAGCAGATTGCCTATCGCGAACTCGGTGACGTCGTGATCTTCGACGTCGTCGAGGGACTTCCCCAGGGAAAGGCTCTCGACATTGCCGAGGGCGCTCCGGTCGTCGGATCGGACGCCCGCGTCACCGGTACCAACACCTACGAAGGTATCGCCGGCGCGAATCTCGTGATCATCACCGCCGGCCTGGCCCGCAAGCCGGGTATGTCCCGCGACGATCTCCTGGCTACGAATCTCAAGATCATGAAGCAGGTCGCTGAGGGAGTCCGAGATCACGCTCCCGACGCAACCGTGATCGTGGTCTCCAACCCGCTCGACGCGATGGTCTACACCTTCAAGGAAATCTCCGGTTTCCCCAAGAATCGCGTGGTCGGAATGGCTGGCGTGCTCGACTCGACGCGCTTCAGAAGCTTTGTCGCTTGGGAACTCGGCGTATCGGTCGAAGACGTGACGGCTCTGGTGCTGGGGGGGCACGGTGACACCATGGTGCCGCTGGTCCGTTACTGTACGGTGTCCGGGATCCCCGTAGATCAATTGCTCTCCGCCGAGACGATCGAAGCAATTGTCGATCGCACCAAGGCGGCGGGCGGCGAGGTCGTCGCTCTGCTCAAGACCGGCTCGGCGTTCGTTTCTCCCGCCGTTTCGGTGATCACGATGGCCGAATCGATCCTCAAGGACAAGAAACGGGTCTTGGGATGCGCGTGCCTCTGTGAAGGGGAGTACGGGGTTGACGGACTGTACGTGGGCGTCCCTTGCGTGCTCGGTGCAGGTGGTGTCGAGAGGATCATCGAAGTGGAACTCAACGCGGACGAGCAGAAGATGTTCGAAGCATCTGTCGAACACGTCAGAACCCTCGTTGATCAGATTCAGCTGTGAACGTCCACGAATACCAGGCCAAGGAGTTGTTGCGCGAGTACGGCGTGCCGGTTCCGGCGGGTACGCTGGCGACGACACCCGCCGAGGCGGAGGCCGCAGCTCGTGGGATGCCGGGGGTCGTTGTCGTGAAGGCGCAGGTCCACGCGGGCGGGCGCGGCAAGGCGGGCGGCATCAAGCTCGCAAAGTCTGCGAACGAGGCCAAGCACGTCGCGAGCGAGATCCTCGGCATGACCCTGCGCTCGCATCAGACGGGCCCCGAGGGCAAGATCGTTCGCAAGGTCTACGTCGAAGCGGGCTCGGAGATCGAGTCGGAGCTCTACCTGGCGGTGGTCGTGGATCGATCCGCAGAGAAGTTGGCGATCATCGCGTCTACCGAGGGTGGGATGGAGATCGAAACGGTTGCCGCCCGGAGCCCAGAAAAGATTCTCACGGTCACCATCGATCCCAATGTCGGGCTCGCCGCCTATCAGGTGCGCGAGATCGGATTCAGTCTCGGTTTTGACACGGACCGGATCGCGAAGCTCGATTCCTTCCTTCGCGGCCTGATGCGGCTCTTCGTCGAATTGGATGCCTCGTTGGTCGAGATCAACCCGCTCGTCGTTACCGTGGGTGGTGATTTGATCGCACTCGACGCCAAGCTCAATTTCGACGACAGCGCGCTGTATCGCCACCCGGAAATCGAGAAGCTTCGCGACCCGGACGAAGAAGAGCCGCGCGAGCGCGAGGCCAGGGAGATCGACCTCGCCTACGTGGGCCTCGATGGAAACATCGGGTGCATGGTCAACGGAGCCGGACTCGCGATGGCGACCCTCGACGTGATCAGCCTCTGCGGTGGAAATCCGGCCAACTTCCTCGATGCCGGGGGTGGGGCCGACCAAGAAAAGGTACGGGACGCGTTCAAGTTGATCCTTCGCGATCCCAACGTAAAGGCGATCTTGGTGAACATCTTCGGTGGAATCGTGCGCTGTGACCTGATCGCCGAGGGGGTCGTCGCCGCCGCGAGCGAACTCGGCCTCGAGGTGCCGCTGGTCGTGCGACTGCAGGGCAACAAGGCCGCAGAGGGGCGCGCGATTCTCGCCAGTTCCGGATTGAACATCACGCCTGTCGAGACCTTGCGAGAAGCAGGGGAGGCCGCCGTGGCGGCAGCTGGCGGCGGGGGGAGGTAGCGATGTCGATTCTCTGTGACAAGTCGACCAAGCTTCTCATCCAGGGCCTCGGTCGAATGGGTCGCCTTCACGCGAAACTCTCGATCGCTTACGGAACCCAGGTCGTCGGGGGCGTTGCGCCTGGTAAGGGCGGACAGCTGATCGACGGGATTCCCGTCTTCGACACCGTGCGCGAAGCCGTGAAGGATACCGGGGCCAATGCGTCGGTGATCTTTGTACCGCCGGCCGGAGCGGCGGACGCCGTGCTCGAAGCCGCAGCTGCGGGGCTCGACCTGACGGCCTGCATCACCGAGGGAATTCCCACGCTCGACATGCTGCGCGCCAAGCGGGCACTCGCGGGATCGCCGATGAGGCTGGTCGGTCCGAACTGCCCCGGGTTGGTCACGCCCGGGCAGTGCCGGATTGGCATCATGCCCGCAGAAATCACGCAGCCGGGCCCGGTCGGGGTCGTTTCGCGCTCGGGGACGCTCACCTACGAGGCGATGGATCAACTCTCACGGCTCGGCATCGGTCAGACGACCTGCCTCGGAATTGGCGGCGATCCGATCATCGGAACGACCTTCATCGACGCGCTGGCCTTGTTCGAGGCGGATCCCGAAACCAAGGCTGTCGTGATGATCGGCGAGATCGGCGGTTCTGCCGAGGAAGAGGCGGCCGAGTTCATCAAGGGGCAGATGAAGACGCCCGTCGTGGCTTTCATCGCGGGGCAGAATGCGCCGCCCGGCAAGCGCATGGGCCATGCAGGTGCGATCATCGCGGGCGGCAAGGGACGGGCCAGCGACAAGATGGCCGCGCTCGAGGCCGCAGGGGTGGCGGTGTCGCGCTCACCCGCTGAGATCGGTTCCACGCTCGCCGATAGCGTTCCCGGATTGAGCCGGTAGCCTCGGCGGAAGAAGTCGTCCAAAATCGAGTTGAAACAGTCCATTGGTCTCGGGCCCGCCGCTCGGGCATCCTTGGATCAATCGTCACCCGGGAGATTGTGCTGTGGGCGCGCTCGTTCACGAATTGACGCTCCTCCAGGAGCGGGACGGCTGGCTGAGCGAGCCCGAATTGAAGGCGCTCGCCAAACGGCTGAAGCTGCCGCTGCACCGGATCGAAAGCGTTTCGACCTTCTACTCGCACTTTCGGCGCACGCCCCCAAAGCGGGTCGAAGTGGCGGTGTGCCGCGACCTCTCGTGTGCGATGGCTGGGGGCGCTGAAGCGGCCGAGCGGTTGCGCGCCGCTCTGGCGGGGCGCGACGACGTGGAGATCCGCGAAATTTCGTGCCTCGGTCGTTGCGATCGCGCTCCCGTGGCCTTTGTCGGCCACGCCGTGGTCTCCACGACCGAACCGGACGAAGCCATCGCGATCATCGATGGGCGACCCGCGAATCCGGAAGTTCGACCGACTCCGAACTGGGGCGAGGCCGAAGTGTATCGGGATCCCGCGGATCGCTATGGGGCGTTGCGCTCGGCGCTCGGCGAGGATCGGTCGGCGCTCTCCGAAACCCTCGAAGCTTCGGGCTTGCGGGGTATGGGCGGGGCCGGATTTCCGACTGGAAAGAAGTGGTCGCTGGTAGCGAGGGAGCCCGCGGCGCCGAAATACGTCATCTGTAACGCCGATGAGAGCGAGCCCGGAACCTTCAAGGATCGGGACGTGTTGCGCGACCTGTCGCACCTGGTGATCGAGGGGATGGTGCTTGCGGCGTACTGCGTCGGCGCCGAGCGCGGTTGGGTCTTCATCCGGCACGAATACGAGCCCGAGCGTGTGGCGATGCAGGCCGCGATCGATGCCGCCTATGCGGCGGGTGCACTCGGGAAGAACCTCTTCGGCAGCGATTTCAGCTTCGAGCTGGAAGTTTTCGTCTCGCCTGGGGGCTACATCCTCGGCGAAGAGACCGCGCTGCTCGAGTGCATGGAGGACCGTCGCGGAGAGCCGCGCAACAAGCCGCCGTATCCGGGTGTCGAGGGACTCTGGAACCAGCCGACGCTGATCAACAACGTCGAAACCTTCGCGCATGTCACGGGCATCCTGCGCCATGGCCTCGACTGGTGGCGCTCGCTCGGCGAGTCTGACCACGCCGGGCATAAATTCATCAGCGTCAGCGGCGATGTGGAGCGGCCGGGCGTCGAGCTGGTTCCGATGGGATCGACTCTCGGTGAACTCCTCGAGCGCTGCGGGGGGATGCGCGACGGGCAGCGCTTGATCGCGATCGCACCCGGCGGTGCGTCGAGCAATTTTCTACCGCCGGACAAACTCGACGTCGCGATCGATTTTGACACGCTCGAAGCCGCGGGTTCGATGCTGGGTTCGGGCGCTGCGGTATTCGTCGGAGAATCGACCGATCTGCTCGAGGCGGGGCGCAACGTGACGCGCTTTTTCCGCAATGAATCGTGCGGCAAGTGCGTGCCCTGCCGGGTCGGTACCGAAAAGGCGGTCAAGATGTTGGAGCCCGTCAACGAGGTCTCTGACGCGCAGCGAAACGAGCTCGAACAACTCCACTCGACGCTCGCGCGCACGAGCATTTGCGGCCTCGGGCAGGTCGCATTGGGGCCGCTGCTTTCGATCCTGAAGAATTTTCCGGCGAAGAACCAACGGAGCTGATGCGTGGGCGCGGCCGGGATCGTACTGTGCGGTGGGAAGTCCTCTCGTATGGGCCGCGACAAAGCCTGGTTGCCCTGGCGTGGCCAGCCGATGGTCGCTCACGTCGTGTCGATTTTGCGCCCGATCGTCGATGAGGTCGTGGTGGTCGCCTCCGATGGGTTCGAGCTGCCAACCTTGGAAGCGCGCGTGGTTCGAGACCGAGAGCCCGCGCTCGGCCCGCTGGCGGGAATTCGCGAAGGGCTCGAGCAAATTGACGCTGAATTCGCGTTCGTGACAGGAACGGACGCGCCGTTTCTTTCACCGGCGTTCGTGAAAGCGCTGCTCTCGTACGGCTGTGCTGCCGCACCTGAAATCGACGGGTACGTGCAGACCCTGGCTGCCGTGTATCCGCGCAGCGCGTCGGAGCGAATCAGCGCGATGCTCGCCGAGGGGCGCGCGCGTCCACTGCGGCTTCTCGAAGAGCTCGATTACCGAAGGCTTTCGGCGGACGAATTACCCGACCCGCAGTCCGTGCGGGGTTTCAATACGCCCTCCGAGTACCTCGCTGCGGTTCGTGAATCCGAAGGTCGTCCGACCGCGATGCTCGAGTTTCAGGGGCGTGCCCGGTCGGCGCTGGGGCAGAGCGAACGCGAGGTTCCGATCGGCACGCTCGGCGATGTCCTCGCGCCCCTCCAGCCCACGATCGAGATCCTCGAAGGGGACGTCATCGCCCACCCTTTTTCGATCTCGCTCAATGGGCATCCAGTCGGGGCGAGCACGGCGATTCCCGTTGGGCCCGGTGAGCGCGTCTGCGTCTTGGACGCGACCGCGGGAGATTGATGTCAATCGGGCAGCAGAGTGAGCCGATTCACCGCTACAATCGCCGTGATTGTGGGACTCCCACGAAAAAGCGATTGTCGGGCCTCAACGAATTGCGATTGTCGGGCCTCAACGAATGGTGGTTGTCGGGCCTCAACGAATGGTGGTTGTAGGGCTCCAACGAATGGTGGTTGTAGGGTTTTGACGAAATGGACGGAAACATGATCCAACTCACGATCGACGGCATCGCGGTCGAGGTGGCCGAAGGCACCACCATCTGGGACGCTGCCCGATCCGCGGGAATCGAGATTCCGGTTCTCTGCCACGAGCCGCGCATGAAGCCCGTGGGTGTCTGCCGGGTGTGCGTCGTCGACGTCGGCGCGCGGACGCTCGCAGCGTCTTGCGTGCGCCCCTGCGAGCCCGGAATGAACGTGCGCACCGAGACCGAGGAGATCGACTTCCACCGCAAGACGCTGACCGAGCTCTTGATCTGCGATCAGCCGCCGCTCGAGGAGGATCCGAAGCAGACGACGGTGGGTGGAAATGATCTGCTCGCGTTGGCAACCCGCTACGAGGCGCGCAGAGACCGTTTTCCATCGGGAAACGGCCGGCCGGCGGACTCGAGTTCGGTCGTAATCGCCGTCGACCACCAGGCATGCATTCTCTGCGATCGCTGCATTCGAGCCTGCAACGACTTGCAAAACAATGAAGTGATCGGCCGCACCGGAAAGGGTTATGGCTCTCGCATCGCGTTCGACCTCGACCTGCCGATGGGCGAGAGCAGCTGCGTCTCCTGCGGCGAGTGTGTGGCGGCGTGTCCGACTGGCGCGCTCGTCGACTTCGCGATATCGGTGCCGCTGCAGCCGCGGGCGAATCTCACGCCCGTCAAGAGCGTTTGCCCCTACTGCGGGGTGGGCTGCGCAATCACCTACCACGTGGATCAAAAGAGCAACGCGATCGTTTTTGCCGAAGGTCGCGAGAGCCCTGGCAATCAGGGACGTCTGTGCGTGAAGGGGCGCTACGGCTGGGATTATGTGCAACACGAGCAGCGCCTGAAGGTTCCGTTGATCCGACGAGACGACCACTACCCGAAGGGGGCGATCTCTCGGGACGTGAGCGGCGAGCACGACGGCCGGCGCAAGCCCGGCGGGCTCGTCGATTACGCCGAAGTACTCCCCGCGTTTCGGGAGGCGACCTGGGAAGAGGCGCTCGACCTCGTCGCGAGTCGGCTATCCGGCATTCGAGACACCCACGGCTCGGATTCCCTTGCCGGTTTTGGCAGCGCCAAATGCTCCAACGAAGAGGCCTACCTATTCCAGAAACTGGTCCGCACTGCCTTCGGAACGAACAACGTCGATCATTGCACCCGACTCTGTCATGCCTCGAGCGTGACGGCTCTTCTAGAGGGCATCGGCAGTGGCGCCGTGACCACGACCTACGCGGATATTGCCAACGCCGAAGTGGCCTTGATCGCGGGCTCCAATACGACCTCCAATCATCCGGTTGCTGCCAGCTTCTTCAAGGAGGCGAGCAAGCGCGGTACGAAGCTGATCGTGGTGGACCCTCGTCGGCTCGACATCGCCAACCACGCCGAATATTTCTGCTGCACCAAACCCGGTACCGATGTGGCCTTCTACAACGCGGTGATGCACGTCATCATCGAAGAGGACCTCGTCGATCACGCCTACGTAGAGAAGTACACGGAGAACTACGAGGCGCTGCGCGAGATGGTCGCGAAGTATCCGCCCGAGCAGGTGTCCAAGATCTGCGGAATTCCCGCGGAACTGATACGCGAGGTCGCGATCACATTCGGAAAGGCGCGCTCCGCGATCATCTTCTGGGGGATGGGAATCTCCCAGCACGTCCATGGCACCGACAACGCACGCTGCCTCATCGCGCTTGCTCTGCTGACGGGAAACATCGGCAGGTCCGGTACGGGGCTACACCCGCTGCGGGGCCAGAACAACGTACAGGGGGCGAGTGACGCGGGGCTGGTTCCGATGGTCTACCCCGACTACCAGTCCGTCGAGACTCCGGAGATTCGCGAAAAATTCGAGCGGGCCTGGGGGCGAGCGCTTTCGCCCAAACGCGGTCTCACCGTCGTGGAGATCACGCAGGGAGCCCTGGAGGGTTCGATCCGGGGTATGTACATCATGGGCGAGAATCCGTTCCTTTCGGACCCGAATGCCAACAAGGTTCGCAAGGCGCTCTCGAACCTCGAATTCATGGTCGTGCAGGACATCTTCCTGACAGAGACCGCTGAATTTGCAGACGTCATCCTCCCGGCGAGTGCCTTCTTCGAGAAGGAAGGCACCTATACCAATACGGATCGCCGGGTGCAGATCGGGCGGCCGGCGCTGAAGCCGCCGGGGCAGGCGCGACTGGACTGGGAGATCATTTGCGAAATATCGAGTCGAATGGGCTACCCGATGCAATACGACTCGACCGAGGAAATCTTCGAAGAGTTTGCCGGCCTGACGTCGTCCTATGCGACGCTTCGATACAGCAATCTCGGATTGACGGGAAAACTCTGGCCGAATCCGGATCCCGAGAATGAAGACGGGCCCGTGGTCCTCTTCAGTGACGGCTTCCCGACGCCCAATGGCAAGGCCAAGTTCGTTCCCGCGGATTGGTTGGCCGCCCAGGAGTTGCCCGATGATGAGTATCCGTTCGTGCTGAACACCGGTCGCCTGCTCGAACACTGGCACACGGGCTCGATGACCCGCCGCGCCAAGGTGCTTGACTCGATCGAACCCGAAGCCTTCGTCGGTATTCATCCCGAAGACGCCTCGGAACTCGGCATTGATGATGGCGATCGCGTTCGCGTCACCAGCCCTCGTGGCAGCATCTCGCTGCGCGCGCGGATCGGCGACCGTGAATACAAAGGCGCCGTCTTTATTCCGTTCCACTTCCGCGAGGCTTCGGCGAATCTGCTCACGAGTGACGCGCTCGATCCAGACGGAAAAATTCCCGGATTCAAGTTCTGCGCGGTGCGCGTGGAGCGATTGAGCGAAGGCCCGCCCTCGAGTTGACGTGGTCGCAGACGCTTCCCCAATTGCGTGATTGAGTTCTCGTGCCCAGCGGAGTCGGCGAGATGATTGCCGGAGTCGAACCGAGTGCCCGCCCGGCTCCGATGATGCCTCCGCAGGTCGCGCGTGAGTTTCGTCGGCTGATCGATTCGGGCGCGCGGATTCGATGTGCGGGCGATGCGCGGGATGACCCGGAGTGCCTGCTCTCCGGCGGATACACGCCGAAATACAAGGTCGACCTCTTCGATACCACCTACTATCTCACGAACATTCGCCAGAATCCCGATATCCGCTTCTTCGTCGCCTACGTGGTCCAAAAAAATCCCCGAACGGCTCGGGCCGAGATCTACCCGCGAATCTTCTACAAGGACATCTCGCTGATCTGGCGCTCGGCGTCGCACTTCGTTCGATCTGAGGATGAAAATTGGATCGGCAAGGGTGAGATGCGGACAAGCGTCATCGACGGTGAAGAGATCGAGCAGAGCGTCGAAGAAACCACCGACCTGCCTCTGGAGATCCAGACTTCCCTCGAGGCCTTGAGCCGAAAGGCGCGCAGGGTGTTTTTCGACGAGTCCGCCATCGCGCTCGTACTACGCCGGGGGCACGACGATCGGATCGAGCCCTATCGAGACTTTCTGGAACCCCGCGTGCGAGCGCGCTCGGATCCGCGCAATCTCATCAACCGGGGTCGGAGCATCGCCCGCTTCACCCGCAAAAACGATCCGACGTCGCTCCGGTTCGCAAAGGGTTTCGATCCCGACTTCGATCGCGGAGTCATCGAGGCCGGTACTTCGAAGAGCAAACTCTACGGCGGTCACCTGAAGCGAATCCGGATGTTGTCGAAGAATCGAAAGATCCAGTACCTGTTTTTCGCGGGGCCGCAGATCGTTTGGATCATCCCACCGCAGACGACGGCGGCCAATCTGACGAGTTACGGCGTTCGGGCGATCGATGTGATCGCCGATGAAGAGCTATGTATTCCGGGATACGAATATCATTTTCTCGACGATTCCGAAGACCCTCCGGTGTTCGTGAGCCAGATTCCCGAAGGCTTCGCGGGGAAGCCCAGTGAAGTCGACCCGTCCAGGGCGGACGCTTCGCTCTGGCTGGATCAGCTTCCCGTGATCCGCGAATTCAGGCGCAAGATCCTGAAGGATTGTCGATAGTCGATAGGAATAGGAAACTGCGTTTTCGGCAATGTCCGATAACACGCATTCCGTTAAGCCGACTTGAATAGGGGCGAAACCGCCTCATGTCGGGGCGATTTCAACGGGGCGACGCGGACTGGGGTCGGTGGCGCTATGCGGCTGTGGACATATTCGCCGGCGGCAGACGCAGGGGTGGCCCGGGGACCGGGGTGAGGCTTGCCTCGCCGATTACGTGCAGCGCGCGGCATGAG
>Ga0209987_10000705_pt1 | contig 17660 bp, 16 predicted proteins | sample N074metaG_FD_182134 | JGI IMG/M metagenome (GOLD analysis project Ga0209987, IMG submission 182134) | Deep subsurface microbial communities from Kermadec Trench to uncover new lineages of life (NeLLi) - N074 metaG (SPAdes) (version 2) | ecosystem: Environmental > Aquatic > Marine > Ocean trench... | reverse complement strand
GGGTCAAGGGGTCGGCAGCTACAACCAAGTCTGGTTCGAGCAAGGCGCGCGGGTGGCCGTCGTCAACGGCGAGCCCCGGACTTCGCTCATCACCTACCCGTCGAACGGCCGGATTCCCCCCCTCACGGTTGAGGGCCAGCGGCGCAAGGACGAGTACCATGCGTTTCGTGACCAGTTCGGCGAGTTCGACCATCCGGAGCTCCGGCCGCTGGCGGACCGTTGCATCGTTTATTACGCCTCGAGCCCCACGGCCACTCTCGGGCCCCCGATGACACCCTCCGGGGGATACAACCAAAACATCCGTGTCATCCAGACGGCGGACTACTTCGTGATTCACGGGGAGATGATCCACGACACGCGGATCATCCGGCTCGGTGAGCCGAATCGACTGCCGGCCCACGTAAGGCCCTGGTTCGGCGACTCGTGGGGCCATTGGGAGGGCAACACGCTCGTCATCGAGACCACCAACATCCACCCCGGCATGGGCTTCAATGAGTTAAACGACAAGATCCTGAATTCCGAGGATCTGACGGTGATCGAGCGCCTCACCCGCATCGACGAGGACAACATCCTCTACGAGTTCGAGGTTCAGGACCCGAGGACCTACACCGAGGTGTGGGGCGGGCAGATCCCGTGGCTGTCGTTCGATCAGCAGATCTACGAGTACGCCTGTCACGAGGGTAATTACTCGCTCGAGAACATCTTGAGGGGCGCGCGTTACCAGGAAGCGCAGGAAAGCGCGAACCGCTGAACTACAAGGGTCTCGACGCTTACCTCACAGGAGTCGATTCAGGGGTCGCGACCGGCTCGATTCTGAGCAGCACGGCCTCGTCTTCCTCCGTCAGGACGTAAAGGAGCCCGTCGGGGCCCTGGCGTACGTCACGGATTCGCTGCTTGAGCTCGGCGAGGAGCCATTCGCGACGCACCTCTTCTCCGTAGCTGTTCAGCACGATCCGCTCCAGGTGGCCGGTCTGCGGAACCCGGCCCGTCATCATCCCGCCTACGAAAAGGTTGCCCTGCCAGGCGGGGAAGCGGTCCCCGGTGTAGAAGGTCATCCCCGAGGGCGCGATTGACGGCAACCACACGACCACCGGCTGCTCCATCTCCGCTTGCCAGGGCAGGTCCGTGACACGCGGCCCGCTGTACTCCCGCCCATACGAGACCAGGGGCCACCCATAGTTGCGGCCCGCGAGGATCACGTTGACCTCGTCGCCACCCTGCGTCGAGTGCTCGCTGGCCCATAACTCCCCGGTCTCCGGGTGGATCGCGACCCCATGCTGATTACGATGTCCGAACGAAAAGATCTCCGGCTTGTACCCGGCTCGCCCAACGAACGGATTGTCGTCCGGCACGCTCCCATCATCCCGTAGGCGCAGCACCTTGCCGGCGTGGGCGCTTGGGTCCTGGGCAACCAACCGGCGGTCGCCGAACGCGCCGCCGACGGTCATGTACAGTGTCCCATCCGGCGCGAACACGATCCGCGACCCGGCGACCGCCCCACCCCAGGGGTCCGCCACGAAGATGTCACGGACGTCACGAAGGGCGGAGCCGTCGAAACGTCCACGCGCCAGGGCAACCGTCCTGCTGTTCTCGCCGGGTTTCGTGTAGGTGAGATAGACGAAGTTGTTGTCGGCGAACTGTGGATGGAGAGCGATGTCCATCAGGCCAGTAAACCTCGTCTCGCTGAACACCTCCGGCACGCCCGGGATCGGCTCCGGGTCGAGCACCCCGTCGCGGATCACCCTCAAGCGCCCGGCCCGTTCGGTCACGAGGATGCGGCCGTCCGGCAGAAAAGCCATTCCCCAGGGATGTGAGAGGCCCTTGGTGACTACCACGACACGGATTTGCGGCTGGTCCAGTGTGTTGAAGACAACCGATCCATCCGGTGGGGCCACCCGTGGCAGGCCCCTTTGACCCGCGCCTGGGCTGGCGAACAGGCCGAGGAAGACAACTGCGAGCAGGGACCTGAGTTTCATGTTGCCTCCTCTCGGATCGGCTACATGGGGACGAGCTTGATGAGTGTCGTGTTAGTGCTAGTCTCCGACGCGAGTCGTCGCAAGCCGAAGCAACGGACCGACGCCGGGTGTTGGGTGAAAACCCACCCCCGACTCGTCCTGCGCTTCGCGGGGAAGTGTGCCCACCGCGTGCATGCTCAACGCCTCGCGGATGAGTCGTCCGGACAGCTCGACGTTGCGCCAACGCAGCTCGAAAAAACCGCGAGCTCCCGCAACACGTTCCTGCAGAGCGATCGCGCCGCTGTCGATCCCTTCGTCGAGGTGGAGAATCGAAGTTCCGACGTTGGCGACATCGTCTCGGAGCACGGCCCAAACGTCTGAGTGGACGTTTCGATAGTCGGGGACAATGCCCCCGTGAATATTGAGGACGAGATCTCTTGGAATGGCGAGAATCGGACCCTTGAGGATCGACGTCCCGAGGACGACGAGAACGTCGGGCGACAGGTCTTCGAGAATCGAGAGACACTCCGCGTCGTTCGCGTCGTCGACACGGCACACTAGCACGTCCTGCGGGAAAACATCTCGGCCCGCATGCGCCCTCATCGCACGCGCCACAAAACGGCCCCAGAGTTTCCCATAGATCGTGAGCGCGAGGAGATCGAGCACGAAGAGGGGCGACTTCCACCAAGGTGTTCGAGCCCACGCACGCCGAAGTTTTCGTCGACGAGCCATACGTCCGCTTTCGACCACGATCGCATCGACCATCCCGTCGGCATGGAGCTCGTGTGCGATGTAGCGCGCGCCGGCTCCGTCCCGACACAAGAACACCACTTTCACGTGGCCTGCGCCTCTGCGATCGCCGACAGCGGCACGACCTCGTATCCGGCACCTCGTGCGATGTCCACCATACGCTCGACCATCGGGAGCTCCCGGACTCCGGCATAATACGGGTGATCATAGACGACGACGGTCGGCCCAGCGCGGTAGAGGTCGGCTTCGAACCGGCGGAGCATGGCAACGTCGTCGAGTCCACTCGCCCTGAGGTGCTCCACGTAGGCGACACCTCCCGGCTCACCGGTCAGCTGCGTGCGAACGAGCTCGACCGGAGAGGGTGCACGATCCAACTCCGAGGGCGTGTCGGGCTCGGGACCGTGGAGGTCGGCCACATACCGAAAGCCCCGCTCCGCCAGCACCGAGGGAAGCAACGCGGATGTGGTCCAGCCGGGTGAGGCGAACCCGATGGGGCCGTCATCGCCCAGAAGGAGCGCGAGTGTGGGAAGCACGGAATCAACTTCCGCCTCGAGGCGGGCTTGGTCCCAGCCCCCTGCTTCGTGTTGCCATACCGCGTGATTACGTCCGCCATGCAGACCGATCTCATGTCCTGCCCCATGCGCCTGGCGGATGACCTCGTGCGCCGAACCGCCGACCTTCGGATTCAGAATCGCCGCCTCGAGGTAACCTCTCCAGCCGAGCTTTGTCCGGGCCGAGTACTTCGCCGCGTCCGGGGCGGAAGACGGTACGGATTCAGAAATCATCTGCCCGAGAACCGCACTTCGCGACACCGCCCGACCCATGTTGACGAAGAAGGTAAAAGGCACGTCGAGCTTCCCTGCGAGGGCAGACAACGCGGGCATCCCGTCGCGGATGCACCGATGTGTGTCCACGTCGAAGCGAAAGCAGAAAAGCTTGCTCACGGTTTGTGCCCCGTTCTTGTGACCCGCAGGCTGGGCGTGACGTTAGCGCGTTGGATGTTGGCGCGACGACCACTGCACTAACTATTCGCGATTCGCAACACCCGCCGGTTTTGCCGACTTCATAAAATCGTCCATTACCCGATGGAACATTGCGAGATTGAAGCTGCGCGGCACATGGCCGCCACCATTAACCTTTAGATGCTGCACGGGTGCAACACAGCCACGGTACTCCAATAGCTCCGTCTCCTCGCCGGACAGATCAGGAGTGAAGTCATAGGACTCACGATGGACCAAGTCCAATGTGCAGGCATTTTTTTGCGCCCATTGCTCGATAGCATAGGTCGAAGGAAGATACCTGCCCTCCCCCCCATCGTAAGGGACGAGTGTATCCGATGTGCCATGTAAGTAGCTCACCGCTACCGAACCGGCTGAACTGCATTCAGTCAGGTCCTGTCTGATGTGTCCTGCGAAAGTGAACATCGAGGCAAATATCTCGGGATGCTCACACGCCAGCCGACTGGACATAAACCCACCGTTCGACCAGCCAAACAAGTTGATACCATCCATATCAATGGCATATTCAGCCGACAATTTGTCGATGATCGCTAAGATGAAACCAACATCGTCAACATTGGGAATGCGGTCTGCGCCCTGCGTATTCCAAACCTTGTTACCATCTGTTGGGCGGGCTGTCGATTCAGCTGTTGCCACGATGTATCCATAACTGTTGGACAAACTGTCGAACCTGAATAAGTCGTTGAATTCATTGGCATGGTAGCCGGCTCCATGTAACGCGATCAGCAACGGTTTGGCCGTATCATCACTGCTTGGGGACGGCGAAGGCGGTGCGGGCACATGCAAGATGAAATGGCGGAATTCACCTGAATCGGCTGGAAACTCAATGCTGATACAGCTATCGCCTGGCAGCAAACTTCCACAAGCATTGTTGGGCGGCAGCGGACCGCCTCCACCGGTACAAGCGGTAAGGAATACACTAAGCAGCAGCGCCATAACAATTTTATCTAATGTCGCTGGATTTAAGGGCATGGGTTTAACTCCACTCAGGTGTTGATATGTTTTTAACGTACGGTCTTTGTCCAGGACTGACAAATTTTTCTCAGTCCGTCGAGTCTCGGACGGAGCGGTTCTGACCGTGAACTCCTCTTTGGACCAGGGTCCAGGTGTCTATGTGATCCTGACTGACAATAACATCGACGACCTGAACGAAGCTGGAAGAACGATCGAGGTAGTGGGAACGCTTGGGGGCATGGGTTTCACAGCCGAATACGTCTTCGGCCGGGACGCCTGCCAGTGCCACGTGAACAAGATCTCCGGGCCGGACACGGTCCAACTCAGCACCCTGTTGTAGTGTACGTCCGTCCGTTCTCCGAGCTCGGTACTGGGGACCTCGCCCTCGCAGGCGGTAAAGGGGCGAACCTGGGGGAGCTTGTTCAAGCACATCTTCCCGTGCCGCCGGGCTTCGTGCTCGTCACGTTCGAGCCTCCCGTGCCAAAGGAGATCGCGCACGACATCGGGGCCGCCTACGACCGACTCGGAGGGGGCGCGGTGGCCGTGCGTTCGTCGGCCACGACCGAGGACCTGCCAGGCGCGTCGTTTGTCCCCTTGAGCATACGTGGCTGGGAGAGATGAAATCCCCGCTACCGAGGCACCCACCGCCGCATCGAGAGGAACTGATTTCGCGAGGGTTCGTGCAATTTGCACCTCCTACCACCTGCGCGAATCGCCCGTGAAGCTGCCCGGAAGGACATCGGAAGCGTTCTGATTGGCGGGGTTTTCCGGGCAGGAACTTCCGTGTGCACGATCCTTGCTTCAGAACGTCCACCACTAGAGTCCGGTTTCACGGTCACAGCTGCGCAAGAAGGATCTTCATGATGTTCGATAGAGACCTTGGCGAGGGCGCCTTCGCGGGCTCCGTCTTCCGACGCCATGGGCGGATGATTCTGATGTCGGTTGCCGCCGTTGTGATCGTCGGCGGGCTAGTCCAAGGCGCCCTTGTGCCGAAGCCCCTCGATTTCGGCATCCTGACGGCGCTGATCGTTCGGCGCTTCGGCTTGGTGCGGACGACCGCGACGGCGTTGGTGCTCTTGATGATGGCGATTGCGGTGACGCCCGGAACGCGCTGCGGTCGTGAGATGGCGTACGGCGCCGCGATGAAGTCGGATCTCAAGAACCTGGCCACCCAAGAGGAGATCTACTACTCCGACCACTACGCCTACACGACCTCCGCAACGGACCTGATGTTTACGAACTCGGACGGCGTGGAGGTCACGGTGTACGCGACCCAAAAGGGGTGGGCTGCATGGGCGACGCACGCAGCACTCGGGCCCTCACAAGGGTGCGCCGTCTACGTCGGTGAGTCTCCCGTGAGCCGGGAGATGATCGGCGAGGTGACGCCGACCCATTCGGGCGTGGTGGTCTGCACGGAGCTGCGCTAGTCCAAGCACGCCTTCCACGAAGATGCGAAGCCAGGGGATCTGAGCCTTCAATTTGCCATCCGCTGGCGAAGCTCCTCGAACCAGTTGGTGACGAGTTCAAGGCGCACGACGGGCGGACCTCCTCCTTCCTCTGTGAGTCCTGCTCCCATCTGGCTCACGAAGAGGTACAACTCGCCGTCCGGGTGCACATCCCACGTAACGGCCCTCAAGGGCGGCGTTCAGGCGGGCGACGGGGTCGGACATGCTAGGCCCTCACCAGGTGATCCCGGCCTGTTCGAGCAACGCCCTGGTACCGTGGGTCGTCGCGGAGGACGTCAGAGGTATGCGTCGCATGGAGAGCGGCCACATTCAGGTACGCTCCTTGTTGAAGCAACCCTTCGAGCGTGTCGTTGGCTCGATCAAGCTGACCGGTTCCCGCGTACAGGGAGAACAGGGTTCCCCGATCTAAGTCGTCGAGTTCGGGGAAAGTCTGGACTTCACCGGTCTGGCTATGAGTGACAAGCGCCTGAAACGCTGCCCGCGCCCCCTCAGGCTCAAGCCCATAGGATCTGACGAATTGCTCCCACGCTTCCCGCCCGGCCCGGTAGTCGCCCACCCTGACTCGAGCCAATGCGAGGGCGTTCCAACCCGTCCCCCAGCTGGGGTCGAGTTCGGTAGCTTCGATGAATCGCTCGATCGCTTCATCGACTCGCCCAGCGACTATCAGCGCTCGACCCAATTCCACAACAATAATTGGGGCGACAGGATCGAGCTCAAAGGCCTGCTCGGCGTGGACGATGGCCTGCGCGGCTCTCCCCGTGTTTCGCAAGAAATTCCCAAACCATTGATGCCCGGTCGCATAACCAGGAGCCAGCTCTATCGCGACGTCGAACTCCCGCTCCGACCTCTCCCACTGACCCTGTTGAAATAGACCGAATGCCACTGCGGCGTGGGCCTCGCCAAGATCCGGAGCGAGGAAGATGGCCGTTCGGGCTGAAGACACTCCTCGCGCGATGTGCGTTTCGAAGTCGACGTCCCCTGGGGTAGTGATGTAGGAGTCCAGGACTAGGTATGAACTCGCCAGCCCGGAGTGTGCTTCCGCAAAGCTGGGGTCCAGAGTGAAAGCCCGCTGAAACTCTGTGATCCCGTTCCGGATACTCTCCTCCGTGCGCTGGTTCCAGTAGTAGCGGCCCAGGAGATAGGCTTGGTGCGCCTCGGAAACGGTCGTCCCTTGGGCCACGATGGGCGTGTCCGCTCCCCCTGCGAACACGACCAGGAGTTCGTCCGTAACGGCTCGGGCTACCTGGTCCTGAATCGCAAAGACGTTGGTTGCTGGCCCGTCGATCTCCTCGGACCAAAGAACCGTGCCGCTCGCCGCCTCTACCAGTGTGGGCCGTATCCGAATCACGTCGCCCGCCTGCTGGAGGCTACACTCCAGCACTGTCGCAACGTCCAGCCTCTGGGCGATTGTCTCGATGTCAGCGTTCTCCTCAAGAAGCGCGATAACGGAATTGATGCCTATCACCTTCAGGTCGGGAATCTGCGCAAGGACAGTGATGACCCCCTCGGCGAGACCCTGTGCGAGAGCGGCTTGGTCTCCGGTGAGATCCGTACATGGCATGACAGCGACTGATGGCTCAACCGAGGCATCGCCACGGCCCGGAGCTTCTCCTATGGCACCGCCAAAGAGGACCCACCCAGCGGCGACCACGCCCCATAGCGCGAAGGCCAGAACGCCACCGCCGGACGCCTTGCGCCATGTGAATAGACTCCAAGTCGCGCTGGGAGGAGCGTCTTCGGGCGGACTGCCTACATCCGCGTCACCCCTGTCACGGCCCCGTCCGCCTTCCTGAACGAACGCCGTGGCGAGGACGATGGGTAGTCCGACGAGGAGCAGAGCCAGTGCAAGCGGCGGAAACCACTCTGGCAGCCCGAGCGTGCCTACCAGTGTGTCAACGACCTGGAGCACAGCCCAGGACGCAACCAAGTAGATCCCCAGCACTTGCCACAGGCTGCGGCGGTGTATCTCGTGGATCAGTTGGCGTAGGCGTTCCATCCAGGCCCCCGTGGACCGTGGGAGGATCAGACGGCGGTCAACATCCGAGAGTGGGGCGGTAGGCGCAAGCAGCGGGAACGTTTCGCGCCTCCTGAACGAGAAGACGGCCACCTCCGAACGATGGGGGTGGCCCGTCTCTCCTGAGTGGATGCTACATCAGCCTGCGGTGCGGGATGCGGGTAGGCAAATGAGGGTGCCGCATCACCGAGCCTTTCGCCCTCGGCTTGTTGTACCCGAGTCATCAGCAGCTGCTCGAAGAAATCCTCCGGATCTCGGTCGGGCTATTACTGGGGCTCGGGCGAGACCTGAACCAGGAGCTTGCCGGTATTGCCGCCCGTGAACAGTCTACTGATAGCCGTGGGGGCGTTCTCAAGGCCTGCGACAACATCCACCTCATATTTCAGCCTACCCTCGGCGAGCCATTGAGCAAGCGCCGCCACGCCTTCGGGAAAACGCGACGCGAAATCCAGAATGATGAATCCCTGCACAATGGCGCGTTTCATCAAGATGTTGACGAAGTGATAGGGCCCCGGAACAGGTTCGGTGGCGTTGTAGCCGGAAATGAGGCCGCAAATAACGATGCGGGCATTCAAATTGATCTGTGTCAGGACGGTATCCAAAATCTCTCCGCCAACATTTTCGAAATCGACATCGATGCCATCAGGACACAGAGTGCTAAGGCGATCCTGGATATTCTCGGTCCTGTAATTGATGGCGCCGTCGAAGCCGAGGTCATCGGTAATCCACCGGCATTTTTCATCGGAGCCGGCAATGCCGACGACCCGACAGCCTTTGATTTTGGCGATCTGTCCAGCGATTGAACCAACCGCACCGGCCGCGGCCGATACGACAACGGTTTCCCCCTGCTTGGGCCGGCCGATATCGAGCAGGCCGAAATAGGCAGTCAAGCCGGTGAGGCCTAAAACGCTCATCAAAGCAGGCAACGGCACACCGGCCGGTGGCGTTGTTTTGCTCAGATATTTGGCGGGACCCGTAAAATAATCCTGCCACCCACCCAACCCCGTGACGATATCACCGGGACTGAGCGAGGGATCCAAGGACTCTTCCACCACACCCAAGGTTCCGCCGCGCATGACCTCGCCGATGTCGACAGGCGGCATATATTGGTCCATGTCACTCATCCAAATCCGGTTAGTGGGATCGAGAGAGAGATAGATGTGGCGCACACGCACATCGCCTTGCCCAAGCGCGGACAGCGGCTCCTCGCGCCATTCGAGGTCTTTGGTATCAATGGTCCCGACAGGGCGTCTGGCCAGACACCATTGCCGATTGATCTCCGACATGGATCCTTTCTCCGGATGGCTTAAGTAGCTTCGGTCTTAGGGAAGCCGAGAACACCACGCAAGACGTGCATCACAAGTTCTCATAGGATGCAGCGCTGATCTGCTGCGCGATCAATCTGGTGACCGCAAGCGCAGCGCGCGAGCCTGGCCGGTAGTTCTCCACCTCCCCGACGATCACCACGCCTTGCACGAAGACGCGAAGCCAGGGGACCTGAGCCTTCAATTACCCATCCGCTGACGAAGGTCCTCGGCCCAGTTGAGGTACAGGTAAAACTCGACGGACTCATCCCCGGCTCTCGAAGGGTCCTCCACCATCACGAACTGCTCGCCGCTCGGCGCGATGTCATAATTCGCCACGCCGCCCACCGACCCGGCCGTATCACGCATGTATAGATCGTCTAATACGTGCCTCGGGGTGCCCACAGACAACGACAACTCCGTCTCTTCGACCGAGACGACCAGCAACTCGTCGTCGTGGCGGTAGTACAGCTCGCTCCCAGACGGCGCCCACACGGGCTCTGTGCCGCCTCCCACCGAGATCGTGACTTCCGCGCCCGGTCGGCTCGGGAACGGTTGGGCGTATACCTCGTCAGGCCCAGACTTGTCCGACACGTACGCCACCCAGCGCCCGCTCGGTGAGAAGATGGCGCCCCGTTCGCTGAACGCCGTCGCGACAAAAGGCTCCAGGCTCGGCGTTCCTCCGTCTCCGTCCACACTGAGCATCCAGATGTCGCGCGTGATCGTGGGTGTCCCTCCAGGACCGACGTAGTACGCCAGCGTGTTCCCATCTGGAGACCAGGAGGTCGGAAAGCGCCGGGGGCCGAGCCCGAGCAGCGTTTCGGACCCACCGCTCCCGTCCGCAAGCGTCGAGAGCAGTCGGTTCTGGTCGTTCGGACTGTCCGCATGGGTGAGCCGAGTGCCGTCCGGCAGCATCCAAATGGGATTAAAACGATTATTCCCACCGTAAGTCACGGGACGCGGCGAACGCCGCGACAGCTCGATCACCCACAGGTCCGACGGGCCAAAGGTGCCAGCATTCGCGGTCCTCGCGTACGCGATGTGGAGTCCATCAGGCGAAAAGCGCGGGGAAATGGCGCGGTCGTCGAGCTCGAGTAGCAAGGAGGGGGTGCCGTCGAGCGATACCAACACGAGGTTGGTCGGGCTACCCTCAACTGCCGACGTAGAATAGACAAGAGAGCCGGTCTGTGACGCTGAGTAGTACATCCAAAGGCTGGCTGGGCTCCTTAACCCTTCAACTATCGCCATGGCCGTGCCGCTAATCGTCAGTTCGTCTGCATCAAACGGCTGAGCAAACAACGTGGTACCGTCCTGGTCAGTGAACAGAAGATACCCTTGGCTGTAGCGCGGAAACCTGCCTGGCCTGAGTTCCTCCACATCGCCCGATTCGATGTGTACCGTGAACAAGCGCCCATTCACTCCACCGCTCTCGACGGCTTCGTACACCGCGGCCTCGCCGCCTGGCAGAACATCAACCCACGTGTGGAAGAGCCTTACGCCAGCAGTATCGACCCGAGTCACTACATCGATGGGGCCACCGATAGCCGGTACCCGACTCAGCCCTCCTGCCCGGTTGCCGAAGTACAGCCAGACACTGTCGGGACTCCACCGCACACAGCAGCTGTCGGAGCCTGGGGCAACGGTCAGGGGGATACCGCCTTGGATAGGCACGACGCGGATCGCGTCCCCGGTGCTGTACGCGACTTTCTGATTGTCGGGTGAAATTGCAGGAGCGGTCGCGCCCTCTGTGTCCTGAATGGGTGTGGCTTCCAGCGCGGCCGAACGTCTCGCCCAAAGCTGACCAACTTCCCCTGTCGTGCCGGGTCCCATGTAGACAAACAGCGACCCGTCCCGAGAAATATCGAACATCCCTAGCCCGGCTAGGTCCTGACCCCCGGGGAAATCGACCGATAATCTCGTCACCGGCACGGGTGGATCAGGGCTGAACAGCAACCAGCCGAAGGCGACGGCGAACAGCAACGTAGTTCCGGCTAGCGTCATCGTCAGCCGCTTCCACGGACCCACAGCGGCACTTGCACCCGCCGTTGCCAGCTCCCCATATCGGAACCCCTCATCCCCCAGCGCCCTCGCGAACTCCTGTGCCGACGTGAACCGATCCGCCGGTAGCTTCTCCAGGGCCTTCCGCACGGCTGCGTCTACGTTGGCTGGAATCGACGGACGCTCCTCCATCGCCGATACAGGCTTACTCGCGATGATCTTGCCGAGCACTGCTTGGGCAGTCGTACCAGGATATGGAGGCTCACCCACCAGCATCTCATAGAGCACCGACCCCAACGCATAGGTGTCGGTGGAAGCTCCCACCGCCTGATCCCCCGTTGCCTGTTCGGGGCTCATGTAGTGCGGAGTCCCGAGACTCAGGCCGGTCTCCGTCAGACGACCTCCCCCAGCTGCCCCGACCGCCAACGCGATGCCGAAGTCCGAAATCACGGGTTTGCCTTCGAGTAGCAGGACGTTCGCAGGCTTGATGTCGCGGTGAATCACACCTTGGCGGTGGGCGTAGTCGAGTGCCTCGGCCACATCGGTGGCGATGTGGACAGCGTCAGCGACCGGAAGTTGATGCTCGCGGTCCAGCCGGTCCTTCAGCGTGTCGCCCTGCACATAGGGCATCACATAAAAGAGAAAACCGTCAGTTTCACCGGAGTCGTGGAGCGGCAGGATGTTAGGATGCTGGAGATTGGCTGTGACTTTGATCTCGGCCAGGAAACGCTCGGCTCCGACAACCGCAGCTAATTCTGGCTTCAGGACCTTCAGTGCGACCTTGCGCTCATGCTTGAGGTCGTCGGCCAGGTAGACCGTCGCCATGCCGCCCTCACCGAGCTCACGCTCGATGGCGTAGCGGCCTTCTAGGGCAGCGTTCAGGCGAGCGACTGGATCGGACATAGGCAAGTGCTCGGCTCAGCCAGGCTCGTTGTCGGCGGCATCTTCTTCTACGGCAGACGGGGATATCTCGGGTAAGTCTAGGAGGTCCTTGTAGAAGTCTCGCTCCTCCTCCAAGCGGTCGAGGCGGACCGTCGCCCCCTCAATTGCGTCGCGAAGGCCATCAAGCTCCCCTCGTCCGGGCGGCAAATCTCCCTCTAGCCTCGCGCGACGACGGATCGATTCGACAACGACCACGCGCACGGTTATAAGGACGAAAGCGAAGGCGGTTAACGCGACGACGAAGACGATCACGGACGGGTCCAGTGCCCTACTCCTCTTTGAAGATCAGACCGCGTTCAACATCCGATAGCGGGCCGGTAGGCGCAAGCGGTGTCTGTGTCCTCAGCGAGAACCCGCCGAACTCTCCGCTACTGGACCTGCGCGTACAGCGCACGTTCGAAGGACAGCAGGAGTTCGATCACCTTCTCGTCGTAGAACGGGAGAATCTGGAGAAGCAGGATGACAGCGATCTCGTTGTGTGGGTCGACCCAGAAGTGCGTATTTTGTAGGCCGGCCCAACTCAAGCTCCCGGGTGGACGCCCACCTGCACTCTCTCCAACGGCCACCTGAAAGCCGAGGCCGAAGCCATCCTGGCCAGCTCCCAAGGGGAAGTCCAGCGAGAGGTTCCGCATGGCACCAACCTGCTCTGACACGACGATTCCCGGGAGCTGATTCCGAGCCATCTCGCCGACCGATGTGTCGGCCAGCAGCCTGACGCCGGACCGTTCCCCTAGCCCGAGGATGGCCTGGAGGAACCGAGCGTAGTCGTCGGCCGTGGATAGGAGACCGTAGTCCCCACGAATCGTCGGCCCGTACTCGTCCGGGCCAGGTTGACCTCGGAGCTCACCGTTCACACGTTGGTAGGTGGCGACCAACCTTCCACTGTCCTCCGCGTTCAGGCTGAAGGAAGTATCGGTCATGCCCAGCGGCCCGAAGATTCTAGACTCCAGGAAGTCGGGTAGAGGCTGGCCCGAAACCTCCTCAATAATCCGGCCCAGAAAAGCAGGCCCCATGCCGTAAGTCCATCGCGCGCCCGGGTCGTGAACGATGGGGTGCGCCCAGTCGGGAATGCCCCTAGAGGCCAACGCCAGTACGTCGCTATTCGAGAACGCGTATCCGAACCCTGAGGTGTGACGGAGGAGGTCGCGAATCGTGATGGGTCGTGCGGCTGGGCGTGTTTGAATCGCAGACCCCGAGGAAGCGAAGCCAACGAGCACTTCACGGCCCTCAAGCTCTGGGAGATACGTCGATGCGGCGGCGTCAAGCTCAACGAGGCCTTCTTCTCGGAGGATCATGATGCCAACCGAAGTGATCGGCTTCGTCATCGAGAAGATCTGAAATATGGCGTCGGGGCGCATGGCCTCATCGCCGTCCGCATCCATCACTCCAAAGGCGTTCCGATAGAGAATGCTCTCCCTATCGACAACCATGGCAACGACGCCTGGTACGTCGCCGGACGCGACCGCGGACCGCAGAACGACGTCTAAAGCCGCCCTGCCGTTTGGGCCTAGGAACTGATCGGGGCCAGGTTCGGCGCATGCGGTAAGGAAGAGCGCGGATAGCCCTATCCAGATGGCAAACAGAGGTTTCAGGGAACGCTTTTTCACAGTCACCTCCAGCCAGGGCCTAACGACTTTGCGATTCTGCTGGACATCACGCTGGGCCACGCTCGCCCAGACTGCGCTCAACATCCGAGAGTGGGCAGGTCGGCGCAAGCAGAAGCCCTAGAGCAGCACGAGTGGCAGCCCAGCGCGAAGATCACCGACACGCTGATGTCACTCATTCGGAGGCCACGTGATGGTTCCGCGGCTCTCCTCGTCGAACTCCTCGCTCAGCTGGCTATACCGGTCGTTAATGTGCAGTGTGGTCGATCTGACCCTCGATTGCATCGAGGCGCACGTCGGAGTCTTGATACGGTACAGCTCTTGGGAGAAGTCCCTGGCCCGGCGGTACAGGTGCTCCCGGTGGGTGTATTCGTGGGCGCGCACGGCCCTGATGTACCTATCCCACATGGCGACCACCCTGAAGTCCGCCGTTCCACGCTCGGTCCACTGCGGCACCTGGATCGCCGATTCGAGCTCGATGGTGACATCGGTCACCTCGCAGTAGACGTCCTGTTGCCCATACCGGTAGCTGTAACTGAGCCTCGCCCTGTGGAGGCCGACGGGTCCCGAGCCCAGAGCTGCGGTAGCGGCCGTGCGGAGGGACAGACGTATCTCTGGGACCGTGGCGCCCCTCACGATGTAGGACACCTCCGACACTTCGGCCGTCACGCCGGCCGGTAGGGGAGGAAGAGCTCGCGCGCCCCTGCTCTGGCCGCAGCCCATTTGGAAAAGAAACAAGCTCGCTGGGAGCAGAGCCATGAGGCACTTCAGGGCGACGTTGGGACGAGCGACAGGATCGGTCATGCGGACAAGATGCGGCGCGGGTCAGTGAAACACGAGTGCGTTATTGCTGGATTCCACCCCCCCACGCTCGTATCATCCCGTTGGCTCTTCCAGGGGTGCGGCACCGCACTCCGACGCCAACTGCGCCATGAGCTTCGGCCCGGGGAGATTCTTATGAAAGTCAAACGTTCCGCCCGCATCGCTGGACTGCTGCTGTTCGGCCTGCTCGCGGTCGGCCATGCCTACGGGCAATCGACAATCGGCGTCCCGGTGCCGCCGTTGGGGGAGGGACCTTGGGTCTTCGATACGGCCGAGCAGCACAAGATCCGCGTCAGCGTCGTGACCAGAGGACTCTCGCATCCATGGGCCATAGCCTTCCTTCCCGAGGGCGGCATGCTCATTACCGAGCGACCCGGCCGGCTTCGAGTCGTCCGCGACGACGTGCTCGACCCGCACCCTATCTCGGGCGTGCCCAAGGTCAGAACCGACGGTAACGGTGGCCTGATGGACGTCGCTCTCCATCCCCAATTCTCCGAAAACGGACTGGTATACCTGACCTATACGAAGCCGGTGGAAAACGGCTGGGGCGCCCCGGCGCTCGCGGTGGGCCGGCTCGAGGCGGGAGCGCTCAGCGACGTCAGAGATCTCGTGGTGACCGAGGCGTTCGAGGGCAACTCGGGTCTCAACGGTCGTGTCGCCTTCGGGCGTGATGGCAAGGTCTACATGTCCACAGGCGGTCGGGTAGGGAATGCCGCACAAGACCCGATGAGCCTCCGTGGCAAAGTCCTGCGGCTCAACGACGATGGTACGGTGCCACCGGACAACCCGTTCGTGGACCGCCAAGGCTATCGGCCGGAGATCTACACCTTGGGACACCGCAACACGCTGGGCCTCATGCTCCACCCGGAGACGGGGGCGCTGTGGCAGCACGAGAACGGGCCCAACGGCGGCGACGAGATCAATATCCTCGCGCCCGGCCGCAACTACGGATGGCCCCTCGTCAGCTTCGGACGCAACTACTCCGGCGACCGGATTACCGAGTATCCGACGCGCGAAGGGATGGAATCGCCCCTCGTGGTCTGGCTACCTGCGATCGCGGTCGCAGGTATGGCGGTCTACACGGGCGACCGGTTCCCCGCGTGGAGAGACAACGTCTTTGTCGGATCGCTTCGCCAGGGTGGCATACCGGGCACGGGCCACCTTCAGCGGATCGTCTTCAACGAGAGAACCGAGGAGTTGCGCCGCGAGTCGATCTTGACCGAGCTCAGGCAGCGGATCCGGGAAGTACGCGAAGGCCCAGACGGATTCCTGTACCTGCTGACGGACGAAGACGACGGCGCCCTACTGCGTATCGAACCCGCTCCGTGAGGCGGGTGCGGAGGCCACACCCCGCGTCATTCGCTCAACATCCGAGAGCGGGCCGGTAGGCGCAAGCAGAAGTCCGTCAGACGGCCAGAATCCCCACATTCCCTGGGGAACCGTACTCCATACACCAAGGTCACCGCCGCTCCTCGACAAGTTGCTCCAGATAGATACGCTCAAGACGCTCCACAGCGGCGAGGAAACCCTGCGGATCGACAAACGTATCGGGGCTGTAGGGCTGTCCCGGTTCGTACTTTTCGTGCAGGCCATACTGGCCTCCGTGGGCCGAAACCCACACATCAACATTCATTGCCTTCTGGCTGCTGTACGTCCTGGCAAAGTCGTCAGCGACGCCGGGGTAGGTGGGATCGACCACTAACCGCTTGCCGGCGTTGATCGTACCCATGTTGGCGATCACCACATCATAGTCACGACCGTTCTCACTCACCTGCATGGAGTAACTCGAGCTGCCTTCTGTGTGACCCGGATGCTCGTGAACTCTGAGGCGAATATCCCCTAACTCGATGACCTCGCCCTCACCGATGATCCTGTGCACTCCTACGGGCCTGAACGACTGTCGGCCACCAAAGTGAGGATCGCTGAAGCCACCGTCTTCCATCACCCTGGCATCGCCAGAAGTAGCCCACATCTCGGCACCCGTAATTTCCATGATTTCTGCCAGCGCAGCGGTGTGGTCCCAGTGCGCCTGCATGGTAAGCAGGATCTTGATGTCCTCGAGGCGAAAACCGACCGATTCGATGTTTTTCCGGATCAGGGGCGTGGAGTCCTCCAAGCCGGTATTGATCAGGATATGCCCTTGTTCAGAGGTGATGAGGAAAACGCCAAGGTCGTAGGTACCAACGGCATATAGGTTGGCGATTACCCGGTGGCCTGGAAACGGCGTTGTCCAGTCCTCGTTCTGAGCATTCAGCTGGGCTGCACACGCGAAGAAGAGGGTGAGGCCAAGGACGAAATGAGCCGAGCAACGAAATGACGAGTGCAGGAGCGCCCTCGTAGCTTAGAGGGGCGTTATTGGCTGCTGATCTGCGCGACCATAGGCGGACGTTGCCCACCTAGTGACCGCAAGCGAGCGCGCGACGTTATCGCTTCCTTCGTGTGGGGCCTTCGGCCCTTTCGATCACAAACGCGGCGAGTTCATTCCAGCGGACTGGAGACGGCTTCAATTCTTCCAGAATCTCGTCGGCAGTCGTGCCTCCGAAAACCCCCTTGTGCTCCTTCTTCATCTCGTGGTACGCCGCCACAGCACGACGGACAACGGGTTGCTCATCAGGCGTCAAGTCCATGACCGTAATCTAACGGTACTCCCTGCTGCCTTTGATCTAGCTACGGCTGATGGTCGGGCGGTGCAATGGCTGAATGGGACTGATGCGAAGCCGCTAATTCTCCACCTTGGCGACGATCACCACGCCTTCCACGAAGACGCGAAGCCAGGGGATCTCACAAAAGAGGTACCGGGAGTTGCCCGAACTCGTATTCGGAGGGCGGATC
>Ga0209987_10000701_pt1 | contig 17682 bp, 13 predicted proteins | sample N074metaG_FD_182134 | JGI IMG/M metagenome (GOLD analysis project Ga0209987, IMG submission 182134) | Deep subsurface microbial communities from Kermadec Trench to uncover new lineages of life (NeLLi) - N074 metaG (SPAdes) (version 2) | ecosystem: Environmental > Aquatic > Marine > Ocean trench... | reverse complement strand
GTTACAATCGCGAGTCACCGCTCGATCCATTCAGCGCATACAGCAGCCCGATGATTTGGTGGGAGCCGTGATGTTCCTGGCCTCCGATCAGGCCGGGTTCATCACCGGTCAGGTTCTGAACATCGACGGCGGTCAGATTATGTATTGAGTCAGGGCTAAGGATAATTCGGCTTATCCAGAGACATTTACTTGGACAATCATAAAGTAACTTGAACGATCTTTCCTCTTTATTGGAACCCCAGTCGGTGGCGGTGATCGGAGCTTCGTCGAATCCGGAGAAATCCGGTCACGTCTTGCTCAAGAGCATCATTGTCAATCGCTATAAGGGGCAGATCTATCCCATCAATCCCCACGCCGACGAGATTCTCGGCTATAAGGCCTACAAGAACATCCTCGATGTACCGGGCACCATCGACCTGGTCTTCTTTCTTCTGCCCGGCAAGTACATTGAGGATATGATCGAACACTGCAAGCAAAAAGGGGTGAAGGCGGCCGTGATTGTAGCCGCCGGGTTTGCCGAGGTCGGAGAGGAGGGCGCCCAAGCCGAGACCAAGCTGCGCAAGCTCATCAAAAAGTCGGGTATTCGCTGCATCGGGCCCAACACCATTGGCTTTATCAATATGCAGGCAAACCTGGTGGCCAGCTTCGTGCTCTTCACCAACTGGCAGGACGGCCCCATCGCACTGGCTGCCCAATCGGGCATCTTTGGAGGGGCAGTGGCCGACCAGTTGATGGCACGCACCGTTCAACGACTGGGAATTTGTAAGAGCGTCGCTTTCGGGAACAAGATCGACCTGGACGAAACGGATTTTCTGGAATATACCTGGAAGGACCCTGCCACACAGGTCATCGCCCTTCACTTGGAGGGACTGAGTCGACCTCGCTCCTTCCTTTCCCTGGCCAACAAAGTCAAGCGTGAGAAACCGATCATCGTCCTGAAACCGGGGCGCACCGACCTGGGTGCCCGGGCCTCAGCTTCGCACACGGGTTCTCTCGCGGTGAACGACGAGTTGCTGGGACATGCCTTCCGCCAGTACGGCCTGATCCGAGCAGACGACCTTGAGGAGTTCCTCGAGTATTTGAAGGCCTTCTCCTATCAACCCCTTCCCCAGGGAAACCGGGTGGGGATTGTGACCTTCAGCGGCGCCAACGGCGTGATGGCCTCCGATGAACTGCGCCAGCACGGATTCGAACTGGCCGACTTTACCGATTCCACCTGGCAGAGAATCAAGAAGTTTCTACCGTCCTGGCAACCGGCCACACACCCTCTCGATTTGTGGGCGGCCCTCGGTGCCGGAAACAGGCTGGTGCATGAGGAAGGCATTTTGTCGGTGCTCGACGATGAGAACACCGATGCAGTACTGGTCATCCTGCTGGCCCTCTCCAACGCCGACTTCGAGGGCATAGGCGAGATCTACCAGGCGGCCCGGCAGCAGCATCCTGAAAAGCCGCTTTTCACGGTTATGCTGGGGGGAGAGGTGAAGGACAAGTGGCTTTCGGACATCGAAGGCTTGTCGATGCCGGTTTTCGAGACCACCCGCATGGCCATTAAATCCCTCCAGGCCATGCACTGGTATGCCCGGATTCGAGACCGGATGCAGCCCGATCCCCGGTTGCCGGACGCGGACCATTTAAACTAAATTCTTGATTCCCCTTCAGCCGTCGCTATATACTCGCTGCCAGAAACGTTACATTCCGATCCAATTCAGGAGGTTTTTACATGGGAAGAATGATTCAGAGAAAATCGTGGTTGGTGGTCGCTGTCCTGGCAACCCCCTTACTGGTGACCTTTTTCGCCCTGGGACATGGCAATGAACATGGTCTCGCCAGCGCTCAGATCGGGCAGGGCACGGTATCGGTCGAATACCACAGTCCCCTGGCCAAGGGCCGGGATCTGCTCAGCATGATCCAACCGGGGGCCTACTGGAGAATGGGCGCCGACTCAACCACCCTACTCAAGACGGAAATCGACCTGAACTTCGGCGGGACAACGATTGCCAAGGGTGAATATGCCCTTACGGCTCATTTCACCGACAGCGAGAGTTGGTCGCTCGTTCTCTCCAAGAGCCCGGGACGCAGAGGAGGCAAACCAGCGGACATACTGGCCGAAGTTGCCGGAACCGTGGGCAAGACCGACGCCCTCGTGGAGGCCATGACCATCGAACTGAGCGGCCAGGGCTCCAAGGGAACGCTGGTTCTGGAGTGGGGAAACAGTCGTCTGAGCGTCGATTTCTCCGCCGCTTGAATCGACCGTCCCGCCCTTAGATTTATACGTTTGTAGCACTGCCTATGTCCCGGGAGAGTTGTGCCGATCACAGCGATTCCGGTTCGTTTCCCGTCTTTTAGCCACGTGAACCTCGCTTGACTTGGGAGGCAGGGAACAGGTATCTTCATGCGTTCACAAGGAGAGGTAATGCACTTGGGAGGACTCATTTCGTGAAGGATGGTACCGCTACGATGGTCATGACGCCCCCGGCCACCAAACCCAAAGAGAAGGAAGTCAGTGGCCAGGAACTGAGCAAAACCTGGGTAGGCCAAAGCATCAAACGACGTGAAGATCCCCGCCTCTTGACCGGTCGAGGAACCTTTGTGGATGACATCACCCTGCCCAACCTTCATCACGCCGCCATTTTACGAAGTCCTCGTGCCCACGCCAGAATTCTGTCCTACGACACCCGCGAAGCAGAGAACCATCCCGGTGTGATTGCCGTTCTGACAGGGGAGGAAGTGGGCCAAATGAGCAAACCCTTCCCGGTTGGTGTAACGGCAGCCTTTAAGTACTACAGTGCCGCGGTAGGAAAGGTTCGCTACGTGGGAGAGCCGGTAGCCGTGGTGGTTGCCTTGGATCGCTATGTGGCCGAGGACGCCATGGAATTGATCCAGGTCGAGTACGAACCTCTGCCTCCCATTGTGCACTGCGAGGCTGCTCTGGAGGCGGACGCGCCCCTCCTTCACGAGGAACTTGGAAACAACATCGGCTGTCATCGGCTGCTGAACTATGGTGACGTGGATCAAGCATTCGAGGAAGCTGACCTGGTGCTCAAGGAACGTTTCGTCTTTCCTCGCTACAGTTCCCTTCCCTTGGAAACCTATGCCGTCATTGCCGACTTCGATGCCATAACAGGAATGTTCACCGTCCACTCAAATTTCATGGGTCCATTCAGCATGCATGCTGTGGCGGCAAGAGCTCTGGATGTGGAGGAAAACAAGCTGCGCTTTATTGTGCCCTCAGATATCGGGGGAAGTTTCGGCATCAAGAGCAGCATCTACCCCTACATCGTACTTCTGTCCCTAGCCTCCCGAAAGGCTGGACGACCGGTCAAGTGGATCGAGGACCGCCAGGAACATCTCATGGCCAGTTCCTGCCAGACCGACCGGGTGGCTTATCGCGAAGTGGCGGTGAAAAACGACGGAACGCTGTTGGGAATCAAGTCCAAAGTCATCGAGAATGTTGGGGCCTACCTGCGCGCTCCCGAGCCCGCCTGCACTTTCCGCCCCATCGGCAACTTCGTCGGGCCTTATAAGGTCAGGAACGTCCAATTGGACGCTTACGATGTGATGACCAACAAGTGTCCCACCGGTCCGAACCGCGGCTACGGATGTCAACAGATCTATTTTGAGCAGGAACGGATGATGGACAGGATCGCCGAAGAGCTCGAACTGGACCCCCTAGAGGTCCGCATGAAGAACCTTATCCCAGCCGAGGACATGCCCTACACCACTCCGACGGGAGGCATCTACGACAGTGGAGACTACCCGAAGGGCATGGATTTGGTGGTCGAGATGAGCCAGTACAAGAAACTCCGGGAGCAGCAGACAAAGGCCAGAGCAGAGGGTCGTCTGTTTGGAATCGGCATCGCCACGGGCGTCGACCCTTCGGTGTCCAACATGGGCTACATCACCATTGCCTTACCCCCGGAGGTCCGGGCACGAGCCGGCTACCTGCCCAAGTCAGGATCGGCCGAGTCAGCCACCATCCAGATGAACCAGCGGGGCAAGGTCAGCGTGACCATGGGCACGACTCCGCAGGGACAAGGCCATGAAACGGTGGTCACACAAATCGTGGCCGACGAATTGGGCATCACTCCTGATGATGTGGTGATTGTGGATGAATTCGACACCGCCAAACACGGCTGGAGCATTTCCTCAGGAACCTACGCCAGCCGCTTTGCTTCGGTGGGGACCAGCGCAGCGGTGCTGGCGGCCCGTAAGCTCAAAGGGAAGATCATTCACCTGGCTGCCGCACTCCTGTCTGTTCCCGAGGAGGATCTGATCATCCAAGAGGGAAAGGTTTTTGCCAAGGGCAATCCCGAGAAGAACATAACCGTCAAACGGGTTGCCGGAACCGCCCACTGGAATCATGAACTTCTCCCCGATGACGTCGAAGCAGGCCTTCAAGCCCGAGCGGTCTTCCGCTTCCCCGCCAACGTGGCTCCCGACCCTCAGGACCGGGTCAATTCCTCCAACACCTATGGCTTTATGGTCGAGATCGTCGTGGTCGAAGTCGACCCGGATTCCGGGAAAGTGAACATTCTGGACTGGTTCAGCGTCCACGATGCCGGAACCATTATCAACCCAAAGATTGTGGAAGGTCAGATCTACGGAGGAGTCCTGCATGGCATCGGAGGAGCCCTGTTCGAGGAATTAGCCTACGATGACGATGGCCAATTTCTCACCGGCAGCTTCATGCACTATGTGTGTCCCACAGCAGTGGAAGCCCCCAAGTTAAAGATCGGCCACATCTGCTCGCCTTCACCCCTGACTCTTCTGGGATCCAAGGGGGCGGGGGAGAGCAGCAGCGAAACGGCACCGGCCGCCATCGCCGGCGCGGTCGCCGATGCCCTTCGGCCTTTGGGAATCCGGATCAACGAATTGCCCCTGAATCCCAAGAGGGTTTGGACCCTGATCCACGAATCCAAGACACCATGAAGCCCCCAAAGTTTGACTACTTCGATCCCACAACCGTCGAGGAAGCCCTCGATCTGCTGAAGGAATACGGTGAAGATGCCAAGATTCTGGCCGGCGGTCAGAGCCTGGTACCCCTGCTGAACTTCAGGCTGGCTCGTCCCCAGGTTCTGGTGGACATCAATCGGATCAAGGATCTGGATTATGTCCGTGAAAACAATGGCACCCTGGCCATTGGGGCCATGACCCGGCAAAGAACGCTGGAGACCTCTGAGATCATTCGCTCCAAGTGCGGACTGCTGACGGACGCTGCCGAGTTGATCGGACATCCTCAGATCCGCAATCGCGGTACGGTGGGAGGAAGTCTTGTTCACGCCGATCCCACAGCCGAACTATGCGCCATAGCCAAAGCTCTGGATGCCCGGATGAAGATTCGCAGTTCCGAGGGAGAACGAACCGTCGGGGCCGAGGATTTTTTCATCACCGTGATGACCACTGCCCTTGAACCCTCTGAAATGCTGGTGGAAATCGAATTCCCTTCCCTTGCACCCTCGGCTGGATGGGCCTTTGAGGAGTTTGTTTTGCGTCATGGGGATTTCGCGGTGGTGGGCGTGACCGCTGTTGTGACCCTCGATGCCAAGCAGACCTGTACGGAGCTCCGCCTGGCCGCCATCGGTGTGGATGAAACCCCCTTTAGGGATCCTGAACTTGAAGAACTTCTTCAAGGTCAGAAAATCACCGATTCGCTCCTGGACGAACTGGCTGCTCTGGTGAGCGCAAAAATTGATCCCTTCACGGACCTTCACGCAACGGCCGAACAAAGAAAGCATCTGGCCGGCGTACTGGCAAAGAAAACGATCAAGAAAGCCGAGGCAGCGGCACTACTGAATCTGAAGAAGGAAAGCTGAGAGAAATGTCCCAAGCGTATCGATCCGTAGAAATCACCGTCAATGGACTCACCTACAACAAGCAGGTCGAGCCCAGGAGACTCCTGTCCGACTTCCTGCGCGAAGACCTGGACCTGCGGGGCACCCACGTGGGCTGTGAACACGGGATTTGCGGGGCCTGCACGGTCCTCATGAACGGGCATACGGTGCGGTCTTGCTTGATGTTTGCAGTGCAGGCCAATGGCGCGGAGATAACCACCATTGAGGGATTGGCCACAAACGGCAAACTTCATCCCCTGCAGGAAGGCTTCTGGGAGAATCACGGTCTACAATGTGGATTCTGCACTCCCGGTTTTCTCCTGAGCGCCTGTGAACTGCTGGAGAGAAACCCCGATCCCACCGAAGAAGAAGTCCGAGTGGGTCTTTCCGGGAACATGTGCCGGTGCACCGGCTATCAACATATTGTCGAGTCCGTCTTGGCCGCAGCGGCCAAGATGAAGGAAAGCTCCAAATCCTAAATCCCAAATTCCAAACAAATCACAAATTCCAAGTTCCAAATCACAAACAAATTCGGATTAAAACAGGTACCTACACTTCGGAGTTTGTTTAGGATTTAGTGCTTGGAATTTGTTTGGAATTTAGGATTTAGGATTTGGGTTTTTCTTTAAATTTTCCTTAGAAATATTTTCAGACACTCTCTATAATCCTCCGGCGTATCCATATCCTTCATGATATAGGGATTCGCAACCGGTACACGCGATACACAGTTTCGGAACTTCTCGATGATTCCGTTTACCGGTTCATCAGGGTCCAGGGCCAGGATTTCCTGCCTGAGTGAAACCTCGAATAAAACAGGGCGCCCCTCCTGTCCTTCAAAGGTCGGAATGAATATCTTTGATGAGTCCTGCCGGTTCCGGTAGGCCTGGATCAAGGCGTCGATTTCCTTGCCCGTCACCAGGGGATGGTCCACGGGAAGGTTCAAAAAAGCTTTCGTTTCCGGATCCATCGCTTCAAGGGCACTCTGAAAAGAACTGGTCTGCCCTGATTGGTAGTTGGGATTTTCCACTACCTGGACGCCTGAAAAATTGACTTGCTCCAGAATCCTCTCTTTTTCATGTCCCAAGACCACCACCACCGAATCAGCCAGGGACTGCCGACACTCTTGGAGCAGCCGTGAGAGAAGGGGCATCCCTGCAAAATCCAGGAGAGGTTTGGAGCTTTTCATCCTGACGGAAAGGCCGGCGGCCAGCAGGATCTGGGTAATCATAAACAGAAAGGGGGATCAGTCTTTCTCTTTCTCCAGCGCTTCCATCCGTTCGGCATGGTAATCCAGCAGTCGCTCCATCCAGTGGGGCGGCTCAAAGTCAGGCAATCCCGCCTCTTTCCAACTTTCATAACCCTTGTAAAACAAATCCTTGGGCGGAAGAGACAGGTTGGGTTCGGAGCCCGACTCGGTGGCATCAATGACAAGCTTCGAACCCATACCGTCTACTGCGGAGGGGTCGTAGATTTGGTAAACGTCCTTGATGATCACCAGATCCCGTTCCGGGTTGACACGGGAATTCATCATCCAATCCAAATGCTGCTGGTGGCGAATATCAATATCGGAATTCACCACCATGACCGTCTTGAAAAAGACACCCATCTCGGCGACCAGGCGGCCCACCCTTTTAGCATGTCCCGGATAGGTGGGATCCATCTGAATCACGACAGAACCGAGCAAACCTCCATGGGTCTGATTCAATGCCACATCCACGACCGTGGGCTCTGACCAATCGTCAACCAGCAGCTTGTGAATAACACATTCATTGGCCTGACCCTGGATCAGGGTACTTTCACTGGGTGGATGTTGGCTGAGGTAGCCATAGTAGATGGGATCCTTTCGGTGAGTGATGCACTGGACGTCAAAAAACGGCCGATCCCCAACCGGACCCATGTAGCCTGCAAACTCTCCAAAGGCGTCCTCCTTCATTCGTCCGGTGGGATGGATTTCTCCTTCCACCACAATTTCCGCCTGGGCGGGCACCAGCAAATCAGAAGTCTTGGCTCGAACCATCTCGACAGGAGCACCCTTGAGCCCTCCGGCTGCCGTGATTTCGTCTATCCCCTTGGGCAGAGCTGCTGCCGTGGCCATGTGGACCGCCGGTTCACAGCAAATAGCCACCGCCACAGGGGCAGGTTCCCCATTTACAGCGTAGGTTTGATAGTTTTCATAGGCCTGGCGACCCGGATTGGTATTTAAGGTGATGCGGTTCTTGGACTGGACCTGGCAACGGTAGGTGCCCATGTTTTGCACTCCCGTGTTCTTGTCCTTGGTGATCACACAGGCCGTAATGCAGGGTCTGCGGTCCTTACCGGGCGTCCAGATGGGCACAGGCAAATAGGAAAGATCAATCTCTCCCTTCCCGATCACCACTTCCTGAGCAGGAGCCGACTTCACTTCCTTGGGGGCGATGGGCTGACGCAAAGCCTGCAGCCAGACCTCGTGAATCTTTTCAGGTGTCGTCCCCAAAGCCCGTGCATACACCTGCCGGGAAGCTCCAATCAAAGGGGTGGCAACCGCCATGCTCGAGCCCTTGACATTTTCAAAGAGCAGCCCAAAGCGCTCTTCCATGGGAAAACCCTGGTAAATCCAACGGGCCATGCAGGAGATCTCCCAACTCGGATCCACTTCCTTGCTCACCCGGTGGAGTTTGCCATGAGCCTCCAGCTCATCGATGAATTCCCGCATACTTCCACACATCTTGCGTCCGTTCTTAACCTTCCGGTTTTCTTCTTCCATGCTGATTGTCATGAGGGAATTTTGGCCCAGAAACCTGTCCTTGTAAAGTGTGAATAGGGGACGAGACACTAAGGGACGGCTTTCCCCCAACGGGCCAACAGCCCCCTGCGCCAATGGCCGAGAAGCTCCAATCCGAATGCTGCAGCCAAAATCGTCACGATCGAGACGATCAACGCCAAAAAGATTTCTCCCCACTCGCCCACCATCATCAACCCGGGCCAGTAGATGACCAGAAACGGGATCAAGTAGCCGGCAATTCCCAGTCGAAAAGCGGTAAACCCGGTTCGGTTCACGTCGGAACCGGCGATAGCAGCGGCCGCATAGGCCGCCAGCGCTACGGGAGGAGTGATGGCTCCGATGGAGCTACAGAAAAAAATGAAAAAGTGGCAGCCCAGCGGACTGAACCCGGCCGAGACCATTGCCGGCACGGTCAGACCCGCCATGATGATGTAAACAGCGGTAGGAGGCACCGCCATGCCCAGGCAAAGACAGGCCAGCATAGTCACGGCAAGGAGCAGCACGGGCTGTCCCTCAGCCAGTCCGGTGAGGGCTCCAGAAAGAGTAAAACCCAGGCCGGTCAGGTTGATGATGCCCACAATGATTCCAGCCGAAGCACAGGCCGTGGCGATGGGCATGGTTTTAAAAGCTGCCTCTTCCAGGGCGGAGAACAATTTTGACAGGCTAATCCGGGTGTGGGATCGGAGAAGAGAGAGTCCGACCGTCAGACCCATTGCCCAGAATGCGGACAGCATCAAGCTGCGCCCAGTGAAAATCAGCACCACCAGAAAGATCAGAGGGGGGCTCATATGTCCGTAGCGGATGAGCGTCTGCCCTAATTTGGGCACCGACTCCGTGTCATGAATCCTCAAGTCCTCTCGCCAGGCCGTGAAATACACGACCGCCAGCAGGGAGAGAAAAAACAGCGCGGCGGGAAAAACAGCGGCTTTGGCCACCTCGACATAAGGGATGGAAAGAAATTCGGCGATCAGGAATGCCCCCGCTCCCATCAACGGCGGGGTAAACATGCCCCCCGTGGAGGCCACCGCTTCAATAGCGCCCGCCATGTGCGGTCGAAATCCTGTGCGTTTCATCAAGGGGATGGTGAAATTCCCGGTGGTGACCACATTAGCTACGGGAGAACCGGTGAGCATGCCCATGATGCCGCTGGAAAGGATGGCGCTCAGCGCCGGTCCACCCCGGAGCCGGCCCGTCAGAGTGTAGCTCAAGTCGATGAACCAACGGTCTCCTCCGGAACGCATCAGCAGCATACCGAACATCACAAACATGATGACGTAGGTGGCGGAGATTTCCATGGGGAGGCCGTAAATCCCACCGTTACCAAGATAGAGGGTGCCCACCAGCCGGGGAAGACCGTAGCCCTTATGAACAAAAATACCCGGCGCGAACCGACCGAAGATCGCGTAAAGGAGGAAAATCACCACCAGAAAAGGAAGAAACCGACCGATGGCGCGGCGGGTCGCCTCCAACAGCAGCAGGACCATGAGCACGCCCGCGACCAGCTCCCACTGGGTGACCAGTCCGGTTCGTTCAATGTAGTAGGACCAATCCACAATGACAAAAACACTGGTGGCCGCCGTAAGAGCCGCCAGGGCGATATCGGTCATCCTCGGATTGCCTTGGGCCGATCTGTCTCGTCGGTAGCTGAGAAAAACGACTGTGGCTAGAAGGCCCCAGTGCACCATGCGGTTGTAGGTGGGAGCAAGAACACTGAAGGCATTGGCATAGAGGGCAAAAACGGAGGTACCGATGAGGATCAATCGAACGATCAGGCTCCAACCGCCTGCCTGATGCGAGCGGTCACTCACTCTGATGTTGTCCTCTCCGACACGTTAAGTCCCTCCCTTTTCCGGCAATCTAGCCCATCCGAACCGGAATGTAAAACAATCCCAATTCGAAATTCAACTTTCTCATTTCTTCACGAGTGATCTCAAGAGCTTCAAGTTTCTCCGATCCTCTCGATGGGTTTTTCCTTTAGGGGTCTCCAGAATCTTGGGAATCTGCTCCAGGCGATCATCATTCAGAAACCAGGAAAACGCCGAGGTCCCAATCTTCCCCCGGCCGATGTGTTCATGACGATCCACACGACTTCCCAGATCCTTTTTACTGTCGTTGAAATGGAAGACACGCAGCTTCTCAAGTCCTACCACACGGCTAAACTGTTCCATGGTCTCACCATATTCCGCTTCCCCTCTGATGTCATAGCCGGCCGCAAAGATATGGCAGGTATCCCCGCAGACAAAAACCCTCTCAGGATGACGCGTAGCAGCTAGAATGTCGCGCAGATGTTCGAATCGATAGCCGACACTGGTTCCCTGGCCAGCCGTTGTTTCCAGGGCGATGGGAACATTGCAGTGGCCGCTCCTTTGGTGAATCTGATCGATGGCCTGGGCGATCCTTCGAACTCCGGCTCCCTCTCCCTCTCCCATATGGGAGCCGGGATGAGTGACCAACAGGCTCACCCCCAATCTCTGGCAGCGATTCAGCTCATCGAGCATTGCCTCAATGGATCGCTGCCACAGCTCCTCCTGCGGAGAGGCCAGGTTAATCAGGTAACTGTCGTGAGCCACCACCTGGTGAAGTTTTGAATCGGCCCAGGCCTTGCGAAAGTCTTCCACCTCCTCGTCAACCAGAGTTTTTCCCTTCCACCGGTTGGAGTTTTTTACGAAGATCTGAAGAACCCTGCATCCTGCCTCCAGAGCACGCTGGATGGCAAGCGGCGTTCCTCCGGCAATGGACATGTGTGCCCCTAAAAGAGGGTCCTGAGTCTCTCGTCTCATCGTTTCTCCTGGTCCAACCGCTCTGAGTGCGGCCGTTACAACTTCAGAACCCGATTGTAGCCCGAATAATGTATAAACCAAACATTGACGCTCGATGCCTGAGAAAGCACAATATGCATCCCATGAGTTACCGATACGAGGATCTGCGAGCCTTCATCAAGCGCCTCGAAAAAGAGGGAGAGCTGAAACGTATTCCAGTTGAAGTGGATCCGGTTCTCGAGATTGCTGAGATAACCGACCGTGTCTCGAAGAAAGCGGGGCCCGCCCTGCTGTTTGAAAAACCCAAAGGCTCCCAGCATCCTCTCCTCATCAACGCCTTTGGATCCTATCGGCGGATGAACCTCGCGCTGGACGTTGAGTCGCTGGAAGAGGTGGCCGCCCGTATCGAAGCGTTGCTCGATATCACAGCCCCCGAGGGAATGCTGGACAAGCTCAAAATGCTCCCTAAACTGGCAGATCTTGCCCATTTCATTCCCAGGACCGTTCGCTCCGGGGCCTGTCAGGAAGTGGTCAAGAGGGAGGATTTCTCACTTCTGGACTTTCCTATTCTTCAGTGCTGGCCTCAGGACGCCGGCCGCTTTATCACCCTGCCGCTGGTTTTCAGCAAAGATCCCAAGACAGGCAAGCGCAACTGCGGTGTCTATCGAATGCAGGTCTTTGACGAAACCACCACAGCCATGCACTGGCAGACCCACAAGCACGGAGCCCAACACCTTCGAGAAGCTGTACGCGTAAAGGGTGGCACTGGAGAGGACGGTCGCATCGAGGTCGCGGTGGCCATTGGAGCCGACCCGGCCGTTGTCTTCTCAGGCATCGCCCCTCTACCGGACGACCTGGACGAAATGATGTTTGCCGGCTTCCTACGCCGAAAGTCTGTGGACATGGTCTCATGCAAAACCGTTGACTTGGAAGTTCCGGCCAATGCCGAAATTGTTTTAGAAGGTTATGTGGAACTGGATGAACTCCGGCAGGAGGGTCCCTTCGGTGATCACACCGGATTTTACTCTCTGGCCGATGACTATCCCGTCTTTCATGTGACCTGCATGACCCATCGCAAAGACCCGATCTACCAGACCATCATCGTGGGGAAACCGCCCCAGGAAGACTGCTACATGGGGCATGCTGTGGAACGGATCTTCCTTCCCCTGATCCGTAAACAGCTGCCCGAAATCATCGATATGCACATGCCCTTTGAGGGCATCTTTCACAACCTGGTGTTGGTCACCATCCGCAAACGCTATCCTGGTCATGCCCGCAAGATTATGAGCGCCATCTGGGGACTGGGCCAGGCCATGTTCTCCAAATGCATCATTGTATTGGATGAAGGAACGGATCTGACCCGTTACGGAGAAGTCGTGTGCAAGACACTCAACCACATCGATCCGGAGCGGGACATCCAGTTCGTGTTGGGTCCCGTGGATTCACTGGACCACGCCTCGCGACTGCCCAACTTCGGATCGAAAATGGGGATTGATGCAACCCGCAAATGGCCTGAAGAGGGATTTCAAAGAGACTGGCCCGATGAGATCCTCATGTCTGAGGAGATCAAGAGCCGCGTCGATGAGCTCTGGCCAAAATTAAAACTCAAGCTCAAAGGGTAGCCAGCTTCTGGAGTTCAGTCGGAGGCTTCTCGACCTTGAATTCGCCGCATGGCCAGATTGGCTGCTGCGGCCAACTCCGGATCGGTACTCTGCATCAGGTCTTCAATAACGGGAACGGCTGAAGAATCCCCGCGCTGGCCGAAAATATCCAGCAATTGGAGTCTGATCGGATGCTCCATGGTGAGCAGGTAGGGATAGAGTTCCCGGATCTCGCTGGCATTGAATTCAAGGAGATAATGATAGGCCTGAACCTTGTCCGAGCTTTTCACCACTTCAATCAGGTGCTCCTTCCGACCCATACGATAGAGAGCAAAACTCATACCCAACTTGGCCTTTTTTGATTTTTCCTGAACATACTTTTCAGACACTTGAGAGAGATCACTCGAATCGCCTATCCTTGCCAGACCTTCGGCACCCAGTAGACGGTAAAAATCTCGGGAGTCCTCAAGAGCACTCAAGAACAGGGCATGAGAGCTGGAATCGCCGATATATGCCAGGGCTTCCAGAAGCTTCTTCAGCAGATCATCCTTGCCGCTGACGGGGACAAATCCCAGGACCTTTTTTCTTTCTTCAACCCCCGAATCGTAGAGTTCGTTAAGCACAGGAAGGGCTTCCGAAACACGGAGTCGCCCCAAGGTGAAAATCGCTTCATCGTGCACCTTCTTGTCGGGGTCATTCACCAGGGGAATGACCTCTGTACCAGCAGAAGGATCACCGATCTTGTAAATGGTCCGAATCAATTCCACCTTGACCCCGTTGTTTGGCTCCAGCGACAAGGCCTGCTGAATGGAAGATAAGGCGGAATGAGCCCGGAGAATACCCAGAGCGATGGCCGCATCCTTACGAATTCCAGTCTCCGGGGAGAAAAGCAACTCTGCCAGCGCATCCGTGGCGACCGGGCTGACCGGAACATAGGACTCAACCAGAAGAGGATTATAGTCGTCGCTGAGCGGATTGACGACATCCGCGACTTTCTTGACTCCACTGATGAAACCACCCTTTTCGTCCCCGACGTAAATCTTGAGGATTCCCTCAATGGCCTTCTTCTGGATCTTTTGTTCCGGATCCTGAGTCAACCTAGCGTGCGCCTTCAGAGCCCGCGGATCGTTGATGCGCACCAGGGCCGTCACAGCCACCAAGCGAACAGAGGTATCCCGGTCCTCCGTCAACTCAATCAGTTCAGGTACCGCCTTGCGGACCTCGGACTGCCCTAACGCCTTTGCAGCCCGCTTGCGCCGGTCGCTGTCCGGGTGTTTTAAGTCGTAGATCAGCCCGTCAACCGTTGCCACTTCAGACTGTTGCGCCAAAAGGGAAGATGAAATAAACGTCGTCAAACAGACGATGAGGGTACAAAAGACAGTTCTGGAAATAGCCATGGCCGATCCTTCCTTTCCCGAGCCGGGATGATTCATAAATTCCCTACTCCGGGGACAAAATCCCAGCTGGTCTTTAAGATTATCACATCTCTCTGACCTCGAATCAGAGACTCTTTTGCAGGGGAGATTACCCTAAAGGACCCGTGGTGGAGTGGGGTCGCTGGACCATAAAGGGTGAGGGTGTTGGGGGCCCAATCAGGTCGGGCCAAAGATCGTCCAGGTCTTTTTCAAAGAGGGTATCCGAGTCACCCCGGACCAGCCTCCATGCACCCTCCGCAATCTCTGCGGCCAGCTGACCCGGTGACCAGCCTGAATTACCCAGGAAGACGCGCAGTTCACCGGCGCCCTTGTTTTGCTTCAGGAACTCCTTCAGCAGATTTCTGTCGCCACTGTAGTAGACGTCCTCCATCACATGTTCTGCTCGTTCAGGTGGCTCAGCATTCCGAGTCAGAAAAAGAATTCCGTCCAGCCCTACCGGGCCGCCGAAAAACAACAGATTCGACTCTTGACCAGAATCCTTCAGGTCAGGCAACACCTGAGGCAGCGATATCTCAGTGACCTTATTGACGATGAGCCCCAGCGACCCGTTCTCTCCATGTTCCAGCAGCAGGACCACGCTGCGGCGGAATCGTGGATCTTGCATGCCGGCAGTCGCTACCAGGAAGATCCCCTTCCCGGGCACAAGGGTTTGTTGAGAAGCATTCCCCTGGTAAATAGGGGCACGGCCCTCTCTCACCGAAGCTGCCGGTGGAAGCACTACCAGGAAAAGGAGCGGAACCATACCTTTAGCCCGTCTCAATGGAATCATTTTCACCCTGCAAACGGCTCAAGCCTAACCGTAATCCTCCCAGGGGTAAAAGGCAATCAATTTTGAAGTGGATTTTGGGGATTTTGGGGATTTCGAGTTTAGAATCTCAAAATGGATTTTCCAGGCAGGTGACACCCTCGGATTGGTTCGTCATCAACTGGACCAGGAAGCGGCGCAGTCGCTTTTTCTCGGCTCCAGCAACTTGGGAGAAGCTCAGGCCGGCGAAGAAACTCCCAACGGAGCTGACGGTCGCCATCTCCACCCGAATCTCAATTTCACTTCCGGGCACCTGTAGTTTGAGTTCCAGGGGAGTATCCTCGGTCAGCCGCACGTCGGTTTGCAACCGGCAGCCGCCCATAGCGATATTGGTCACAACACCTTCGCCGTGTGTTTGTCCATATGAAAACACCACCGGAAAGTGAGTCTGGAAGCGCCTGTGTCTGCGGCGATTCCCCTGTGTCCTCACGTAGCGGGTGCCCCATCGAAAAGATCTGAAGCGCCGCCAGCAGGATAGGCACCGATAGGGATAGATGTAAACGAAACTCAACAGGTGCTCAAACACTCCACCTCGCTGTAGGCGATTGCCGCCTCCCTTACCGCACTTCGGACACTGCAAGAACATGACACCTCCGCTGGATTGACAGATCGTCCCTCACCTACAAATGACTTTGAGTGGATTAACGGAGCAAGTCCGGTGCCAAAGCCCGTTTAAATCTCAAAAAGATTGGGTGGATCCCAACCTGTTTATTAACAATGACTTAAGTTGATCGTTTCGAAAACACTGAGGAGAGGCATTGAGCAAAATGCCAACCAAGGTTTGCATTTCATCAAACTCCCCGGCTCTGCTGGAACCAACGAAGAGCAGTCAGAGCCGTGGGCTTTAGCCCACGGGCCCGTCTGCCACCCATTGCCTTTAGCACCCGGACAGTCTACCCTTCTACCCAAAGTCTGATAGCTGAGTCGGGGAGGACCATGGTCGAGAAGAAAATCATACCCATTCGTCTTACCCTGGTGCTGTCTCTGATCCTGTTTAGCCAATGCACGTCCAATGTTCCCGACGTCCTGGCACCCGAGAGAATATTGCACAACGGGAAAATCGTGACCGTGGACCAGGATTTTTCCATTGCCCAGGCGGTGGCCATCAAAAATGGGCGCTTTGTTGCCGTGGGGTCGGACAGCGAAATTCTGGCCCTGGCCGGAGTCCAAACCGAAAAGGTGGATCTAGCAGGCAAAACCGTCTTACCTGGATTGAACGATTCCCACGTGCACCTGGCCCATCGGGTCGGTGAACCGCCTGATCCCTTAATCCCGAAATTCGCTCAAGCCAGATCCATTGCCGAAATAGTGGAAGTGGTCGCCCAGAAGGTGGCAGCCACCCCTGCGGGAGAGGTGGTCTGGATTCCCCGCGGGCCCGGGATCCAACAAATCCAGGAAAAACGATGGCCCACCCGCTACGATTTGGACCCCGTCTCACCGGAAAACCCGGTCATTCTTGCCTTCGCCGGAGATCAGGCCAATGTCGGCAACAGCCTGGCCCTGGCCGCCGCCAATATCAATCGAAATGTCCGCCAGCCCTACAAAGAGGGCCTTTTCGGAGAGTTCGATATCGATCCCAGAACGGGAGAGCCTACAGGAGTGGCTACCGGCTTTAGCGCGTTTCACATGCTGCGGGAGGGAGAAGCGTTGAATGTCTGGCCCGCAGACAAATTACAGGAAAACATCCGCAGCGCTTTGGAGAGGGACATTCTTCCCAATGGAATCACCAGCCTTTCCGATCCCCTGACCAGCATGGAGAATCAGCCCACCCAGCACGCCTATCAAGCACTCCTGCACAGTGAAGAAGGGCTGCCCGCACGCATCAATCTGATGGTTCGGATTCCCGTGCGCGCGCTTTCTACCGAGGACTGTCTGGAACTCATCGACAGTCTCCTCTTCGCACCTCCTTTTAGAAGTGATTTTCTGCGAGTAGGCACCTTCAAGCTCAGCCTGGACAAGGGAAGCGGGGATGAGCTTTACGTTGTCCCGGCGGAAAAAGGGAGACGGGTACTCATTGAGGGACACAAAAGGGGATGGCAACTGTACGTACACATCCGTGCCCCGGAGGCCTTTGACTATGCCACCCAGGCGCTGGAGGAGGCCTTTCGACTCTATCCTCGAGAGGACGCCCGGCACGTCTTTACCCACATCAACAAGCCCACGCTTGAGAACCTTGAGACCATGAAACGGCTGGGCATTATTGCCGACTTACAGGCCGGCCCCATCTATCATCTGCCCGATGACACGGAAGAGACCTACCCCCAGAATCCTCAACGGCCTGATCTGGGTCCCCATCCTGTGGCCACCTATCGGGACGCGGGAATTCCCGTGATCCTCAGCAGTGATCAGTCTCCGCTGGGTCCCCTGTTCAGCGTATGGGAGGCCGTCAATCGAGTGCGCAAATCGGGCAAGGTCTTTCAACCGGAAGAGAGACTGACGCTGGAGGAGGCCATCCGGGCCGTTACCCTCACCTCGGCCTGGACTTTCTT
>Ga0209987_10000700_pt1 | contig 17690 bp, 28 predicted proteins | sample N074metaG_FD_182134 | JGI IMG/M metagenome (GOLD analysis project Ga0209987, IMG submission 182134) | Deep subsurface microbial communities from Kermadec Trench to uncover new lineages of life (NeLLi) - N074 metaG (SPAdes) (version 2) | ecosystem: Environmental > Aquatic > Marine > Ocean trench... | reverse complement strand
ATTGTCTGTATTAAGGGAATGTAAAATTAGTTTCAACTAATCAATATTTTCATTCTCTAGATTTAGAATAACAATTTATTTCAATTATTTAGTTCACGACAGAGATTTTATCTTAGTTCAATACTCTTACTTGCAATTATTTTATTAAAAATAGAAGCAGGTCTTGGTAGATTCACTTTCAGTGGATAGAGGTAAAAAAACATGAACCCGATTAGTCATAAGGTTCAATTTGTTACGAACGAGTGAATCTTAACAGATTCAAGTCTTAACTAATTATTTTTTGGGAAGGATGAGAATAAAAAAATTCTATTTTAGGAGTTTTCGCAATTCCGTGTTTAGTACCCTAGAAAATGATACAGATCCACTAGTTTTTGAAATTTGTTTTGCCTGAATCAGATGCAGTTTTTTATTAACATCATCATCAATCACTATGGTAACTCTTTGACTCACAATATGTACTATGTGAAAATATGATTTAAACATTCATGAAAAAGATTAATTCTTGAATTATTTACGATGGCAATATGGCTACTTATGAATGGAATTGACTACAAATTTATTAATTTGAAATTATTTTTTTGGAAGGATGGAACAATAGTTACATTTACAATTACTCAAAAATTCACTCAAGAGTTAGTACCTGTTGGGATTCTTGGATTGTTCTTATGTTTATGCAAATCCTTTGAATCCCGAGTTTTTTCCAAAAAGATTCGAGTTAAATGATGATATCAAGTAAAATTAGATCTATTGCCTTTTATTGATAGAGTAAAAAGGAAAAGAGAAGGAATAAGATATGAAGTACATGTGCAAAAGCTGTAAAAAGAAATGTGATGATATTACAAAACATTTGATGACAGTACACAAATTTTCAAAAGCAATTATAGAATTCCAACTAAAAGCAAACCCAAATTCTTATAAAAATGCCTTTGAAAAATTAGAAAAATAAACTCACGTTATAACGTGGATTAGAGCAGGTTTTTACGAGTAAATCGGGGGGATACTATTTTTATTCTTTGTCGATAAACTCGTTAACACTTGAAACTATTTTGTTCCCCAAAATGATAGCTGAATTCCTTAGGACATGATAATATACTGTAAAAGACACATCGTGATATGGTCAAAGTAACAATCAATGCAAAAGAAAACGGTCCATTAATTGTAGAAACTGATGGAAAGAGACTATGTGCATTATGTAGATGTGGTGCATCAGAAAGCAAACCAAACTGTGATGGCTCACATGCAAAATCTGGTTTCAAAGCAGAAGCATCTGAAATCAAAGTCTGTGATTAGATTTACAAGCCATTTTTTTCTTATTCCACACATATCTGCGTCCATTTTTATCCCCAATTTGGTAGGCGAATCCCCGTGGGCCTATTTTAGTTCCCCAAACAAGTAACTGAATCCTGGGAGATTTGAACCATAGTCACTCTAAAGGGAAATCAATTTTACATATAGAACATTTTCCTCTCATACCTTTGTATCCATCATGATAATACTGAATAATTTCAGTATGACAGATCCAACAAAATATTTTTTCTACATGGGAACTTACCGTACAGAAAGCCCCCTTTTGTTTTTAAAAAGTTGGTAATATCTAGGATTCTGGCCAGTCATATTCACATAGACCGCATCGTCCTCTATATCCAGCATAATTTTCATCCCATCTGAGAGTTGCTGATTCTTTTTCACAAACACCACAAAAGAGTTCCAAACCTTTTACATCTGTTTCTGAAAGTTCTCGTAATACTATTTGAGCCATATTATAACTACGTATGAATATGATATTACTTGTCGTTATCAGAATTGATAAAAAATTAGAATTACAGCTAAAGAATCGTGGCGCATTTTTGTTCCCAAACAAGAAGATTCATCATCTTGGAAAATAAAACATAACAGCAACCCCAACCAAAACAACTGCTGAGCCAATTATTTCAAATCTATCCGGCTTTTTCTTATCAACCCAATATCCCCAGATTATTGAGGATACCACAAAGATTCCCCCATAGGTAGCATAAACTTTGCCAAAATCTGCAGGCTGCAGTGTCATGACAATGCCATACGAAAATAGGATTAATCCTCCAATCAAACCGAAAATCTTTCCTTTATGATCTCGTAACCATTTCCATACGAGATAACCTCCACCTATTTCTAGCAGTGCAGCAAAAAAGAATATGCCTAGAGTTGAAAGGATTACTTCGACCAAATCTTCTCACCTTTTCTTGGATAGTAAAAAATTATCAAGACTCCAATTACAGCAATTATTGTTCCTACAATGTCATAGCTGTCAGGCCTTACACCATCTACCAACCACCCCCAGAACACCGCCATTACAATAAAGACTCCCCCATAAGCTGCATAGACTCTGTGAAAGTGAGTTTTCTGAAATGTTGGAACAATACCATACAGGAATAATACAAATCCACCAGCTGCACCCAATATCCAACCAAAATCTTCACGTAACCAAAGCCAAACTAGGTAGCCTCCGCCTATCTCACAAATACCAGCTAGGAAAAATAATAGAATTGAAACAAAGAAATTCTTTAATTGTTCACCCATATCATTTCAGTTATTTTTTCAATAAACTACAAGAGCAATGCATTTTGAAATTGCCTTTCTTGGTTGCCCATGTTAATAACGGAATTATTGCTATACGTAGTTCTCTTCCTCGTTTTGTTAGAGTATATTCTACACGGGGAGGAATCTCATTGAATGCCTCCCTTGAGATAAGGTCTTCTTTTTTTAGTTCCTTTAGCATGGATGCCAAAGTTGAGGGACTAATTCCTTTTAGCTCCTCTAACAAGTCATTGTATCTTAATGAACCATGATTACCTAACTCATTTACAATTAACAAACTCCATTTCTTGCCAATTGTTTCAATTACTCCATCTAATGGACACAAACAAACTGCATTACTTTGATTCTTCAAAGTCACTACTATACTTCGAACTTTGTATATTAAATACTTTGAAATTTGTAGTAACCTATTGCAAGTTCAGAAAAATAATTCAGAGAAAAAGCAAATTTGTGGCTATTGTCCTGAAGATATATGTATGTTAGATTGTGAAATTTGTAATCCTAAAAAAGAACCAAGTACTAAATTTGAATGTGAAGAAAAATAGTGTCATAGCCTGTTTTGCAATTTTATTATTAATTGGATTTGTTATTCCATATTCCTTTGCTGAGGAATCAAAACTTCCAGATTGGATTAAGAACATCTTTGTCTGGTACGGCCAAGGCCAAATATCTGAAGATGATGTTCTAAATGCGATAACGTTCCTAGTTGAAAATAAAATAATCCAGATAGAAATTGCAAACCAATCAATGGAAATGATGAATCAGGGCATAATGAAACAAAATATGCCATTTAATGTAGATGTCCCAGTTATTATGCCCATGATTGACGGATACTACAAAGGAAACAAGGTGTACTTTGTTCACACTGAGGTTTCTGATTCTGCAATGGCAGAAATAATGAGTAAGATGATCAATTTTCCAACACTACATGTGCCAGAATTGAAAAATATCCCTGAAGATCAAATGGCAAGAGTTTATGTTTTTACAAATGGTGTGCCTGGTTCTGATCCCTATGGCGGAGGACCATTCATGTTCCAGATAGATGTGTTTGATTCAATTCCAGGACAAAAAAAGTATTCACAATTTAGAATACCATATTTAGTAACCTGGAATAATGATACTAAACCAAGCATCTTGAATTCAGAATCTGCAATCTTAAAAGCCGAATCTGATGGTAAGGTTACTATTGAAAAATCTAATCTCGTAGTAAATGTTCCTATGATTACTTGGGAGATGGAAGTGTACTATGGAAAGGCTATGGGGAAAATCTCTATGATTCCAAGGATATTTGAAAGCATGTCAGGAGTTGAAGGGGAATTAATTTTTGTAAATGAGAAGAACTATGTTGCAATATTTAAGCTACATTCTGAAAAAAGTATGGGTATGATGGAAATGAGTCCATAAATTATACCAGATTGATATTAGAATATTTTACAATTTAAATTTGGTACATACTAAAATTAAAAAAGTCACTAAAGATGAATTTGAGATCCTTTCTAAAACTCATCTTTGAAAAAATCCTACTCTCTTCATGAATTTATCAAAGTCTTTGTCAAGAGTGACTCTCACTCCTTCAAACCTTTTGTCCATGATTTGATAAGCTGAATCCAAATCTTTGTCAATGGTGACCTTTACTTTTTCTAACCCTTGATCCATGATTTGATAAGCTGAATCCAAATCTTTGTCAAGAGTGACCCTCACTTTTTCTAATATTTTGCCCATGATTTGATAACATGACTCTAAATCTTATTTGACCTAAGAAAAAATATTGACTTTAACATCATTAAATATTCATTTTAGGCGTAAATTCAATATTATTTTATGATATTTACTGTATACAAGAAAGAATTTCATTTTATTGATAAATTCTTAATATATTGAAAATTAAATTTAAAAATTGATTTAATATTTTTTTGAAATTTACAGTGCAAGAAACTAAAAAAAATTTTTGAAAACCCAAATTGTTTTAGAATAGTTATTCCTGCTTAATTCATGCTTGATTCAAAAATTGATACCGTACTAAAAAGAATAGAAGAACAAGAAAAGCTTGAACAAGAAAATCCATACGAAACACCAAATCCAGAAAAACTGCTTGCAATAGGAAGAAACACAGGAATTTTTTACAATATTCTTTTGAAAAGCAAGGATGCAAAAAAAATTCTTGAGATAGGAATGTCTGCAGGATACTCTACCATTTGGTTTGCAGAGGCTATATCCAAAAAGACTGGTGGCAAAATCATTACCATTGATCAGGATAAAAAAAAAATTGAACGGGCAAAAAGAAACTTTGAAGATGCTGGTCTTAGTGATTTAATTGATATTCGTCATGGCGATGCCTTGGAAGTTTTATTGGATATCAAAAATGAATTTAATTCGTCTGAATCCTTTGATTTTGTCTTTATTGATGCAGATAAGGAAAGGTACATTCAATATTTTGATGTTATACTTCCAATGGTAAAGCCTGGAGGATTAATTGGAGCTGATAATATTTTATTTCCGGAACGATTTCAAAAATTTACAAATCTGTATGTGAAACACGTAAGAAATAATCCAAAAATTAGGTCTGTAACAATTCCTATTGATAATGGTGAAGAATTGAGCCTAAAATTACCATAGTTTAATTCAAAAATTCATAAAATTAATCTTTTAATTTCGAAATTATTACCCTTAATCGATCAGATATGCTCAAAATAAATATTTGAGAAAATCATTCAATATGTGTCAAATACGATAGTGGCAAAAAAATCTCTAATTGTTGTTTTATTTGTACTTTTTTCATTAATTTTTGTTGGAGGAATTTTTGGAATTACCAATGATATTGCTATAAGCTCCGGACAGGAGTTATCATATCCATCATGGTTGATCATAGCCTATCTTGCAGGACTTTCAATGATTATTTTACCTTGTACACTTCCACTTGTCTTCATAATAATTCCACTAAGCATGGGGAAAGGTGGAAAAAAAGGACTTTTAATGGCTGGAATGTTTGGAGCAGGTCTTACAATAACAATTATGTTTTATGGATTAGGAATTGGCATTTTAGGTCAAACCGCTGATTTAGATCAAATTTCTACCTACATGTTTTTGATTGCAGGATTGGCCGCGTTTATTTTTGGTTTATCACAACTAAAATTATTTGAATTAAAATTACCAACGTATTCGGGGACTCCAAAATTTATTCAAAACCGAGGTGATTACTCTAAATCATTTTTCATGGGATTATTATTAGGAAATGCCGGAGTTGGCTGCCCAAATCCCTTGTTTTATTGGCTTTTAATTTATGTTGCAAGTACTGGAAGTGCAGAGATTGGTGCAAGTCTTGGCATTGTTCATGGAGTTGGACGAGCAATTCCTCTAATACTGCTTTCGGTCCTAGCGATGATTGGAGTAAATGCAACAAAAGGAATAACTTCTAGTCGTGAAAATATAGAAAAAATTACTGGCTGGATGTTAATTATAATTGGCGCCTTTTTAATAATTCAAGGAATTCCAGGTGGACATGAGTGGTATGAATCGACGTTTATCCATTTAGCTTGGAATAATCTAGTTTCAACGACTCTTATTCCACCAGAATTTCACGTTGGAGAACATGGACATGATTATGATGCTTCAATTCCACAAGAATTGATTCCAATTTTGTTTTTGGGTTTGATTATTTTTCCAATCATATGGTATTTTACCCGCAAAAGGAAAGTAGTACTATGAAAGATCCTGTTTGTGGGATGGAGGTAGACAAAGGGGAACCTCTAGTACACGAAGGGAAGGAATATCGATTTTGTTGTGCAACATGTAGATGGGCCTTTGAGAAAAATCCTGATCAATTTATAGAATCATGAAGGTAGAAGTTCTTACCACTCCTGGTTGTTCAAATTGTAAAATCCTTGAAAAAATGTTGGATAATCTAGGAATATCTTATAATTTGATAGATGTTACTGAAAAATCAGAATATTTAGAAAAATATCCAATATTTACTGCCCCAGGTTTAGTGATAGATGGAAAATTAGAATTTACCGGGATTCCAAAGATTGAGGATCTCAAGAAATTCTCCAGCTAAGCTGGTAATGTTTTTTACATTGAATTGAATGGAATTTACGAATGATAGAATATTCAATGAATGAAAAAATGATACTAATTCAGTATGCAATAAAAAAATATGAAAATGAGGTAACACTTTTTGAAAAATTAAAAACAATTCTTCCAGAAAAAGACGTTCAAAGAAATATTGACACTTTAATTGGAACACAAAGGGTTCGAAGAATAGGACCAGAAATACTTCAAAATAATGAAAGCCATACTGAATTGCCAGACTTGCCAGATAATCTTAAATCAGTTATTGACCAACTTTAGTAGTAATTGTTAAATCCCCTTTAATTTTCCTCTTTAATATGGAAAACCAAAGAATCTTTGCTATAGCCATACTTGGCATAATTGTTATTTTCTCTTCATCATCATTTGTTTTTGCCCATCCTCATCCAGGTCAAACTCTCATTGATAGTCACACACATCAACCACAAACCGAATACATTCCATTGAATGGAATAATTGCCCTGGAGAAAACTTCTGTCATGTTCCATGTCAATGAAGAAAACTCATTACCATGGGGATTTGTTGAAGGAAAAATAGCCAACCCTGTTGAAGGATATCCTGTAATTATTCAAATTTTAAAAGATAATGAGGCTGTACATTTTGCTCAAACTGATGTAAAGGAAGATGGAAGCTATGAGTACAAATTCAGGGTTCTAAACATAGAAAATGATAAAGCAAACAAAATTTTTGATGGAGATTATCGTGTTATAATTTTCAAGGTTGTCTATCTAGATCAAGGTAATTTGATTTAAAATCCTCTTAATCCTTGTGGTCTTACCACTTCGGGGTGTTCTCTCATCCATCTGATATGGTCTAGCATTTTTTGTTTGTCTTGTGGAAATGTGCCCTTGATTGTATAAGCATTTGAGCCATGATTTGCTCTGAAAATTATCTCTTCTTTTGTCTCGATATTATCCAGTAATCCTTCTAACTCATTTAATGCCTCATCGTCATTTATTCGAATAAATTCACCGCTATACTTTTGCAAAAACTCATCTTTAATTCCATTTTCCAAATATAGAGTCAGAGCTCCAACATACTGAGGGGCACATGCACTAATTACTTCTGCAGTTCCCTGAATATGTTCTTTAGAATATTTTTTACCCCCAAGTCCCAAGATGATCATGCAAGACATAATGTACCCCGCATCCTTTGCTTTGTTTACTGATTTGATTATTGTTTTTGAAGTAGCACCTTTTGTTACTTTTTTTAATACAATATCTGAGCCACTCTCAATTCCTAAATAAAACATGTTTAATCCTGCATCATGCATTTTCTTTAGTTCTTCAGGTGTTTTCTTTAAAATATTCATAGGCATTGCATAACAGGAAATTCTTTCAAGTTTTGGGAATTTTTCATAAATATATTTTACAATTTTTTCCATGTATGCTGCATCAAGATTTAATGCGTCACCATCTGCCAAAAATATTCTAGTGGTATCAGGTAATTGTTTTGCCATCATATCAATTTCTAATTTTATCTCTTCCCATGGTCGTTCTGAATATTCTTTAGACCTATACATATCACAAAACGAACATTCGTTAAATGAACAACCCAATGTAACTTGAAAAATTAAGGATTTAGCTTCTGAAGGGGGTCTATACAATGGAGCATCATAGTTTAACATCATGGGGTTGAATCACAGAAAGTAACCCAATTATGTATTTTATACTTTCTTGTATTTACTTGAATTTTTCACACAATACCTTTTAGTGGAATACTTCGTGAAATTGATAACTTATGGCTAATGATCCTGATGCAAAAAGACTTCTCTGGTTTGTTTTTGCTGGTTCACGAGGGGGATTAAACCGCCTACGAATTATCTCTTCTTTAAAGGTAAAACCATTAAACACGAATCAACTTGCAAAGGAACTAGATCTAGACTATAAGGCAATTCAACATCACATTAAGGTTCTTGAGAAAAATAATTTGATTACTAAGATTGGAGAAAAATACGGAGTTACTTTTTTTATCTCGACATTTTTGGAAGTTAATATGGAGACGTTTGAGGAAATTGCAACAAAATTGGATAAAAGTAAATAAGAGCTCGGGAGGTTTTTCTCTCTAAATGGAATCTACATCCCTAGTGTTATCTATTGTTTCAATTGCAAATATGGCAGTACTGGGTGTTTTGATTTACATTTTTGGGAAAATGTATGTAAAAACAAAGGCACAGCTTCCATTAGGAATGATTGTAGTAACTAGCATGTTGTTTCTTCATAATGTTATTGGAGGACTAGCATATTTCTCAATGGATCAATTATTCTCTCATGAAATATTTCCATACATGTTAGGAGTAGGAATCGCAGAGTTAGCAGGCTTGTTAATATTTTTGAAAATTACTTTGGACTAGTTTTAATGATAATATTATTTTCTATCCATTAGTTATGATCCTTATTTGACTTTAATTTTATCACAAGTTATATCCTCAATTGCATACATGATATTAGTAAATTTGATTACAAAAATGACGAGGTTGTATAAAGATGGTAATTAGCGTGTATGTAGACGGTTCTGGAGGTGAAAATAGTGGATATGGATATTTTGTTAAAGAAACAGGTGAATCATTCTATGAAAAAAAACCTAACATTACCAACAATCAAGCTGAATACATGGCAATAATTGCAGCATTAAAAAAATTTTTAAATTCTAATGAGGAAATTACAATCTTTAGTGATTCAAAAAATACCGTATCTCAATTAAATCATGAATTTGCGATAAACAATGAACAGCTAAGAGTGTTAGCTCGAGAAGCTTGGAATATTATTGGAAAATTTTCAAACCTTACCTTGACTTGGATTCCAAGAAAAGAAAATCTTGCAGGAAAAATGTTGGGAAGCTAAATCATTCAAGATCAGAAATTGCCATGAATAACTTTATTATGGAAAATCTTCAATTCAAAGCAAGTGGCTGAATCTGTTTTTCTCTCACCAAAATCAATAGCAATTATTGGAGCATCTGACAAAAGAGGTAGCGTTGGAAGCACCATTACATCAAATATTATGAATGGCTTTACAGGTACAGTTTATCCAGTAAGCTCTTCTAGAGACACCGTATTTTACAAAAAAGCCTACAAAAGCGTCATGAATATTCCCAAACAAGTTGACCTTGCAGTTATTGTAATCAAAAATACTTTGGTTGCTAGTGTTTTAGAGGAATGTGGAAAGAAAAAAGTCAAAGGCGTCATTATCATTACTGCTGGATTTAAAGAAGTAGATGAGGAAGGCGCCAAAAGAGAACAAGAACTAAAAGATATAGCCAAAAAATACAAAATCCAAATCATTGGACCAAACTGTCTTGGTGTAATGAACCTAGCTCCACAAACGATGATGAATTCTACCTTTTTGAAAATTACCCCAAAGTCTGGTGAGATTGCCCTTGTATCTCAGAGTGGAGCAATTTGTGCAGCCCTTGTAGAGGACGCTAGTGCTCAAGGCATTGGTTTTTCAGCTGTAATCAGTATGGGAAACAAAGCAAATATGAGCGAAGTTGATGTGTTAAAGATGTTAGCCGCTCACAATCAGACTAAGGTAATTGTTATGTATCTTGAAGATATGGGAGACGGTCAAGAGTTTCTCAAAGTGTGTAAACATATTACTCGTAAACTCAAAAAGCCAGTCTTAGTTCTAAAATCAGGACGAAGTCCAGAAGGAGCAAAAGCTGCAATGTCTCATACTGGTGCTTTGATGGGTTCGGATGAAATCTATGAAGCTTTACTAAAACAGTCCGGCGCCATTAGAGTTGATACGATGGAAGAACTGTTTGATTATGCAACTGCGTTCTCAAAGCAACCCCTTCCATCGGATGGAGATTTGGTAATTGTATCAAATGCAGGAGGACCTGCAATTATTTCAACTGATGCCTGTTCCAAACTAGGCGTTAAAATGGCAAAAATTGATAGCATTCGTTCAAAAATTGATTCGGTAATTCCACCTTGGGGAAGCTCACGAAACCCTGTTGATATAGTAGGTGATGCAGATTTTAATAGATTCAGTAATGTCTTAGATAGAGTACTACAACATCCTAAAGTGGCCTCTGTTATCACAATGTGCACTCCTTCTGGAACTCTAAATTATGATAAACTAGCTGAAGTTATTGTTGCAATGTCAAAGAAATACAAAAAAACAATGCTTGCAAGTTTGATGGGATTAGATGAAGGAATTACAAATAGAGAAATTTTAGCAAAAGGAGATGTGCCATACTATACCTATGCAGAAGGTGCAATTAGAACACTTGCTGCAATGATAAAGTTTTCAAACTGGATAAAAGAAACAGAAGGAAAAATTACTAAATTTAAAGTAAACAAGGCAAAGGCAAGAAAGATTTTTGATAAAGTCAAGAAAGAAAAAAGACCAAATCTTCTCGAAGAGGAAGGACTAGAGATTCTCAAGGCATATGGTTTTCCATTACCAACAAGTGGACTAGGAAAAACTGAAGATGAAGCCGTAAAGATTGCAAAAAAAATTGGTTATCCTGTTGTCATGAAGATAGTATCTCCTCAAATCATTCACAAATCAGATGCTGGTGGCGTAAAGGTGAACCTAGCAAACGACAAAGAAGTCAAAGAAGCTTTCAAAACAATTGTCAAAAATGCTAAAAAATACAACAAGAAAGCAGAGATTAAAGGAGTTCTAATTGTCGAAATGATAAAAGGGGGAAAAGAGATGATCATTGGTTCTAAACTTGAAACGGGTTTTGGACCTGTTATTATGCTTGGAATGGGTGGCATCTATGTTGAAGTGCTCAAAGATGTAACATTCAAAATAGCTCCCGTAAATAATAAAGAAGCAGATGATATGATCTCTGAAATAAAGACCCAAAAACTTCTACAAGGGGTAAGAGGAGAAAAACCAGCTGATATTGCAAAACTATCTGAATGTATTCAGAGGCTATCTCAATTAGTCACTGATTTTAATGAAATCAAAGAATTAGACATGAATCCAGTCCTTGTAATGGATAAAGGAAAAGGTTGCAAAATCCTTGATGTTAGAATAGGTCTATGATCTAATCCATTCATAAGTTTTTAAATCTTGATCTCGTATATTTATACAAGTTGGAAGGAATGATTTCATGGCTAATGTGGAGAAACTAAAGACCATTAGATCAGGGGATGAATATATAGAAAGTCTTAGAGGTAGAGATCTCAAAATTTACCTATTTGGAGAATTAGTCAAAGAGCCAGTAGACCACCCTATGATTAGACCATCAATTAACGCAGTTGCAGAAACTTATGATCTTGCAATGCGTGAAGAAGCTCTAGCATCAGCTGACTCATCTATTACTGGATTGAGAGTTAACCGATTTTTGCATATTGCAGAAAGTGCAGAAGATTTAGTTTTACAAAATAAAATGCAAAGAACACTAGGACAAAACACTGGAACATGTTTCCAGAGATGTGTTGGAATGGATGCGTTGAATGCTTTACACTCTGTAACTTTTGATATAGATGAAAAACATGGAACAGATTATCATCAAAGATTCTTAGAATTTGTAAAGATGGTTCAAAGAGAAAATCTTGTAATTGGTGGTGCAATGACTGATCCTAAAGGTGATAGAAGTAAAGGACCATCAGAACAAGAGGATCCAGAAATGTTTACTAGAGTAGTAGAGACAAATGATAAAGGAATGTATGTATCTGGTGCAAAAGCACACCAAACTGGTTGTATTAATTCACATTGGATAATTTTGATGCCAACAGTTAGACTAACAGAAAAAGACAAAGACTGGGCATTTGTTGGTGTAATCCCAGCAGATGCAAAAGGAGTTACTTACATCTATGGTCGACAGTCTTGTGACACTAGAAGTATGGAAGATGGTGACATTGATGCTGGTAACGCAAAATATGCTGGGCAAGAAGCCTTAATGATTTTAGAAAGGGTGTTTATTCCTTGGGATAAAGTCTTCATGTATGGAGAATATGAATTTGCATCTACGCTCATAGAGCGTTTTACTTGTTATCATAGACGTAGTTATGTGTGCAAAACAGGACTTGGTGATGTACTTATTGGTGCTGCAGCAACAATTGCTGACTATAATGGAGTACCAAATGTATCTCACATCAAAGACAAAATTGTTGAGATGACTCATCTTAATGAAACAATCTTTGCAGCAGGAATTGCATCTTCCCACCTAGGACACAAGCTGAAATCAGGTGTATATCTAAATGAAGATATGCTTGCACAAGTTTGTAAACACAACGTCACTCGATTCCCATATGAGATTAGTAGACTTGCACAAGACATTGCAGGTGGACTAGTCGTAACTCTTCCATCTGAAAAGGACTTTAGACATCCAGTGGCTGGTCCATTACTCAAAAGATTCCTTGTCGGAAGAAAAGGAGTTGATGTTGAAAACAGAATGAGAATCTTGAGGCTAATTGAAAATATGACCCTTGGAAGAAATTCTGTGGGATATCTTACAGAATCTATGCATGGTGCAGGTTCACCACAAGCACAAAGAATCCAGATTGCAAGACAGGGTCAGATTGGCTACAAAAAAAATCTTGCAAAGAAGCTAGCTGGCATCACCAACGATATTGAAGAACCTTCAGAACCATCTGGTTACTTCAAGCGTATTTTTCAAACCAAAGATTCTATCATTTAGATTTTATTTATTATTACGTTTACTTAAAATCAAATAGTAGCATCATAGATTAATTAAGATATTTCTGATATTGATCTTAACTCACACTTACATTTCTCTCTTTTTCCACAGTAAGGACAGCTACAATCACAATACAACAGTGCTTGATAACAAAATAGGCATTTTGTATATTCTGAAAAATCTTCATCCAACTGACTTGAATCTCTTAGTTTTTGTTAAAATAAAAATTGATAAAAACTATTACATAATTACTTTAAATTAATTATGATTTTATAAAAATTTTAAACAAATGTTAACTTACAATAAAATATTCTTTTTATTTCATGATTTAGTAATTATTTTGGGTAGTTAACCCAAGAAAAACATCAATGGCAGAGCATATTGATGGGCATGAAGTCAATGGATTGATTGCTTGGTTTGGAAACTACCCAATTTTTTCTAATCTTTAGTGTCGACAGATTTTTTTTCACTATCTGTTGATTCTTGTGAAAATTCGATTGGTTCGTTTTTGGGGATTTTTGAATCAGAATGCTTAGAGTACACGGAATCTTTTTCCAAGTTTTCAAGATCTGAATAACCTTCTGCAGCATCTGAATCAGTTGCCTTTAAAGAATCAGTAGAAGTGAGTTTTTGTTCCTTCTTTCGTTTGAAAATTTCCTTTACTATCATCACTCCAATAACTAGAGCAATGAGAACATAGTTGATAGGGGGTTTTAAGATTTGGGTTACATAACCAATTTGTGGAATATTAAATTGTACCGTACCGATGTATTCTTTTTCAGTAATTGGAAAATCGGTTCCAGGAATTGATGCTACATTATTGTCCCCCTTTGTTCGAAGCGTCCTAGGATCATCGTCTGTTATTGATACAACTCTGTGAACTATTACTCTATCATGCCCAGATGGACGATCAAATACGATAATGTCTCCAATTTGGACATCTTCAAACAAAACATGTCCTTGAACTATTAACACATCATATACTTGCAACTCTGGAAGCATACTTCCACTAGCCACGACATAGAAGGGATTTTCAGTTCCAAAGACCACTTGTAATCCAATCCATATTATGATTACACCCGCAGCTACAATAACTATATCCTTGATTACACTTTTTGAGATTGCTCGTTTAGTCAATTAATTTCACACATTGATTACCATTGATTAAATTTACTTAAATCATTGTAGTGTTGTTCCGCACTCTTCACAAAATTTTGAACCTTCATTGTTAACAAATCCACAACTAGAACATTTTCCAGGCTGATTTACTTGGGGCACAGCAACATTTCCTAGGAGAATAATATCTCCAACTTTTCCTATGCTACTCCAAGGGATGCTTCCCTCCTCACCATCATTTTTTAAAATAATCAACACCATTGTTTGATTTGAATCAATTCCAATCTGTCTTGAGGTTCCAATTTTTTTTGCGTTTTCATCATATACATCTAATCCTTCAATTGAACTAACTGATCCTACTGACGTTGGCTCTGTTGCCTTTACTTGTGACGTAATTTGAGTTGATACCTGTTGAACTTGAGGTGAGATTTCTGGTTGTTCTTGAACGGTGGGTTCTGGTGCTACTTGTGTAGTTTGTGGTACACTTTCTACTGGTTTTGCCTCTCCTATCTCTTTCACTTCATCTTCCTTTCTAAATTCTCTATATTCCGCAATGGTCGATTTACAAGTATTACAAATGTATTGTCCCTTTTCTACAAGTATTAAATTCTCTGCAACTTCTTCATTTGGATTTTCATATTCAATTTTTGGTGCACCTTCAAACTCTTTTTCACAGGTATTGCAAAAATGTTTAGTAATAATCTCTGTGTTTAATCTTCCCATTGGAGCTAAAAATAGATCTGGTCCTCCAAGATTTCCCTTCATCTGTTGTTCATCATCGATAGATGCCATTATGTAGCCTCCAGAACCTCTTAATTTTTTGATTCTAAGTTCAGAGCTCATGTCACAAATTCTCTAAAACGTCATTTAAGTATATATCAAAATTCAATTTCTCAGATTTTCTGTACTTGAGACGTGCTCTTAATTTTGGTGAACGTTTTTAGGTATCTTTGATATAATGATATTAGAATGGGAGTAACACAAATTTCAGATGCAAAGTCATGGGAAATAGATGTAGTCAATTCTGATATTCCTGTCTTTGTGGACTTTTGGGCAGAATGGTGTGGTCCATGTAGAATGGTGAGCCCTGTAGTTGAGGAATTGGCAAGTGATTATGAAGGTAAAGTAAAGTTTGTCAAAGTTAATGTAGATGAAGCTAACGACTTGGCCTCAAAATTTAACGTCTTCAGCATTCCAACTCTAATTCTTCTTAACAAAGGTGAAATAGTTAGCCAGCAAGTTGGTGCAGCATCAAAGGAATCCTACAAAAATATGATTGATAGAGCACTTCAAGCCTAATCATATGTTTTTACTTTTTATTTTCTAAATTGTAACAAAATTGATCTAACACAGATTAATCCTTATTAGCAATTCATGCAAATAATACCTATTGGGCGATAGAAGAGTTGCACATCATCTAAAATTAATTGCATTTAGTGTAGCCATATGGGTTAATGTTTCTTTGGCACTAATGCTAGTTAATCTTCTTGATCTTTAGATTCTTACATTTTACCTTACAGACTGGTTTTATTGGGGTTGAAATTTTAATTTATGATGCATGGAATTTCTAAAAGCGGATAAATTTTGATATGGTTTGTGTTAAAAACTAAATACAATGTAATGCTTGGAATATTATGACCATTCAAAATGATGAAGAATGTAGAACATCAATTGAAAAACTTGATCAAGGGTTACCACCACAACTTATTCAGGAAATAATTATTTATCTCGAAAAAACAAATAATTCAGAATTTACCCTTACATTGGTTAAATATCTTAATAACCAGAATATGCAATCTCGAAATTCAATTTGGGCACTCAGCAGCCAGATTGCAATGATTGGTGAGGATGTATCTAAAATCAAAGAACATTTGAAAATACACTAGACGACGTTCAAAAATACTGTAAATCGATTAACCTAACTAAGTTTTGAACTAGCTTAACCTAAGATATTTACAACAAAAAATGGCTGTACAATCCTAAAGTAATTAATATTCCAAAAGAAGAGTTTCGATATGTCATTTGGTGAAGTAGATACCCTTAACATGCTTTTTGACAAATTGGAAACTTTGTTTGATGAGTCACAAGGCTACTATGAATCATTTCTTGACAAAAATAACATATACAAACAAGGTAAGATTGGGGACAAGGAATTCTTTCAAATACTAGGGGATTATGTTGTAGCTTATTCTGCTTTAGAATTTTTAGCAATCAAAGTAATGTTTGAAATAAGGAAATCACTAAAAACAGGTTCTGGAAATACTCAATCACCTGGATTGATGCCGGGGATGGGTTCTCCTGGAATGACAATTCCTCCTGGGCCAAAACGTGGAACTGCAGATAATCCTGTGGGTGGACCCCCAGGAATTGTTTCCGCACAAGAATCATTTTCAGAACCTGGTACACTACCAACACCTGATCCTACACTTTTGCCAAGGCAAACAACTACTCCAAACGGTTGTTCTTCTTGTGGTTCTCAACTTAGACCTAACACAAAGTTTTGCACAAAATGTGGAAATAAAGTATAAAATTATTTTTAATTTTTTATCGCTTATTCTTGTGTTGAACCACACTGGGGGCAAAACTTTGCAGTAGATGAAAGTTTTGTACCACATTCCGAACAAAACTTATCCTCTGATACATTCTCCATATGTGGATTTCCATACATTTTCCCAGAGTTTTTTATCGCACCTGAGGGAACAAAAGTATCCTCATCAATTAGAACTGGAGCAAAATCTTGTTCTTTCATAAATGTTAGCATTCTAGGAAGAGAATTTTCTTTGTTTTTAGGATCTGGTACAGTATCACCTAACCAAAATGCAAATCTCGTTAGAGTTAACTCTGGAGTTGAAAAAGCCAAGGTATGCTTTGACATGTAATCTTGAGCAGCTTCTTTTCCATCAAACACTTGCATACATTACATCCCATTTGTTAATGTATAATGGTTTCTGGAATTAATGGACCGGGGGGGAATCGAACCCCCGACATTCGCGTTGCGAACGCGACATTATACCCCTAAACCACCGGCCCTGATTCTACTCTTTAAACTGTATTTTTATTTATTTTCTATATCTAGAAAATTAAGATTATATGGAAAATGGGGAACAAAAAATGAAAATAAAATATTTTATTATTTATCTAATAATTTTTGTTGAAAATGAACAAACATTTTGCTATATATTACAAGATAATTGTTTACATTATGAAAGTACTCATAGTTGATGATAACCAAGATATCACAGGCCTGCTCTCTAAATTCCTCAAGGCAAAAGGCTTTGATAATGTTGTAACTAATGATCCAAGAGACGGAT
>Ga0209987_10000698_pt1 | contig 17737 bp, 13 predicted proteins | sample N074metaG_FD_182134 | JGI IMG/M metagenome (GOLD analysis project Ga0209987, IMG submission 182134) | Deep subsurface microbial communities from Kermadec Trench to uncover new lineages of life (NeLLi) - N074 metaG (SPAdes) (version 2) | ecosystem: Environmental > Aquatic > Marine > Ocean trench... | reverse complement strand
AAAGTATGTGGTGTTTTTGCAACATCGCTGAAATTGCTCGGCCCTTTTCGGTCGCCTGCGGCTTGCGCGCATCCGCCGTGTGATGATGATATTCCGGCTGTACCTTATCGATACTACGCAGGAAAAGGGTATACGAATCTCGGAGACTGGCCAGGAACCGGATTCGCCCACCATCCAAACATAAGCAAAAGGCCCGAACTTTCTTGCAAATCAGGCGTTTCCGGGCTTGTGTCTCAGCGATTCCAGCTATAATATTCGCGTCCCGCGGTGGTGGACAGGACTGGAATCCGTCTTCTGCGCTGCGGTTATTGTTTTCGTCAGGAGGAATGAAGTATCGCAGCAACAAAGCGCATCAGGCGCAACGAAGAGATAGATGCAGTGGAAGTAAGGGTAATTGATGCCGGCGGGGAGCAGGCGGGTGTGATGCCTCTGGCGGCAGCCCTCGAAATTGCCCGGGCCGATTCTCTTGACCTCGTTGAAGTTTCGCCGATGGCTGAACCCCCCGTATGCCGCGTGATGGACTTTGGAAAATACCTGTTCGAACTCAACAAGAAAGCCCAATCTGCCAAGCGTAAGCAAAAGCAGGTGCACGTTAAGGAGATAAAATTTCGTCCGGGAACGGACGAAGGCGACTACCAGATCAAACTGCGAAAGCTGAGAGAATTCCTGGAGATCGGTGACAAGACCAAGGTCACGTTGAGATTCAGGGGCCGGGAGATGGCGCATCAGGAATTGGGTTCGCAATTGCTGGCCCGGGTCCGCAAGGACCTCGATGAACATGCAACGGTTGAGCAGTTGCCGCAACTTGAAGGGCGGCAGATGATCATGGTGTTGGCGCCAAAGAAAAAGTGAGTAACGGCCTAGCTGGAAACGGCGACAGCTAATACCCGCCTGTAGCGGCAAGCGACAGCTTGTACGTGACATGGCTAGAAAAGACGGAGTTAAAAATGCCTAAGATGAAGACTAACCGGGGCGCGGCCAAGCGCTTCCGCCGGACGGCTAAGGGCGGCTTTAAGCGCTCTCAGTCCCACCTCAATCACATTCTCACGAAGAAGAAGTCCAAGCGTAAACGCAAGTTAGGACTGACCCTTCAGGTAGCAGACGCCGACGTGAAAGCCGTCAGGCGCATGCTTCCCTATAGCTGAGCGGAGATTGAGGCATGGCAAGAGTAAAACGTGGCGTTGTCGCCAAAGCGCGTCATAAGAAAATTCTCGGCAAAGCCAAGGGTTATTACGGCGCTCGCAGCAAATTATTCAAAACGGCAAAGCAGGCTGTTATCAAAGCAGGCCAGTATGCTTATCGGGATCGACGGCAACGCAAGCGTCAGTTTCGTGCATTGTGGATTACCCGCATTAATGCGGCGGCACGACTGCACGGGTTGTCCTACAGCCGGCTAATCAATGGCATGAACCGGGCGGCGATGGAAGTCGACCGCAAGATTCTTGCGGATATCGCTGTGCATGATCCTGAAGCATTCGGCGCGATTGCCGCACAGGCAAAAGCGGCGCTGGCAGACGGCTGATTCGGTGGCGATGCCGAACTGGCGTCGCTAATTCCGAACCCTCCAATGCAGGCACTGAGCGAGCTCGTACAGCAGGCGGAATCCGCAATCGATTCCGCTGCTGACTTGGCTGCGCTAGACGCTGTCAGGGTCAGTTACCTGGGCAAGAACGGTGAACTCACGGCACGCCTCAAAAACCTGAGCAAGCTGCGAGCGCAAGAACGTCCGCAGGCTGGTCAGGATATTAATGCGGCCAAGAAGTCAGTGCAGGAATCGCTCAACGCGAAGCGGATGGCGCTGGAGAGCGAGGCGCTCGCAGAGCAGCTCGCCGCCGACAAAGTGGATGTGTCGTTGCCGGGACGAGGCTTGTCACTGGGTAGCCGGCATCCTGTATCCCGTGCGGCAAATCGTATAGAAAAGATTTTTCGGGACGCCGGATTTGGAATCAGAACCGGGCCTGAGATTGAAGACGATTTCCACAATTTCACGGCGCTGAATATTCCCGAGAATCACCCGGCCCGTGCGATGCACGACACCTTCTATTTTCCGGGTGGCAAATTGCTGCGGACGCATACCTCGCCAGTACAGATCCGGTCGATGGTGGAAGAGGGTGTGCCCATCCGGATCATTGCGCCGGGCCGTGTGTACCGCTGCGATTCCGACCAGACGCACACGCCGATGTTTCACCAGGTTGAAGGCCTGGTCGTCGACAGGGGCATCAGTTTCGCTAATTTGAAAGCGGTGCTGCACCAGTTCGTCGAGAACTTTTTTGAACGCAAAGTGACGCTGCGTTTTCGCGCCTCCTATTTTCCATTCACAGAGCCATCCGCCGAGGTGGACGTCGAGTGGGATGCGGGCAAATGGCTTGAGATTCTCGGTTGCGGCATGGTGCACCCGAATGTTCTGGATAATGCCGGTGTCGATCCTGAAGAATTTACCGGTTATGCGTTCGGCATGGGCATCGACCGGTTGGCGATGCTGCGCTATGGCATCAGTGACCTCAGGACTTTATTTGAAAACGACCTGCGCTTTCTGCGCCAGTTCCAGTGATGCGGAGTTGATGCAGTGAAGTTTTCTGAAAAATGGTTACGCGAATGGGTTGATCCGGCGCTCGATACCGATGCGCTTGCCCATCGCCTGACGATGGCCGGGCACGAAGTCGATGCTGTTGAAGCACAGGGAGACGGCCTGGACGGGATCGTCGTTGGCGAGGTATTGGAGGTCAAAAAGCATCCCGATGCCGACAGGCTGAGCGTTTGCCAGGTGTCGACCGGCAATGGAGCTGCTGTAGAGGTGGTCTGCGGGGCGCCAAATGTTGTCGCAGGTATGAAGAGCCCGTTTGCGCCCCCAGGCACTAATTTGCCAAACGGCGTGAAACTTCGCAAAGCGAAGATTCGCGGTGTCGAATCAAATGGCATGCTGTGCTCGGCCATTGAAATCGGTCTCGGCGATGAGTCCGACGGCATCATCGAATTACCGGCAGACGCCACGACCGGTAAGGCGCTAGCGGAATATCTAGATTTACCGGACAACACCTTCGACCTGGACCTGACACCAAACCGTGGCGATTGTTTTAGCGTACTCGGCATTGCGCGCGACGTTTCCGCGATGACCGCAGCACCGCTCAAAGATGCCCGGGTCGATGCGGTCAAAGGAACCATCAAGGACGAACACCCGGTTGAACTGGTGCTACCCGAGGGCTGCCCGAGATTTGCGGGCAGGGTCATCAGGGGGATCGACATTGGCGCCAAATCGCCGACCTGGATGACCGAGCGCCTGCGACGGAGTGGCCTGCGGGCGATCCATCCAGTCGTGGATGTCACCAATTACGTCATGCTGGAGCTTGGCCAGCCGCTACACGCTTACGACCTGGGTCTCGTCAAGGGCACGATTCGACCGAGACTGGCCAAATCCGGCGAGAAAGTGATCCTGCTCGACGAGCGCGAGATAGAGGTCAATACGGACACGCTGGTGATCACCGATGATTCAGGCCCGATCGGACTGGCCGGCATCATGGGGGGTCTTTCCACGGCAGTCAGCGACGAGACGACGGACGTATTTTTCGAGGCCGCCTTCTGGCCGCCGCAATTCATGGCGGGCAGGGCCAGGCAATATGCGTTGCATACGGAGGCGTCGCTCAGGTTCGAGCGTGGCGTCGATCCCGCCGGGCAGGCCAGGGCAATCGAACGCGCGACAGCGTTGTTGCTCGAAATTGCCGGCGGTGAGGCAGGTCCACTGTCTGATCTTGTCGTTGCCGAACATTTACCGAAAAATGCGTCTTTGCTGCTGCGAAAATCACGCTTGAAAAAAGTCCTCGGCACCGAAATTGCGGGCCATCGTGTCAGCGAAATCTTGAACGCTCTCGGGCTAGTGGCAAGCGATCATGCTAAAGGCTGGAGCGTTATCATTCCCAGTTACCGGTTTGATATTGATGTCGAAGATGCACTGGTTGAAGAAGTCGCTCGCATTTTTGGCTACGACGAGATACCGGAAGTTACGGCAATTGCCGAAACGCCACTTGCCACGGCAACAGAAACTAAAATTGATCTCGAACTGGTGGCAAACACACTTGTTGCACGCGACTACCAGGAAGTTATTACCTATAGTTTTGTCGATCAGGAAATCAATACACGCATTGCCGGAACAAAATCCAAACTTGTTTTGAGTAATCCGATCTCATCGGAAATGTCGGTTATGCGCAGCTCAATTTGGCCGGGATTGCTTGCCGCTGCATCATCGAACGTCGCCCGTCAGCAAGAGCGCGTACGTATTTTTGAAATTGGCAAGACCTTTCATGGAGCATTAAAAGCGCCTGAGGAAGTAATGCGTGTAGCCGGTCTTGCCTATGGCGATACAGTTCCGGAGCAGTGGGGGAATCAGGCGCAGGTCGTTGATTTCTTCGACATAAAGTCAGACGTTGTCGCGCTACTGAACATGGTCGGCCCGGCATCAAAATTCGATTTTATTGCAGCGGAACACCCGGCGTTGCAGCCGGGACAAGCAGCCGAAATTTTGCGGAACAATGTTGTCGTTGGTGTTATTGGAAAATTACATCCGAGTGTTGCGAAAACTTTTGATCTGGACAAGGGCGTGCTTGTTTTTGAGTTAAATACTGAACTTGTTTTTGCAACGACAGTTCCTGTTGCGAGTAATGTCTCAAAGTTTCCAATGATTCGCCGCGATATTGCGGTCGTTGTTGATGACATAATATCGGTCGCCGATCTGGTCGCCGCGGTGGAGTCTGCCGCTCCGGATCTAATCCAATATGTTAAAATTTTCGACGTTTACAAGGGGCCAGGAATAGAAGCAGGGCGAAAAAGCGTAGCTTTGGGCTTGATTTTGCAGGAAACATCCCGCACCCTTACCGACGATGATGCCGACGCTGCAAAGTCAGCGGCGGTTCGTAAATTGCAACAGGAATTCGCCGCAGTACTAAGAGAATAGAATCAATGGCACTGACAAAAGCGGATATGGCGGAATCCCTGTTCAATGAACTGGGGTTAAATAAACGGGAAGCCCGCGAGCTTGTCGATTTGTACTTTGAAGAGCTGCGAGCGTCGCTCGCGGTTGGGGAGCAGATCAAACTTTCGGGGTTTGGAAATTTTGATCTTCGGGATAAAAACGAACGTCCAGGCCGAAACCCAAAGACGGGAGAAGAAATTCCCATCACAGCACGGCGTGTTGTGACATTCAGGCCAGGACAAAAACTAAAAGCCCGAGTAGAGGCCTATGCTGGAACCGGGGAATAACGACCAATTACCTCCAATACCAGGCAAACGTTACTTCACGATTGGTGAGGTAAGTGACCTGTGTGCTGTCAAGCCGCATGTTCTGCGTTACTGGGAGCAGGAGTTTCCGCAGCTGAAACCTGTCAAGCGCCGGGGCAACCGCCGCTACTATCAACGACAGGACGTGCTGATTATCCGCCAGATTCGGAGTCTCCTGTATGACGACGGATTTACGATTGGCGGCGCCAGGCAGCGGCTGACCGGTGATCAGGCAAAGTCCGACGTCAGCCAAAGCCAACAAATTATCAAGCAGTTACGCATAGAACTTGAACAAGTCCTGAAGATTCTGCGGCGCTAATTTTTACTTTTCTCAAGCCGGGGCGGCAAGTATCATTGCCGCCCTCGTTTATTATGTGTCCGGTCGGGGCGTAGCGCAGCCTGGTAGCGCACCACACTGGGGGTGTGGTGGTCGGAGGTTCAAATCCTCTCGCCCCGACCATTTTGTTCGATGAAGCTTCTTGACGCCACGTGACGTTGTTAGCAGAGAAGGTGCGCGGCCTGTCTAACGTGGTGCGCTGTGTTTGGTGAATGCGCTAAAGATCAATTCGCACTTAACTATCGATCGACTTCTGGCAGATCGGGCGAATTGGGACCGAGCACATGGATGTGCGAGCCAAATCCTCTCGCCCTCGAAAGAGATTCGGAGGCTTTTTTTTCGCCCGCTGGGGCGGGCTCCTGCGCTGACTTGTAGGAGCCCGCCCCAGCGGGCGAAGGTGTTCTAAGCCGGAAACTGCCCCACAGAAAGCTTCTTATCCTCAATCCCGAGCAGGATCGGCTGCGCCAGTTCGCGATAGATATTCACCTTGGCGTTATAGACGGTGCGGGAGAGTCCATGCTTGTCCTTAATCTGCAGTTTGCGAATGTTGAACTCGCCGTTCTCGAGACGTTCGCCCGTTAGGTAACACTTGATGGCGGATACCTTCTCACCGGAAAGTTCCAGGCCACTAAGTTTTACAAGGTTGCCCTGTGCGCGTTGCAGGAAGGTAATGGCATCGAGATTCATCTGTGATTCTTCTTCGTCCATGGTCGGCGATTGTAATTGTGCAAGGAAGTCGCCGACCAGGATCTGCCCCGGCATGGCAGCGTCGATCATCCTGGCAAGCTCAATCGTAACGTCGCCAACGATGAAATCGTGCATGGTCGGATTCAGCCCTTCCGCCTGATGGAATTCGTAACAACTGCCGACATGAAAGCAGGCGCGCAGACGTGGCACTGCATTGCAGGTCGTCTTGCTCTTGGCAATGGCGTTGTCGGCCAGCACCAGGTGCATGAAGTGATAGAGATTGACGTTGGCCTCGAGGCCGTGATCCCGATTCCAGATGTAAAAACCGTCACCGCTGGAGGAGCGCGCGAAATTGATGCCCACGTCGAGTTCGAGCATCTTCGCGTGCGCGGAATTCAGGGAATAGGACAAGCTGTTGAGCTGCGTCATTTGCTCGAACGGCGTCAACAGGCTGAAGCCGACAATATCGAACAGGGTGACGGCACGGCTGGCGACGTAATTAATGCCGTATCGCCTGATCATTTTTTCGATGATCTGTGTTTCAACAGAGTTATCGCTCAGGGCCTGGCGCAAGGTGATAAACCTGGGTTCGACATCGAGCAGACGAGCAACCTTTTGCATCTGCGTCAGGGTCAGCCGCCGGTCACCGGATATCAGTTCAGTAATGAATCGGGTGGATACTCTTTGTGGTAAACGCGGATCGTCAGCAGGCGCCGCCGTATACTCTGCGATCGCGTAATGCGGTACGACAAGAATCAGGATGCCATCGTCCCGCGGAGACCAGCTCAGGATGCTGTTCTGGCCCAAAGCCCATGCATCGTGGAGGCAACTTTCCAGGTGTACCAGGTTGCTACGTTGCCGCAGTCCCATCTCGTTGGCGAAACCAGCAATCTGGTCAAGGTAGGGCGAGTAATTGGCGACACGCCGAATATCCGACGGTGAATGACCATCAAGTTCCATTCATTGGCCTACAAGGCCGGCAATTGCCGGCCGCCAGATCGCGGCGATGAGTTTTGATTTGTATCCCCAAAACGTAACTGACTTCGAGTACCTTATCGGTACCGGTTATCGAAACTAATCAACATTACCCAATAGCGCAAGTATTATTAGAAACCTGCCATAGGTATCTCAAATTCCTACCATTGCATCTGCCGAGAAAAACTGATGCTTTACATAATGTTGACACGATTACCTGCAACATTCCGCCCCGGGAGTGGCCGCCGGCAGGCGCTGTTTCCTGTCGCCATGAAGCTGCCTGGAGGCACATAATTGACTGTCATCGCACCGCCAATTGATGAGGTTCGAATGCTGCAGCGCCGCCTGCAGGAATGGCTGCAGCTGACCCCGGTTTTGCGTTGCCGGCCGCTTGAGCAGCGCCTGGGCGGAAGCATAGAGATTCACGCGAAAATGGAGTTTCTGCAGCAGACCGGGACCTTCAAGCCGCGTGGCGCGCTATCAACAATACTCGATCTCGATCCGCAGCAACTGAAAGCGGGCGTTACCGCAGTCAGTGCCGGCAATCACGCCATAGCGACCGCATTCGCGGCGCGCGCAGTTGGGACTACCGCCAAAGTCGTGATGATCATGAACGCAAGCCCGGTGCGCATCGAGGCATGCCGTCAATATGGCGCCGAGGTCTTGCTGGCGGACGACGTTCATGCCGCCTTCGAACTCGCGGAGGAGATTCGTGAAAAAGAAGGCCGCTACTTTGTGCATCCATTTGAGGGCCCGAACGTTGCCCTGGGAACGGGGACGGTAGGACTGGAGATTTGTGAGCAGGTTGGTGAATTCGATGTGATTGTTATCCCGATCGGTGGCGGTGGACTCTGCGCAGGCATATCAAGTGCCGTCAAACAAATTTATCCGGCCTGCACTGTCATCGGCGTCGAGCCCGAAGGTGCGGACTCCATGCACCGAAGTTTCGAGAGCGGGAAACCGGAGGCTATTGAAAAAGTGACTACCATTGCAGACAGTCTCGGTGCACCATTTGCCGCACCCTATTCGTTTGAATTGTGCCGGCAAAACGTGGATGAACTCGTCATGGTCAATGACGATGAAATCAAAGAATCGATGGGAATGCTTTTCAGGGATTTAAAAATCGCCGTAGAGCCCGCCTGCGCTGCAAGTACTGCCGCATTGTGCGGGCCGCTCAATGGCAGGTTGGCCGGGAAAAAAGTCGTGTTGCTGCTGTGCGGCAGCAATATCGACTGGAATACATTCGAAAAGCAGGCGCACTTGGGCAAGCAAAGCAGGTGATAGTCGATCAACTCAAAAAAATTGTCGGGCCATCCGGGTGGACAAGCGACGCATCCGATCTCGAACCGCATCTCACGGAATGGCGCGATATCTGGCACGGCAAAACCCTGCTGATGGTCTCACCCGAATCGACTGAAATGGTCGCAGAGGTAGTAAGGGCCTGTGCGAAATCCGGAACCGCAATCGTGCCGCAGGGTGGCAATACCGGCCTCTGTGGAGGCGCTATTCCGGATGAGTCGGGTCAACAGGTGCTGTTGTCCTTGTCGCGCATGAACCGGATTCGCGCCATTTCAGCGCAGGACTATTCTCTCTCCGCAGAAGCTGGTTGCACGCTCGCGAGTATCCAGAGGGCAGCAGAAGACGTCGATCGATTCTTTCCGCTGAGTCTTGCTGCCGAGGGCAGTTGCCAGATCGGCGGCAATCTTTCGACAAATGCCGGTGGCATCAATGTACTTCGCTATGGCACTGCGCGTGCGCAGGCGCTCGGGCTCGAGGTTGTGCTTGCCGATGGCACCGTGTGGGACGGATTGCGTTCGCTGCGCAAGGATACTGCCGGCTATGACCTGAAGCAGATGTTTATCGGTGCGGAAGGCACCCTTGGCATTATTACGGCGGCATGCCTGCGTCTGTATCCCACAATCCGCAATCCGGAAACGGTTCTGGTTGCGGTTGATTCACCGGATGCGGCCGTTGCATTGCTGGCGGCCTTGCGCGCCGAGTTGTCCGATCAGTTGCAGGCGTTCGAACTCTTTCCTGCACGCGCGGTCCGCTACGTCCTGGGGCACATTCCCTCAACCAGTTTTCCGCTCGATCAGGATTCACCCTGGTTTGTGTTGCTCGAGATATCGCGGGAGTCGACGGGCGAAGACTTTGCGGCGCTATTCATGTCACTGTACGAAGAGACGTTGATTTCAGATGCGGTCATGGCGAAGAATCGCTCGGAGGCGAACGCGCTCTGGCGCCTGCGTCACTCGATCTCGGAAGCTCAGAAAAGAGAAGGCGCCAGTCTCAAGCACGATATCTCCATTCCCGTTGGCGACGTTGGCCGCTTTATCCATGCTGCCGAGGCCGCAGTGACCCGGGAAATTCCTGGCATCAGGGTGGTCGCTTTCGGGCATGTTGGTGATGGCAATATTCACTTCAATCTCAGCCAGCCGAAAGACGGGTCCGCGGCAGACTTTCTGCAGCAGGGTCCGCGGCTCGCCGCGCTGGTCTATGACGTCGTGGAGTCGTTTGGCGGCAGTTTCAGCGCCGAGCACGGCATCGGGCAGGCCAAGCGGGAGCAACTGGTCCGCTACCGTGGCGAGACCGAAACCGGCCTCATGAAGGCGGTAAAAGCGGCGCTGGACCCGAAAAACATCATGAATCCGGGGAAGGTAATCTGACGACCAGTTCCCAGAGTCGGCCACCATTGCGGGCTACACTTGGCGAATGTAAGCCCTTGATTTGAGGTAGGCCGAATGATCTGGAACCGTGCATGAGCGCCAATTCTGACAATCTGCAGCGATCCTATTCAGACCAGCTCGCGTATTTCGAGGATCGGCTTGGCAGTCATTTCGATGACGACGCCATACTGGCGGATATTCACATCGCGATAAAGGGGCTGCTGTCGAAAGATGGTGCCAGCGCGGCAGTTATTCGCGGCGTCCTGCATAAACGATTCTCATCGGGTGATCTGCGGCCCGAGAGCTTCGAGCTGGTGCAGAAAATGCTCGACCGGATTTTGTCCGAAAATGCCCCGACACCACCAGTTGACAATTTTCAGGCTCCACAGGAAGAAGTGCCGTACGTCGATACGCAGGTGATTGACGATGCGGCGGCTGTCGTCGCAGAAGAACCGTACGTCGCGACCATGGTAATTGGTCGCGAAGTGCCCGCCGAACAAACAATGCCGACGCAGATTCAGGTTGGCTCGATCTTGCGTGACCGCTTTTTGCTGCAACATCAGATTCTTGGCGGTGGCACCGGTGTCGTTTACAGAGCACTCGACCAGCGGCTGGCGGAAGCCGAAGATGGAGATACCCACGTAGCAATTAAAATTTTGCCGTCAGAGTTGTCGGGCAATGACAAAGCGCTCCGGGCGCTGCAACAGGAAGTAGCAAAAGGCCGTTGCCTGGCTCACCCCAATATCGTGCGCTGTATCGATCTCGACCGGGAAAATGACTTGTACTTTATCGTCATGGAGTGTCTGGAAGGTAAATCGCTGGCAACCATTCTGAATGAATCCGGCAGCAAGAAGATCGATCTCGAAACGGCCCTGGATATTATCAAGCAGGTTAGCCTGGCACTTGAATATGCCCATCAGCGGGGTGTTGTCCACGGCGATGTGAATCCAGACAACGTCAGGATCACGTCGGACGGCGAAGTGAAATTATTTGATTTCGGCGTTGCGCGAGTACTGCAAAAAGAGCAGGACGCACAGCCTGATTTTGACCCGAGCGAGCTCGGTGCCAAATCACCGGAGTATTCTAGTATGCAGGTACTTACCGGTGAAGATCCGGTGCCTGCCGACGATGTATTTTCACTTGGCTGCCTAATGTATCGACTGGTCGCCGGGTACCGTGTATTTGGTCCCAGGAGTGCGGCGGAGGCCGCGTCGGAGGGAATGGAACTGCAACAACCCCAGGGTTTGAATGACACCCAGTGGTCGGCGCTGAAGAAGGCGATGGCTTATTCGCGAGTCCCCCGATTCTCGTCACCCGCGGAGTTTTTATCTGCATTTGGTGAATTGCCGAAATCGCAACCTGCGCAACCGACACCGCCGGCGCAAAAGGTGCTACCGGGCCGTACCGTGCCTCCGGGGCGAACCGTGCCTCCGGTTCCACCGGCACAAACGGTAGCACCGGTACAAACGGCCCCACCGGTGCAAACGGCACCACCGGTGCAAACGGCACCACCGGTGCAAACGGCACCACCGATACAAACGGCCCCACCGGTACAAACGGCCCCACCGGTACAAACGGCCCCACCGGTACAAACGGCACCACCGGCGCAAACGGCACCACCGGCGCAAACGGCACCACCGGTACAAACGGCACCACCGGTGCAAACGCCACCACCGGTGCAAACGCCACCACCGGTGCAAACGGCCCCACCGGTGCAAACACCACCACCGGTGCAAACGCCACCACCGGCGCAAACGCCACCACCGGCGCCAGTGGTGATTCCTGACGAGACCTTGGCTGCCCGACGTTTCAATATTGAGCCGCGTCGATCACCGTGGCGGCTTGTCATCCTCGGCATCATTCTCATCGCCTCTGTCGCTGCAGGCCTTAGGTTTGATTTGCTCGAAAAGATACAACCACTGATCCCACCGGAGGCAGCCAGCGCGATCGCCGTGCTGTTGAATCAACCAGTCGCCACACTTGAAGAAGATGCAGTTGTCACGCCGCAGGCGTCTGATCAAGCGGTAGCCAATGATGCGGTCGTCGGTGATGCAATAGTCGATGACGAGGTCGTCGATGATACGGTAGGCGATGTTGCAGTATTCGATGATGCGCTGGTCGACGATTCGGTTTCGGAAGCACTTGTCGAGGACATACTCGTAGAAATTTCTGACAACGAAGGACTCCCGGAGGAAACGGTTGCTGATTCTATTTCGACCGAGACGCCGGTCGAAGCTGAGGTCGAATTCGCCGCTATGCTTCCCGCGACACTGACTGTCAACCTTGCCGCGAACGGCCAAAATGCCTCAGAGGTCGATTTGACGATTCGTGAGGGTACAGGTGCGACCACGATCGACCTTGTTCGTATGACCAATATTCTTGAGTCCTACACAGTGCTGCTGGAAGAGGTCGGATTCAGCGGCAATCGATCACCCTGGGAAGAGGGACGGTACGCGATCGCCAATAGCGGCTACGTTACTTTCGAGGCGGGTGTGAATCGTGCTCGTACCACTATTTTCGTGCCGTCGGATTCGCAGCGTGATCCGGATCGGGAGATAACGATCCAGGTGCGCGAAGTCGACAATGCCGAGCGCGCACTCGCCCGCATTGAATTGAAACTGGAAGATGACGATCAGCGCACCTACGAAGCAGGCTTGCCGGCGAATACAATTGGCTTCGCCGAAAACCAGGTTTTCATGTGGGAAGCCGACCCTGCCGTTCAAATCGATGTCATTCGCTTCAAGCCGACCAATACGGCAATGGAAGTTTCCTATCTCGTCAACGACGTGTCAGCAACGGCTGGCGAGGACTATTTCCCGCCGGCTCTCAAGATCATCTATTTTGCGCCGGGTCAGCGGTCCGCTCGTATCCTTATCCCGTTGGTCCAGGACTCCGATCCCGAGGCCGACGAGGCGTTCACGCTCGAACTGGTCAGCGATGCCAGGGACCTGGATCCTGACATTTATCAGCGAATCACGGTTATGATTCGCGACGACGACTAAATAAAACGTCCTTTCGATTCTTCAAGAGCGATCTCTATGAAAGATAAAGAGCTGCGGCGGTATTCGCGCGTGGTAGTTGATGGTGTGGGGCAGGCGCCCAGCCGGGCGATGTTGCGTGCGGTGGGTTTCGCGGAAGAAGATTTCGCCCGTCCGCAAATCGGGATCGCTTCCACCTGGAGCATGATCACGCCCTGCAATATGCATATCAATGAGCTGGCGGAGTTGGCTGTCAAGGGCGCGGATGAGGCCGGCGGCAAAGCCGTCATATTCAATACCATGACCGTGTCGGACGGGATCTCGATGGGTACCTCGGGCATGCGGTACTCGCTCGTTTCAAGAGAGATCATCGCCGACTCGATCGAGGCGGTTGTCGGTGCGCAAGGCTTCGATGGCCTGATCACGATCGGCGGCTGCGATAAGAACATGCCGGCCTGTGTGATGGCGATGGCCAGATTGAACCGGCCCTCGGTCTTCGTCTACGGCGGCACGATCAAGCCGGGTGCGAAGCGACGCGATATCGTGTCGGTGTTCGAGGCGGTGGGCGCGCATGCCGGAGGAACACTCGACGATGCCGAGTTGCTCGAGGTCGAGCGGACGGCGATCCCGGGACCCGGGGCATGTGGCGGGATGTATACGGCGAACACCATGGCATCCGCGATAGAAGCGCTTGGCATGAGCCTCGCGAACAGTTCGGCACAGGAGGCAATCTCGGACGCCAAGAAAAACGATTGCCGCCAGGCGGGTGCCGCCGTGCTCAACCTGATTGAGAAAGACATCAAGCCATCGGACATACTGACGCGCGAGGCATTCGAGAATGCGATAACCGTGGTTAACGCGCTTGGCGGGTCAACCAATGCCGTATTGCATTTGCTCGCGATGGCACATGAAGCGAACGTAGAACTGGAGCTTGACGACTTCACGCGAATCGGCGCCAGGACGCCACTGCTTGCCGACATCAAGCCCAGTGGCAAATACCTGATGTCAGAGTTGATTGAAATTGGCGGCATACAACCGTTGATGAAACGTTTGCTCGATCGCGGCCTGTTGCACGGTGCATGCATGACGGTGACCGGCAAGACGGTCGCGGAGAATCTGGCCGACGTTGCAGACTATCCCGCCGGGCAGGAAATCATTCGCGACTTTGATGATCCGATCAAGGCAGAAGGCCATCTCGTCATTCTTTACGGCAATCTTGCGCCCGCAGGTGCGGTGGCGAAAATTACCGGCAAAGAAGGCCTGCGTTTCGAAGGATCGGCCCGTGTATTTCATTCGGAAGAACTGGCGCTGCAGGCGATTCTGGACGGTGAGATCCGGGTCGGCGATGTCGTCGTGGTCCGTTACGAGGGTCCCAAAGGGGGGCCCGGCATGCGGGAAATGCTAAGCCCGACCAGCGCCATCATGGGCAAGGGACTCGGCGCGGATGTGGCATTCATCACCGATGGTCGCTTTTCAGGCGGCAGCCATGGTTTCGTCGTGGGCCACGTGACGCCCGAGGCAGCCGTGGGAGGTCCTATTGCGCTGATTGAAGACGGGGACCGGATTACGATTGATGCAGAGGTCAGGCGCGTTGACATCGATCTCAGCGACGATGAACTGGAGCAGCGACGCGCCGCCTGGACGAGACCGAAATCAAGCGTCACGAAGGGCGCACTTGCCAAATACCGGGCTGAAGTACTTTCTGCATCGCAGGGGGCGGTCACGGAAGCGCCACCGTGGAATGACGAACTCAAATTGACTTGACCTCGGCCCTTTAGTCGGATTAACTTCCTTGATGCACTTTCAGATATCCACCCATGTATTGTGCCGTGGCATCGGTGTAGCTGATGCCCGAATATACCTAAAACGAATGGCGCGCCAGAAGTGCGTGGGTGAGAGTGGCAGCAGAACCGGGCCTTAATTAGAAACCGGCAGTTGTCATCAAACCCGCAAGGATAATCCGTGCGGGTTTTTTTTTGGATCAAATAATCGAAACACGAGCAGCAAAGATGAGCCAGGAGATTAACGAGGCGCCTTTCGTCGATAGCAAATTGCTAAACGCACCAAAGCCGATTGCCGATTCCGATCTGGTGGTCATGAAATTTGGTGGCACCAGCGTGTCGAGCGCCGAGAACTGGCGAACGATAAGCTCGTTGCTACGAAATCGACTGGATAGCGGCTTGCGACCGGTGGTTGTGCACTCTGCTATCGGCAAGGTGACCCGCGACCTGGAGCAGCTCCTGGTGACCGCAGTTTCCGGCGACCCGGCGGAGTTACTCGGCGCGCTCCGGCAACAACACTATGCGCTTGCGGAAGACCTGGGCCTCGATGGGCCGGCATTGCTTGACGATTCCTTAAAGGAAGTCGAGCGGCTGGTCGCAGGAATCCGCCTGGTGCGGGAGGTCAGTCCACGCATCCATGCGCACGTCGTGGCCCTGGGAGAGATAATGGCGACGGCATTGGGGGCAGCATATCTGACGAATGCCGGCTTCGATGTTTTTCTGCAGGACGTGCGCGAGATTCTGCTTGCCGAAGATCGGGTCGATCGATCGGCTGCACAAAACTACGTCGCTGCCAGCTGCCATTACGACGTCGATCCGGACCTGGATCGGCAGTTGCGAAAGAAGGGTGCCGTCATACTGACCCAGGGATTCATCGCCAGGAATACGCGCAACGAAACGGTACTGCTGGGCCGGGAAGGGTCCGATACTTCGGCGGCGTATCTGGCGGCTATCCTGCAGGCACGCCGGCTCGAAATCTGGACGGATGTACCGGGTATTTTCACCACCGATCCACGCCTGGTTCCTTCCGCAAGGCTGCTGATCGAATTGCAATACGACGAAGCGCAGGAACTTGCGTCCAGCGGCAGCAAGGTCTTGCATCCACGCTGTTTGTCACCGCTACGCAAACACAGTATTCCGCTGTTCGTTCGCAGCACCGAGGCACCCCATATTCAGGGAACGACAGTATCTGCCGTAACGCACGAATCGGAACCGCAGGTGAAGGGCATTTCAACGCGCAGCGGCGTAACGCTGATTTCGATGGAAAGCACCTCGATGTGGCACGAGGTCGGTTTCCTTGCCAAGGCATTTGCGTGTTTCGCCCAACATGGCGTTTCAATCGATCTTGTTTCGACCTCAGAAACAAACGTCACGGTATCGATCGATATTGGCGAGGGGCTCGTGGCCGACACGGTGCAGCAGGCGTTGATAAGCGACCTCGAAGCAATCTGCAAGGTCAGGGTCATTGAAAACTGCGCCACGATTGGATTGGTCGGCCGCAAGATCCGCACGTTTCTGCCAACGTTGTCGCCAGCACTTTCAGTATTCGAAGAGGAGCGCATTCATCTCGTTTCCCAGGCTGCCAATGACCTCAATTTCAGTTTTGTCATCGATCAGGAACAGGCGCCGCGCCTGATAACCAAGTTGCACGCGTCGGTTATCCGAAAAACCGGCAGTGGCACGACGCTTGGCCCGACCTGGGAGGAGCTGTTCCGCGATGAAGCGGCAGTCGTCGAGTCGGCAGAACCGTGGTGGCTGACGAAACGCGACCATCTCCTCAAGATTGCCGGCAAGCAATTAAATGCCTTTGTGTATGACATCGAAAGCATCAGGGACGCGGCCGCCGGACTGCGGAGCCTGAAATCTGTCGACCGGATTCTTTATGCGGTCAAAGCGAATTTCAACGCAGACATTATCCGGACGTTGGCGGACGCCGGTGTCGATTTCGACTGTGTATCGCCTGGCGAGGTAGAGCACCTGCAAACAGTACTTCCCGATCTGGACGATGCGCGACTCTTATATACGCCTAACTTTGCACCGCGGGACGAATATGAATGGGCGGTCAGCGCAGGCCTGCAGGTCACGCTGGATAATCTGTATCCCCTGCAAGCCTGGCCTGAGATCTTCGATGGACAGAAGCTTTTTATCCGGCTCGACCCCGGAACCGGACGCGGTCACCATGAGCATGTCAAAACGGCTGGCATGCACTCGAAATTCGGCATACCCCGATTTGAAATCGATGAACTGATCCGGCTTTTGAAAAATGCGAATGCGGATGTCATTGGAATTCATGCGCATAGCGGCAGCGGCATCCTCGACCCGGACAACTGGCGCTCGGTCGCAGCGGAACTGATCAAGGTCGCCGAGCGTTTTCCGAATGTCGAAGTCATCGATCTTGGCGGCGGCCTCGGTGTGCCGGAGAAGACCGGCGATGCACAATTCGATCTCGAGGCGCTGGATGAAACGCTGGGGGACATCAAGAAGGCGTACCCGAAATACCGCTTGTGGCTCGAACCGGGCCGCTACCTGGTATCACAGGCCGGTGTGCTGCTCAGCCACGTCACGCAAACCAAGGGTAAGGGCGATATGCGCTATATCGGTATCGGTACCGGCATGAACGCGTTGATCCGCCCGGCGCTGTATGGTGCTTATCACGAGATCGTTAATCTGTCCCGGGTGCATGACGCCGCAACTGAGTCGGTCACGGTTGTGGGTCCCATCTGCGAAACCGGCGACAAGCTGGGCAGCGATCGCCTGTTACCGCCATCTGAAGAAAATGATGTAATCCTGATCGCAAATGCGGGCGCCTACGGCCGCGTCATGAGTTCGAACTACAATCTGCGCGAGGTGCCGCCGGAAATTTCAATTTAATGGGGGAGTTTAGGATGAGAATTAAAATTATTGCGATTATTGCGTTCATCGTTTGCAACGTGGCAATCGCCGATGATGCCGAGGATGCGGGCGCGAAGCTTTACGAGTATTTCGCGACCTTCAACGAAAAGGACGCACAGAAAGTCGCGAACACTATTTACTCGACGCCGGTGC
>Ga0209987_10000697_pt1 | contig 17743 bp, 15 predicted proteins | sample N074metaG_FD_182134 | JGI IMG/M metagenome (GOLD analysis project Ga0209987, IMG submission 182134) | Deep subsurface microbial communities from Kermadec Trench to uncover new lineages of life (NeLLi) - N074 metaG (SPAdes) (version 2) | ecosystem: Environmental > Aquatic > Marine > Ocean trench... | reverse complement strand
CGGCGCCCGGCACTGCGCCGCCGTGGCGCTGATCGAGCTCGGCCAGTACCGCGAGGCGGCCCAGCGCCTGGAGCGCCTGGCCGCCGACCTGCGCGACCCCGACCTGCGCGACCCCGACCTGCGCGAAACCGACCTGCGCGAAACCGAAAACTCGGCGCTCAGCCTTGGTGTCCTGGTCCAGGCCGGGCAAGCCTGGATTCTGGCGGGCGATACCACGCGCGCCCACGCGGTGCAGTCCGCCGCGTTGGACATCGCCCCCGACGACGTCGAGTTGCTGCTCGACCGCGCCATCACCCGCGCCACCGCCAAGAACTACCGGGCGGCGGTCGACGACCTCAGCCGGGCGCGGCGATTGGCGCCGGGCCATCGACCTGGCCGAGGGCACCCCGACCGCCGAAGCGGCCCGCGCCAACCTGGCACGACTTGACGTAAAAGCCGAGTGAAGCGCGTCTCAGAAATCCGGATCGGCGTAGTGCTTGGGCGGCATCAGGCCAGGCACCAGGTCGGCCAGGACCGGGCGCAGGCTGGGGCGCGACTTGATGCGCGCGTACCAGTCCTTGGCGCCCGCGTGGTCGTCCCAAGGTACGTCGTCCAGGTAGTCGACGGCCGAGATCTGGGCCGCCGCCGCCACATCGGCGAGCGAGAAGGCGTCGCCGGCCAGCCAGCGGCGCCGGTCGCAGAGCCAACCGATGTAATCCAGGTGGTAGTGGATGTTCCGCAACCCGGCGCGTATTGCCGAGGTATTCGGCTCGCCGTGGCCGAGGAAGCGCTTCATGACCTTTTCCCCGAGCAGGTTGGCGCTCACCTCATCGCGGAACTTGACCGCGAACCATTGCAGCAAGCGCCGGGTCTCGGCGCGGTCGAGCGCGCTAGTGCCGATGAGCGGCGGCACCGGATAAACCTCGTCGAGATACTCGGCGGCGACCGCGGCGCCGGAGATTGAGGTGCCGTCCTCCTCGATCAGCACCGGCACTTCGCCGGCCGGATTGATTATCAGGAATTCCTCACGCCGCTCCCAGACCCGTTCGGTCTTGAGCGAGACCTCGAGCTTCTTTTCGCCGAGCATAATACGAACCAGGCGGCAGCCGGGATCGAGCGGCAAATGATAGAGCGTGCGCATGCGGATGGACTATAACGCCCGCGAGGCCACCGTGAACAGCGTCGCGACGCTTGAAGATTGAACCAATAAGGCGCTATTCGGCCTCAGGCCCGTTTCTCTTCCTCGGCTTCGGCGTGGAGCGGATGTTCGAGGCTTTCGAGCATTTCCTTGGGCACGATTTGCCAGAAATGGTGCTTTTCGTGGCGCCAGTCGATCAGTAGCTGCTCGGCGAAGCGCGATTGGGTCTCGCGCGCGTGCTCGGCAATCAGGTCGCGCAGCACGCCTTCCCAATGCGCGGTCTCGACGCGTTGATAGATCACCGCGTCGGGGTTGATGTGGTCGGGCAGCGCGCCTTCCGGATCGTGCAGGAAGGCCATGCCGCCGGTCATGCCGGCCGCAAAGTTGGAGCCGACCGGCCCCAGGATCACCACCACGCCGCCGGTCATGTACTCGCAGCCGTTGGAGCCGCAGCCCTCGACAACGGCCACGGCATCGGAATTGCGCACGCAGAACCGCTCGCCCGCCTGGCCGGCGGCGAACAGGCGCCCGGCGGTGGCGCCGTAGAGCACGGTGTTGCCGATGATCGTGTTTTGGTTCGTGACCAGCGGGCTCGAGGCCAAGGGGCGGACCACGATGGTGGCGCCCGAGAGGCCCTTGCCGACGTAGTCGTTGGCGTCGCCGAACACTTCGAGCTTGAGGCCCTGGACCGCGAAAGCGCCGAGCGACTGCCCGGCCGAGCCGCGCAGGCGTATGGTGATATGGCCGGGCTTGAGCCCGGTCATGCCGAAGCGCCGGGTGATCTTGGACGACAGCTTGGTGCCGATCGCACGCTGGGTGTTGCGGATCGTGTACTGGAGTTGCATCTTCTCGCCGACATCGAACAGCGGCTGGGCGTCGTGGATGATCTGGGCGTCGAGGGTCTCTGGCACTTCATTGCGGCCCTTGAGCGTGCAGTGGACCGGGCGATCGCCGGAATCGGCGCGCGCCAGAAGCGGGTTGAGGTCGAGGTCGTCGAGATGGGCCGCGCCGCGGCTGACCTGCATCAGCAAATCGGTGCGCCCGACGATCTCGTCGAGGCTGCGCGCGCCGAGCGAGGCCAGGATTTCGCGCACCTCCTCGGCCATGAAGCTGAACAGGTTGACCACCTTCTCCGGCGTGCCGGTGAACTTCTCGCGCAACTCCGGTTTCTGCGTGCAGACGCCGACCGGGCAGGTGTTGGAGTGGCACTGGCGCACCATGATGCAGCCCATGGCGATCAGCGAGGCGGTGCCGACGCCGAACTCCTCGGCGCCGAGCAGGGCGGCAATCACGACGTCGCGGCCGGTGCGGACGCCGCCGTCGGTACGCAGCCGCACGTTCTCGCGCAGGTGGTTGACGGTCAGCACCTGATGGACCTCGGAGAGGCCCATCTCCCAGGGCACGCCGGCATACTTGATCGAAGTCTGGGGGCTGGCGCCGGTGCCGCCCGAGTGGCCGGAGATCAGGATCACGTCGGCCTTGGCCTTGGCGACCCCGGCGGCGATGGTGCCGATGCCCGAACGCGCCACCAGCTTGACGCAAACCTTGGCCTCCGGGTTGATCTGCTTGAGGTCGTAGATCAGCTGCGCCAGGTCCTCGATGGAATAGATGTCGTGGTGCGGCGGCGGCGATATCAACATCACCCCGGGCGTCGAGTGGCGCAGCCGTGCGATCATCTCGGTGACCTTGAAGCCGGGCAACTGGCCGCCCTCGCCGGGCTTGGCGCCCTGGGCGATCTTGATCTCCAACTCGCGGCATTTGTTGAGATATTCGGCGGTGACCCCGAAACGGCCCGAGGCGACCTGCTTGATCGCCGAATTCTCGTTATCGCCGTTAGGCCGAGGCACGTAACGTTCCGGGTCCTCGCCGCCCTCGCCGGAATCCGACTTGGCGCCGATCCGGTTCATGGCGATGTTGAGGGTGCCGTGAGCCTCGGGGCCGAGTGCGCCGAGCGACATACCCGGGGTGATGAAACGCTTGCGGATCTCGGTGATCGATTCGACCTCCTCGATCGGCACCGGGACGATGCCTTCGCTCTTGAAGCCGAGCAGGTCGCGCAGGTGGGTCGGCGCCGCGCCCGGCGCGCCGTCGCCGGCGATCTTGTAGATCGTCTGGGTGAACAGCCGGTAGGTCGAGTAGGAGTCGGTCGCCACCGCCCGTTGCAGGGTGTGAATCAACCCGGCCTCCCAGGAATGGTGCTCGCCGCCCTGACGATAACGGTAGAAGCCGCCGACCGGCAGCGCGACGAAGTCCGAGCTCCAGGCCCGGGCGTGCAGGTCGAGCAGCTTCCGCTGAATGCCGGTCAGGCCGATCCCGGAGATGCGGCTCGGCATGCCGGGGAAGTACTCGTCGACCAGTGTGCGCGACAGGCCAAGCGCCTCGAAATTGTAACCGCCGCGGTAGGACGACAGGACCGAGATACCCATCTTGGACATGACCTTGAGCAGGCCGTCGTCGATCGCCTTCTTGTAGGCTCGGATGCAATCCTCCAAGGGAACCTCGCCGAACAGCCCGCGGCGCCGGCGGTCGGCGATGGTTTCCTGGGCCAGGTAGGCGTTCACCGTGGTCGCGCCAACGCCGATCAAGACCGCGAAGTAGTGCACGTCCAGGCACTCGCCGCTACGCAGGTTGATCGAAGCGAAAGTCCTCAGGTTCTGGCGCATCAGATGGGAGTGCACCGCGCCGGTGGCCAGGATCATGGGGATCGGCGCGCGGTTTTCGTCCATGTTCTCGTCGGTCAAAACCAGGTGCTCGCAGCCCTGGCGCACCGCCATCTCCGCCTCGTGGCGGATGCGCTCGAGGGCGTCGCGCAGCGCATGCTCGGCGGGGCCCGGCTCGCCCTCCGAATCGCCACCAGACTCGCTCGTGGTCTCAAAGGTGCAATCGATAGTGGCTGCGGTTTCGCCCATGTAAGTCCGCATTGCCGCGAACTCAGCGTTGGAAAGCACCGGCGAATCCAGCAGCAGCATGCGGCATTGAGCCTCGTCCTCGGCCAGGATGTTGCCCAGGTTGCCGAGCCGGGTTTTGAGCGTCATGACCCGGCGCTCGCGCAGTGAATCGATCGGCGGGTTGGTGACTTGGCTGAAGTTCTGGCGGTAGAAGTGGTGCAAGCCGCGGTAATGATCGGAGAGCACCGCAAGCGGCGTGTCGTCGCCCATGGAGCCGATCGGCTCCTTGGCGTCCTCGACCATGGGATGGAGAATCAGCTCCAGGTCCTCCATGGTCATGCCGAAGGAGAGCTGGCGGCGGCGCAGCTCGTCGCGTTCGTAGAAGCTCGGTTCGCCGTGGTCGGGCCGGATCAGGTCGTCGATTTGGGTGGTATGGCGGATCCACTGGCCGAAGGGGCGCTCGGCGGCTATGCGGTCCTTGATTTCGGCGTCGTGGTAGAGCTTGCCTTCCTCCAGGTCGACGGCGATCATCTGGCCGGGCCCGAGACGGCCCTTCTCCACGATCTGGGCCTCGTCCAGACGCACCATGCCGGTCTCCGAGCCGGCGAACAGCAGCCCATCGCGAGTGATCGTGTAGCGCAACGGTCTGAGGCCGTTGCGGTCCATGCCGGCGATCGCCCAGCGCCCGCCGTAGGCGCAGATCGCCGCCGGACCGTCCCAGGGTTCCATGACCGCGTTGCAGTAGTTGTAGAGGTCCTTGTGGGCCTCGGGGATCGGGCTGTCGTCGCGCCAGGCCTCGGGAATCATCAGGGTCTTGGCCATGGGCAGGTCGCGGCCCGAGCGCACCATGAGTTCGAACACCGCATCGAGCGCCGCCGAGTCCGAGGCGCCCGGCTGCACCACCGGCTTGAGGTCCTCCATGGTGTCCTCGAAAGCGGGCGCGGCGAGCCGGCATTCGTGCGCCTTCATCCAGTTGACGTTGCCCTGGAGGGTGTTGATCTCGCCGTTGTGGGCGAGCACCCGGAACGGCTGCGCCAGGCGCCAGGTCGGAAAGGTGTTGGTCGAGTAGCGTTGATGAAATATCGCGAAACTCGAGGCGAAGCGCTCGTCGAGCAGGTCCGGATAAAACGCCGACAGCTGTTCGGCCAAGAACATTCCTTTGTAGATGACCGAGCGGCACGACAGCGAGCAGATGTAGAAGTCCTTGATCGACTCGGCCTCGGCGGCGCGCTCGATGCGCCGGCGGATCACGTAGAGGTCGATCTCGAATTGCCGATTGCTGCTGCCAAGCGTGTTGGCGATCATGATCTGTTCGATCTCGGGGCGCGCGTGCTCGGCCTTCTCGCCGATCACCTCGGTGTTGACCGGCACCTGGCGCCAGCCGTAGATCGTGTAGCCGAAATTCAGAATCTCGCGCTCGACCAGAACCCGGCAGCGTTCCTGGGCGGCGAGGTCGGTGCGCGGCAGGAAAATCATGCCAACCGCGATCCGACCCAGGTCCGGGGCATGGCCGGTACGCGCCACGTGTTCGCGGAAGAAGTTCTGCGGGATCTCGACGTGCATGCCGGCGCCGTCGCCGGTCATGCCGTCGGCGTCGACCGCGCCGCGGTGCCAGACCGCCTTGAGCGCGGCGATGCCGGCCTCGACCACCTCGCGCCGCGGCTTGCCGTCGATCGAGACGACCAGGCCGACGCCACAGGCGTCGTGCTCGTCGCGCGGGTCGTAGAGCCCTTCGCGTGCGAGCCGCGCGAGCGCGGCGCGGCGGGCGGTTTCATCGGTCATATCGCTCACCTCAATCTGGCTCGTTATGCCACGGCCCGGGGCGTGGACGTGGCGCCGGTGGACAGCTCGGCCTGGATGTAGCGGTCGATCTGCTCGGCCGCGTCGCGCCCATCGCGGATCGCCCAGACAACCAGCGAGGCGCCGCGCACGATATCGCCGGCGGCGAATACGCCCGCCATGCCGCTCATCATGCTGCGATGGTCGATCTTGATGGTGCCCCAGCGGGTCAGGGTCAGCTCGCCGGTGCCGAACATGCCCGGCAGGTCCTCGGGATCGAAGCCGAGCGCCTTGATCGCCATATCGGCCTCGACGGCGAAACTGGAGCCCTCGATCGGTTGCGGGGTATGGCGGCCGGTGGCGTCGGGCACGCCGAGATGCATTCTAAGCGCACGCACGGCCTCGATCTTGTCCTCGCCGAGGAAGGCCTCGGGCGCGGACAGCCAGACGAATTCGACGCCCTCCTCCTCGGCATGGAGGACTTCGCGCTGGGAGCCGGGCATGTTCTGGCGGTCGCGCCGGTACAGGCACTTGACCGAGCGCGCGCCCTGGCGCACCGCGGTGCGCACGCAATCCATCGCGGTGTCGCCGCCGCCGATCACGACCACGTTCTTGCCGGCCGCATCGAGGGTGCCGTCGTCGAAGGCGGGCACCGGATCGCCCAGGCCCTTGCGGTTGGCCGCGATCAGATAGTCGAGCGCCGCTTGCACGCCGGGCAGGCCGACGCCGGGTGCCTTGAGGTCGCGCTCCGTGTAGACGCCGGTGGCGATCAACACCACGTCATGGCGCGCGCGCAGTTCCTCGAAAGCGACGTCGCGGCCGACCTCGCAGTTCAAGTGGAAGGTCACGCCGGACGCGCGCAGCAGTTCGGCCCGGCGCGCCACCACATCCTTCTCCAGCTTGAAGTTCGGGATGCCGTAGACCATCAGCCCGCCGATCCGGTCGTAACGATCGTAGACGTGGACCTGATAGCCCTGGCGCCGCAACTGCTCGGCGGCGGCCAGGCCGCCCGGCCCGGCGCCGATGATGCCGACCGACTGCGCGCGCTCGACCCGCGGCGCCGCCGGCTTGACCCAGCCGTTCTGCCAGGCGACCTCGGTGATGTACTTTTCGATCGCGCCGATGGTCACGGTGCCGTGGCCGGCTTGCTCGATCACGCAGTTGCCCTCGCAAAGCCGGTCCTGGGGACAGATACGGCCGCAAATCTCCGGAAAGTTGTTGGTCGCCTGGGAGATCTCGTAAGCCTCCTCCAGGCGACCCTCGGCCGCCAGCATCAGCCAGTCCGGGATGTTGTTGTGCACCGGGCAGTGGACCTGGCAGAACGGCACCCCGCATTGCGAGCAGCGGCTGGCCTGGTCGGCGGCCTGCTCGGCGCCAAACTCCCGATAGATTTCCTCGAAGTCCTCGCGCCGCGCCTCGACGCCGCGCTTGTTCGGCGGGCGCGAGCCGTGCTCGATGAATTTGAGCATCCGATTCGGCATGGGCGGCTTTTCCTCGCGTCGGGCCGCCGGTGGCCGTGCGCGACAATGCGCACGCCGCTGGCGGGATTTGCAGGTCTGTCGTGCCTGGCCTCCGGCGCCTGGAGACGCAGGCCCCTCACGAGCGAGCTCACACAACTAGGTCACAACTTCTGTCTTAAATTATAACTGAGATCGCGGCGATAAGCAAGAACCCGCCAAGCGCAGGTCAATTAACGATAATATAGGACCATTTCGAGACTAATACCGCCCGAGAGAATCCGGCCTGGGCGAATCCGAAAGTGAGGTGTTATAAGCCGGGCGGCAAAATTTGCGCCACTTCCCGGGGGAATTTGTGTTCCCGAGCTATCGGCCCGCCGGGGGGTCACTGCGTAAGGATGTCGACTTGCCACTGTTTCACATCATCATTCTCGCTGTTGTCCAAGGCATCACCGAGTTCCTGCCGATCAGTTCGTCTGGCCACTTGGTGATGACCTGGGAGCTGTTCGACCGATCCGGCTGGCAGGTGCCGGAGAACACCCAGAGCGAACGCCTGGTCCTGGACGTCGCGGTGCACGTCGGTACCCTGCTCGCGGTGTGTCTGTACTTCTGGCGCGACATCGCCCAGATCGTCTTGGGGCTGGCCCGGCTGCTGACCGGGCAGATGACCCCCGGCGCTCGCCTCGCCATTCACGTGATTCTCGGCAGCATCCCGATAGCTGTGGTCGGCTTTCTGTTCAAGGATACGATCACCGAAACCCTGCGCGACGTCAGGATCGTGGCCTGGGCGACCATCGGCTTCGCGGTACTGTTGTGGTTGGCCGACCGCTTCGGTCTCACGGTGCGCCGGGTCGAGCATTTGGGCGCGGCTGGTGCCGTGTTCATCGGCCTGGCCCAGGTCCTTGCATTCATCCCCGGCACCAGCCGCGCCGGCATCACCATGACCGCGGCCCGTATCCTCGGCTTCGAACGGCCCGAGGCGGCGCGCTTTTCGCTGTTGCTCGCGATCCCGGCGATCCTCGGCGCCGGTGCGCTGGCCGGCTTGGATCTCTACGAGAGCGGCGACCTGCGCCTCGGCCTCGATGCCGTCGTTGCCGCCGCGATCTCCTTTGCCGTGGCGATCCTGGCGATCATGATGATGGTTCGCTGGTTGCGCCGGGCCGGTTTCCTACCCTTCGTGATCTACCGCCTGTTGGTCGGCGCCGCGCTGCTGATCTGGATCGCCTGAGGGGTTTTCGGTCGGTCGCTATCCGTTCTCGGCGCTACTTCTTGCCGATCAGGATGGTGGCGCCGTTTTCACTGGTCTGCTCGCTATGAAGCGTCCCGGCGGCGAGTTTGCAGGTCTCCCCCGGCTGGTGGGTCACGGCGCCGTCCTCGGTGGCCAGAGTGAACTCGCCGCTAACCACCAAGACAAAAGCCGAAAAGTCGTGGGTGTGCATGTCGTTGACCAAGTTCGGTTCGAATTCGACCGATTGGGCCTCGCCATAGCCCTGGTCCTGGAGTTGCCTCCTGAATTGCGCTTCGTTCATGTCCATCCTCTTCGGTTCATGGCCATGCGATCCGATCTAGAGCATTATCCGACCTTACGGGGTCATTTGACCGGGTTATTTTGTCCCGTGGTTAGGAGCGCTTCGAAATGCGATGTGGGTCATCGGATGAGAAGCGCGACGCGGCCACGGGACAAAATAACCCGGCCTTCGGTGGGCCAGAGCGGCTCATCGGCTGCGTTGCGGCGCTTGCCCGATGACCCACATCGCGCCGCGCGCCGCGCCTGACCGAATGCGCCGCCCTGGCCCATCAAACGACCCCGTAAGGTCGGATAATGCTCTAGCCATCAGGGGTCCGGCCGAAACGGCCGCTCGGCCGGTAACGATCCAAGTAGGTCGGCAGGATGACCTCGGCCGCGGTCGGCGCAATTCCCAGATCGGCGAGGGTCAGCGCGCCTTCCGCCACCACGTTGTCGTGGCGCAGCATGCGGACCTGGTCGCGGGTCAGCGGCGGCACCGGCAGCAGCTCGAAGAATATCGCCTGCAGCTCGGCCATCGCGAAGGGCCATGGTATCAGCAGGCGGCGGCGGTGAATCTGCCGCAGCAACAGTTCCATGAGTTCTTTGAAAGTGTAGACATGAGGCCCGCCGAGTTCGTAGGTCCGGCCGGCGCAGGCCGGATCGCTCACCGACTTGGCGATCGCATCGGCCACGTCGCCGACGTAGACCGTCTGGAACCGGGTCCCGCCGCCGCCGATCAAGGGCAATACCGGGGAAATTCGCGCCATCTTGGCGAAGCGGTTGAAGAAGCCGTCCTCCGGCCCGAACACCACGCTGGGGCGCAGGATGACGGCGTCCGGACAGGCGGCCCGAACCGCGGTCTCGCCCGCGCCTTTAGAGCGCGCGTAGTCGGCCGTGCTGTGAGGGTCGGCACCGAGGGCGGAAACCTGGACCAGGCGCCCGACCCCGGCCGCGGCCGAGGCGGCGGCCACCGTCTGGGCGCCACGGTCGTGTACGGCGGCGAAGGTCTGGTGCCCGCGCTCGTAAAGGATGCCGACCAGATTGATGACCGCGTCGGCGCCGGCGACCGCCGACTCGACCGCGATCTGGTCCTGGATCGGCGCCCGGATCGGGGTGATCTGTGCGACGTCCCCCATCGGCTTGAGGAAGTCGGCGCGCGACGGGCGTCGCACCGCCACCCGGACGATCCAACCCTGCCGGGCGAGGCGGCCGATGAGATGACGGCCGATGAATCCGGACCCGCCGAAGACTGTCACCACACGCTCGGCCATGGGCTTGTCCCGGTCTGGTTAACACCTTCCCGCTATATACAAGGGACGGACCGGGCGGGACAGCCCGAATTCGGCGTTGGGATATCGGGCGCAATGCCTTGACAGGACTCCGGCCCTGGCGAGAATGCGCCCGGCCTTGGCGGCGCATCCGAGCCGTCGTCGGCGGCGGCCAGGCCCAATGAGGACAGACGTCATGGGGCGAAGAGCCTTGCAACACCACCTGCATCACGACGACCTGCCGGCCGGTCTCGACTTCGGCCAAAGCGTCGCGGTGGACAGCGAGACCATGGGTCTCGATCCGCTGCGCGACCGCCTGTGCCTGATCCAGCTATCCGCCGGCGACGGGGTCTGCCACCTGGTGCAGTTCCGCGGCGGCGACTATTCGGCGCCCAGGCTCAAGGCGCTGCTCGCCGATCCGGAGGTCACCAAGCTGTTCCACTTCGCCCGCTTCGACCTGGCGGCGATCCAGCACTATCTCGGCGTCACCTGCGGTCCGGTCTACTGCACCAAGATCGCGTCGCGCCTGGCGCGCACCTTCACCGACCGGCACGGGCTCAAGGACCTCTGCCGCGACCTGCTCGGGGTTGAGATATCCAAGCAGATGCAGTCTTCGGACTGGGGCGCGGCCGAACTCAGCGAGGAGCAGTTGCGCTACGCGGCCTCGGACGTGCTCTACCTGCACCGCCTGCGCGAAGCCCTCGATACGATGCTCGAGCGCGAGGGCCGGACCGAGCTGGCCCGCGCCTGCTTCGAGTTCCTGACGGCGCGCGCGGCGCTCGATCTCGCAGGTTGGGCCGATGTCGATATCTTCGCCCATTAAGCGAGCCTTTTACCAATGTTCCGGGGCTGGCCCAACGGCCGGGGATTTCTGCTATAGTCCGGTCCGAACGCGCCGCCGCCGGGGTTCCGGCCGCGCCGCGGCGGCACGCGTGAGGCTGGAAGGGCCAAACCGGAGATGAGCATGACGCCGCAACCGAACCAGGAAGACCCGCAGCGCCCGGAAGAGCCTGCCGAGCAGGCCGTGGACCAGGATCCCGATCGGGACCTGGAAGCGGCCCGCCGGGTGCTGCGCCTGGAGGCGACAGGGCTCGACGCGCTGGCCACCTCGCTGGGCGGGGAATTCAACCACGCGCTGGATTTGCTCACCACGGTATCCGGGCGCATTACCGTGACCGGCATGGGCAAGGCCGGCCACGTCGCGCGCAAGATCGCCGCGACCCTGGCCTCGACCGGCGCGCCGGCCCAATTCGTTCACCCGGGCGAGGCGAGCCACGGCGATCTGGGCATGATCGCGCCCGGCGATGCGGTCCTGGCGATGTCGAATTCGGGCGACACCACCGAACTCAACGACGTCATCCTCTATACCCGCCGCTTCGGCATCCCGCTGGTGGCCATGACCGCCAAAGCGAGTTCGACGCTGGCCGAGGGCGCCGATGTAACCCTGTTGCTGCCGCGGGCGCCGGAGGCCTGTCCCATGGGCCTGGCGCCGACCACCTCGACCACCATGATGATGGCGCTCGGCGACGCTATCGCAGTCGCCTTGCTCAAGCGAAAAGGATTTTCGGAGAAGGACTTCCAAGTCCTACATCCCGGTGGCGCCTTGGGCCGCAAGCTGCTCCGTGTCTCTGACGTCATGCATGGTCCGGAAGTCTTGCCGCTGTGCCGACCCGACACCGCAATGTCCGAGGCGATCCTGATCATGACCCAGGGGACTTTCGGCTGCGTCGGCATCACCGACGATAGCGGTGTCCTGATCGGCATCATCACCGACGGCGACCTGCGCCGGCATATGGACCCGGGCCTGCTCGCGGTGCCGGCGCGCGAGGTCATGACCGGTCCGCCGCGGACCATCCGGACTCAGGCACTGGCCACCGAGGCGCTCGGCGTCATGAACGGGGTCCACAACGAACGCCCGATCACCAGCCTGTTCGTGGTCGAGAACGGCTCTCCGGTCGGCATCGTCCACATCCACGACTGCCTGCGCGCAGGCGTGGCCTAGCGGACGCGGGCCGGAAAAATGGCGCCCGGAATTCGCGGTCAAGAGACTGAAAGTAGCGCGGGAATGAATCGGGACCGCGGCGAAGCGCCTCGCGCCGAAGGGAGCACACGCCCGACGGGACCGCGCCAGGGCACCGGCCATCAGCCGCCACGGCTGTCGCTGAGCAACCGCTACAGCCTCTTTGTCGGCGTCATGAAGATACTGCTCCCGGCCACGGCCGCGGCGCTCGTTCTCCTGGTCGTGGCCTGGCCGCGGTTTGCGATCGAAGTCGAGGACGTCCGCTTGAGCGTCTCCAAGCTGGCGCCCAGCCAGGCGGAGAACCTGACCATGCTCAACGCCCGTTTCGAGGGTCGCGACGAGAAGGATCAGCCCTTTTCCGTGACCGCCGATATCGCCACGCAATCCGAAAGCGACAAGGATTTGGTAACGCTCGAACTGCCCAAGGCGGATATCACGCTCCAGGACGGCGCTTGGCTCGCGCTGACCGCCAGGTCCGGCGAGTACCGCAAGGACGCGCAGGTGCTCGACCTGACCGGTTCGGTCAACCTGTATCACGACAATGGTTTCGAGCTGCGCACCGAAGCTGCCCGAATCCACCTCGACCTGGGCATGGCCGAGGGCGCCAATCCGGTCCAGGGGCAAAGCTACCTCGGCACCATCCAGGCCGAGGGCTTCAAGGTATTGGACCGGGGGGCGCGCATTTTCTTCCTCGGCCGCAGCCGCCTGGTGATCGAGCCCCAAGCCCAGCGGGAAGTGCGATGACTGGATATCGGTCTGAACGGATTGGATGGATCGCGGCGGCCGCGCTGCTATGCCCTTTGTTCCTCGGCGCGCCAGCGGCGGCGCAGGGGCTCAAAGGCCTGCAGAGCGGCAACCAACCGCTCGAAATAAACGCCGAGGACGGCATCGAGTGGCGGCGCGACGAGCAGCTCTACATCGCGCGCGGCAACGCGGAGGTGATTCGCGGAGAGTTGAGGGTCTACGCCGATGTAATGACCGCCCACTACAGCAAGAATCAGGACGGCGATACCAACATCGACCGCATCGACGTGGAGGGAAACGTGCGCATCACGTCCCCGACGGTGACGGTCTACGGCGATCGCGGCGCCTACGACGTGCCCAATGGGGTCCTGGTCCTGGTCGGCGACAATCTGCGGCTGATCGGCAAGACCGACACCATCACCGCACGCGACAGCCTGGAATACTGGGAACTGAAAAACATGGCGGTGGCGCGCGGCGACGCGATGGCGGTACGCGAGGACAAGCGTATCCAGGCCGACGTGCTGAGCGCCCATTTCGCGGCCGACTCCGGGGACGAGATGGTGCTCACCCGGATCGACGCGTTCGGCAACGTCCGGATCGCAACTGCGACCGAATTCGCGCGCGGCGATCGCGGCGTATACTATGTCGATCGCGAATTCGCGACCTTGAGCGGCGCGGTCAAGATCACCCGCGAGGAGAATCAGATGAACGGCGAATACGCCGAAGTGGATATGAAATCCGGGGTTAGCCGCCTACTCGCGGGGCCCCCGGGATCCACGACCAAAACCCGCGTGCAGGGCCTGATTACGCCCAAGCGCAAACCGAAGGCGGGAGCCGGCTCTTGACCCACCCGGATCGTTTGGAAGCGGCATGACCGAAAATCCCGAGGACGCGCCAAACCAGCCCATGTCGAATTCATCGGCGCCCCGGCTGGTGGCCGAAAACGACGGTCTGGTCGCGGTCAATATCGGCAAGAGCTTCAAGAAGCGCCCGGTGCTGCGCGGTGTGACCCTGGCCGTGCAGCGCGGCGAGGCGGTCGGACTGCTAGGCCCAAACGGCGCCGGCAAGACCACTTGCTTTTATGTCGTCACCGGGCTCCTGGCCCCCGATTCCGGATGGATCACCCTGGACGGTCACGATATCACCGATCTGCCGATGTACCGCCGCGCGCGCCTGGGAATCGGCTACCTGCCGCAGGAGGCTTCGATATTCCGCGGGCTGACCGTCGAGCAAAACATCCGCGTCGTGCTCGAGGTGGTCGAGCCGGATCGCGAGCGGCGCGAAGCCATGCTCGACGAACTGCTCGCCGAATTCTCGATCACCCACCTGCGCCGCACCCCCTCGTTGGCGCTGTCCGGCGGCGAGCGGCGCCGGGTCGAGATCGCCCGAGCCCTGGCCTCGCAGCCCAATTTCATCTTGCTCGACGAGCCGCTGGCCGGCATCGATCCGATCGCGGTCAGCGACATCCGCGACTTGGTCTCGCATCTCAAGGACCGCGGTTTGGGGGTCCTGATCACCGACCACAACGTGCGCGAAACGCTGGAAATCGTCGACCGCGCCTACATCATCCACGACGGCGTCGTGCTCATGGAAGGGGTGCCCGAGGAGATCGTCGTCCATGAGGACGTCAGGCGTGTTTATCTGGGTGAAAAATTTAGTCTTTAGGGCTTTTTGGCATGGCGGTAACCCAGAGATTAGAGCTTCGCCAAAGTCAGTCCCTGGTCATGACGCCGCAGTTGCAGCAAGCGATCAAGCTGCTGCAGCTTTCCAACATGGACCTTACGGCATACGTGGAGCAAGAGCTTGAACGCAATCCACTTTTGGAGCGCGACGAGGGGACGGAGGGCGAAGGCGGCAGCGAAGACGGCGGCAGCGAAGACGGCGGCGCCGAGCCGCCCGACTCCCACGAGCTGACCGAGGCGGAGACCCTGCCCTCGGAATCCGAGGCGCCGCTGGATACCGACTACGAGAACGTCTTCGACAGCGGCCCGCTTGAAAACTGGTCGGGCGCAACCTGGTCGGGCGATGGCGGTCCGTCCGGCGCAAAAGCCGGCGGCCGCAACTTCGAGGGCGACGACCAGAGCCTCGATCAGCGAATCACCGAACCGGTCACCCTGCGCCGGCACCTGCTCGAACAGCTGCAGATGGACATGAGCGATCCCATAGATCGCATTATCGGGGTGCATCTGATCGAGATGCTGGACGAATCCGGCTATTTGACCGGCGGATTGGACCAGGTGGCCGCGTCGCTTGACTGCAATCTGGACCGGGTCGAACAAACCCTCGCCGCAATGCAGCGCTTCGACCCGCCGGGCATCCTGGCGCGCTCCCTGAGCGAATGCCTGGCGCTGCAGTTGGCCGACCGGAATCGCTTGGATCCGGCCATGGAGACCATGCTGGACCACCTTGAATGGGTCGCCCGGCGCGATTTTGCGGCCCTGCGCAAGGCTTGTGGGGTCGACGACGAAGACTTGGCCGAGATGCTCGCCGAGATCAAGTGCCTCGATCCCAAACCGGCCCAGGCCTACGACTTCGAGGTCGCCGAACCGATCATTCCGGACGTCCTGATGTATCAGGGCCCGAACGGCGCGTGGGTCGTCGAGCTCAATAGCGACACCCTGCCCCGGGTCTTGATCAACAACAGCTACTACACGTCGGTCGCCGGCAAAGCCCGGTCCAAGTCGGAGAAAGAATACATCAGCGAGCAGTTCCAATCCGCCAACTGGCTGGTTCGTTCGCTGCATCAGCGCGCGACCACGATCCTCAAGGTCTCGAGCGAGATCATCCGCCAGCAGGACGCCTTTTTCCGTAAGGGCGTGCGGCACATGAAACCGCTGACGTTGCGCGAGATCGCCGAAGAGATCGAGATGCACGAATCCACCGTCAGCCGGGTGACCTCCAACAAGTACATCGCGACCCCGCGCGGCATCTACGAGCTCAAGTACTTCTTTACCTCGGCGATCGCCGGGGTCGGCGGCCAGGTCCATTCCGCCGAGGCGGTCCGGCATCGAATCAAGGCACTGATCGACGCCGAGCCGGCGGCCAAGGTGCTGTCCGACGATGCGATTGTCGATCTCCTGGGCCGGGCGGGAATCGAGATCGCGCGCCGTACGGTGGCGAAGTACCGCGAGGCCATGCGCATCCCCTCCTCGGTGCAGCGGCGGCGCGCGAAAGCCGGCAAGGTTAGCTCTCCGCTCCTTTGATTCCCGGGCCGCGGCGCGGGCCACGCCGGGCCCCTGTTGTTCTGGAAATTAATAAGTAATATTAAGATATTATGGGATTTTCCCTGGGTTTCCAACGGTCGCCCAATGGGTCGAATTGGGGCTATTGACTCGCCTCGGACCCACCTCTATGGTGCGCGCTTTCGAGGAACCGGAATCGGTCCAAACGGCGATTTACCGGTACCATCGAGCGGTATTCCTAGATAATACAGGCGAATGCAGCTATCCGTTAAGGGGAAGCAGCTCAACGTTGGGGACGCGCTACGGACCCATGTGAGCGACAGCCTTTCGCGCATTCTCGGCAAATACTTTGGTGACGCAATTGAAGTGAGCGTGACCATTTCGCGCGACGGGCATAGGTACCGGGCGGTGGTGATGGCCCATGTCGGACGCGGTATCCAAGTACAGGCCCAGGGCAGCGCGGAAGAGCCTTATCCGGCCTTCGATACCGCCGCCGAGCACTTGGCCAAACGGCTGCGACGCTACAAGAGCCGGCTGCGCGATCACCACAAGGATAGCGGTCCCAAGGCCGAAACGCTGCTGGCCCAACAGTATATACTGGCCGGCGACGACGAAGAGGAAGCCGCCGAGGACGTGGGCCAGGGCCACCCCGCGGTGGTCGCCGAGATGACCACCGAGATTCCTAGCCTGACCGTGAGCGAGGCGGTCATGCGCATGGACCTGGCGGACCAGCCCGCACTGATGTTTCGCAACTCATCACACAGCGGGCTCAACATGATCTATCGCCGGACGGACGGAAACATCGGCTGGATCGATCCTCGCGGCAACCGCGGCGAATAAGCCAGAAATATCGAGAAACGGCTATGGAAATCGACGAATTGATAGGTCCCAATGCCGTCGTGGCGAAACTGCGGGTGACCAGCAAGAAGCAGGCGCTCCAAGAACTCGCCAAACGGGCCGCCGAACTCACTGGGCAGCCGGAACGGGCGATCTTCGAGGTGTTAATCGAACGTGAGCGCCTGGGCACCACGGGGGTTGGCAACGGCATCGCCATACCCCACGGCAAGCTGGCCGATTTGGACCGGCTCTACGGGCTGTTCGCAAGAATCGAGACGCCGATCGATTTCGACGCCATCGACGAGCAGCCGGTCGACTTGATTTGCGTGCTGCTGGCGCCGGAAACCGCCGGTGCCGACCACCTTAAGGCCTTGGCCCGGGTCTCGCGTCTGCTGCGCGATCAGGTGATCTGCGACAAGCTGCGTGGCACCGACAGCGCCGAAGCAATCCGGGCCCTGCTGACCGAATCCACCGCCAGCCACGCGGCCTGACCCGCCGCCCCTCAATTATTTGAAATTATTACCCCGAATTCGGCGTCAGTGGACGCTGAGGGGCTCCAGATCGTGCTGCCGGACCGCGGCATGGGCGGTGGCGCGATTTTCCATGACCACGATTTCGGTGCCGTCGGCGGCGTGGACCGAATAGGCGGTCTGGCCATCCACCGTTACCGGCTTGACGTAGGCCAGCTGCGCCAATCCCAAGGCCCTAAAGTCCTGAGCCGTCATCTGGACGATGTGTTCCAATCCGGTCATGTCGCGCTTCCCTCCTGGCGGCCGTTCCAGCCGGCGGTTCCTCTACTCATCTTCTAAACGGACCCTGGGCCGAGCCACCCGGCCCTCAATGGTCGGCGCCGAGGCGCCGCCAATTCGGACGTCGATTTGGACTGTCCGCACGTCCGACTCGGCGGCCGGGCGGGCCAGCTCGATTTGGAGCAGGCCGTTGTC
>Ga0209987_10000696_pt1 | contig 17749 bp, 18 predicted proteins | sample N074metaG_FD_182134 | JGI IMG/M metagenome (GOLD analysis project Ga0209987, IMG submission 182134) | Deep subsurface microbial communities from Kermadec Trench to uncover new lineages of life (NeLLi) - N074 metaG (SPAdes) (version 2) | ecosystem: Environmental > Aquatic > Marine > Ocean trench... | reverse complement strand
AGTGGCGATGATGAAGCAGCTGACGAAGCTGCAGCTAAGAGCGCCTGAGGAGATTATTGATGAGCAGATATTCACGCAGACGCAAATACTGTCGTTTCACAGCTGAAGGCATTACCGAGATTGATTACAAGGATCTCGCCCTGCTGAAGGCTTACGTCACTGAGACCGGAAAAATCGTACCGAGCCGTATCACTGGCACCAAAGCGCATTACCAGCGTCAGTTGGCCACTGCGGTCAAACGCGCCCGGTTCCTGGCGTTATTGCCGTACACCGACCGCCACTAGGCGGCAGGGCTAAGACTTGCAGGCGGTTGCCGCATGGCTGGTTGCCCGTCCGTTAAATTCGGCACTGGCGCTGGCGGCGACAATTTCGCTGGCCTACCTGAGTTTCCTGAGCGGTGTCATCATGGTGCTGCTCGTGCTTCGCAAGGGACCGAAAGCAGCGCTGGTTGATGCCGCTATTGCAGGGGGATTGCTGGCCGCGATCGGACTGGTTCAGCAAGCGCCATTGGTCGCAGTGCTGTCAGCTGCAACGATAATGTGGTTGCCGGCAATGTTGCTCGGGGTCCTGTTGATCTCGACACGGTCGCTGACGTTGACATTGCAAGTGTCGGTCATTGTCGCTGTTTCAGCGATTATCGGGTTTTACCTGGTTGCCGGTGATCTGGCAGACTTCTGGAGAGTCATTCTGCTGGAGTTTGTCGAAGTGTCGAGGCAACTTGGAATGACGGAGCAGGCCGAACTGCTCGAAGGGCAGATTGATGCCGTCGCCAGCCAGATGACGACGATTGCCGCGCTCAGCATTTGGGTAGTGCAAAGCATTAATTGCATTCTCGGCTATCTTTTATACCGGGAACTGCCTGGTGAGACAGTCGATTGCGGACGGTTTAGCGATCTGAGCTTTGGTCGCGTCATTGCCAGCGTAATGGCTATTGCGTCGATAGCGGCAGTATTTAGCGACGGGATCCTGATTCAGAACATTGCGTTTGTTCTGTTTCTGGTTTTTTGGCTGCAAGGATTGGCAGTCGTGCACTGGATGCACGGCGCAGGAAAATTGCCCGTATTTGCCGTCATCGCCGTTTACGTGTTGATGCCATTTTTAAACATTATTCTGTTGATGGCGCTGGCCGTTGTTGGCTACATCGACACCTGGTTCCGGTTGCGCCGGCCCAGGGCAACAGTAAGTTGAATCATAAGCAGGGTTAAACAATGAACGTTATTTTATTGGAAAATGTAGAAAATCTCGGCGCCATCGGCGACCTCGTCAAGGTCAAGGCCGGCTTTGGCCGCAATTTCCTGTTGCCGCAGGGTAAGGCAGCGCTGGCAACGCCGGAGAACGTCAAGGCGATCGACGCGCGGCGCGCAGAGTTGGAAAAGAACGCAGCCGAAGATCTGGGAAACGCGAAAAAACGCGCCGATGTTCTCAACGGCATGGAGCTTGTTATTTCGGCAAATGCCGGCAGCGAAGACAAACTGTTTGGCTCTGTAGGCCCAATCGATATAACAGAAGCATTTGCAGCAGTGCAGGTTGAAGTGCAGCGCAGCGAAGTCCGCATGCCGGATGGCCCGATCCACGAGCTGGGTGAATTCCAGATCGGTGTGCATCTGCATCCGGAAGTGAATGCCGAGGTGACCGTTAAGGTCGTTGCGGCGGACTAATTCAGGCTCACGCCTGTGGCAATGTGGTACGGTTTAGGCGGGCAATAAAACCGGTCTGGGGATACTGATGGTTCGAGCACTTGGGGAAGGGATGGACACCGGCGGTATCGAGCAGCGCGTCAAGGTGCCACCCAACTCTGTAGAAGCCGAACAGTCTTTGATCGGCGGCTTGATGCTCAACAAAGCAGCCTGGGACAAGATCGCCGATGTCGTCACGGCAGAAGATTTTTACCGCAACGACCATCGCCTGATATTTACGGCCATCGCAGAGCTTGTAGAAGCAGGCGATCCCTGCGATGCCGTCACGATATCCGAGTATCTGGACCGGCGCAGTGAGCTGGACAAAGCAGGTGGTCTTGAGTACCTGGCGGCGCTCGCCAATGAAACACCCGGGGCGGCGAACGCCCGTGCCTACGCGAAGATCGTTCGCGAACGATCAATGTTGCGATCGCTGATCAATGCAGGCAACGAAATCGCGGGTAGCGCGTTCGGCAGCGATGGGCGTACTGCAACAGCTTTGGTTGACGAGGCGGAGCGCCTCGTATTCGAGATTGCGGAGAAGGGCGCGCGTATTGGCTCGGGTTTTCGCTCACTTAAGCAAATTCTTCCTGAGGCCGTCGATCGCATTGATCTGCTGCACCAATCCGACGGGGATATCACAGGCATCTCGACGGGTTACAAGGAATTCGACAAACTCACAGCGGGCCTGCAGGGCGGTGAGCTCATTATCATCGCGGGTCGGCCCTCGATGGGTAAGACCACATTAGCGTTGAACATTGCCGAGAACGCTGCGATCGGCGGCAAAGTGCCCACGGCCGTGTTCTCGATGGAAATGCCGTCGCAACAACTCGCATTTCGTATGATTTCATCGCTGGGCCGCGTTGATCAAACGCATCTGCGAACAGGTCGATTCCCGGATGAAGACTGGTCGCGCATTAATACCGCCGTCCAGCTCATGTCTGACGCCCCTTTGTTTATCGATGATTCGGCGGGTCTCTCGCCAACGGAAATCCGCGCGCGTGCGCGCCGGCTGCATCGTGAGCACGGTCTCGGGCTGATCGTGATTGATTACCTGCAACTCATGCAGGTACCGGGCAACAAGGAAAACCGGGCAACTGAGATTTCAGAAATATCACGATCCTTAAAAGCATTAGCCAAAGAACTCAACGTACCGGTGATCGCATTGTCGCAGCTCAATCGAAGCGTCGAGCAACGCACAGACAAACGCCCGGTCATGTCCGATTTAAGGGAATCGGGTGCCATCGAGCAGGATGCTGATCTGATCATCTTCATCCACCGCGAAGAGGTTTATAACAAGGACACTCCGCGCAAGGGCATCGCCGATATAACGATCGCCAAACAACGCAACGGTCCAATTGGTGAGTTTCTGCTGACGTTTGTCGGTCGTTATACGAAGTTCGAGAACTGGGTGCCCGATACTTACGGCGAGGAGCCGTATCAGTGAGCTTCGGAGCACGGGCACTGATTCGGCTCGGGGCTCTTGAACACAATCTAGGTGTTATTCATCGTGCCGTTCCCGGTGCGAAAGTCATGGCGGTCATCAAGGCCAATGCATATGGGCACGGCAAGATCGCCGTTGCCAAATACCTCTCGAACGTGGATTCCTTTGCGGTTGCCCGACTGCAGGAGGCGCTGGAATTACGCGAGGCTGGTGTCGAAAAACCGATCGTATTGCTGGCAGGTGTGTGCTCGGAAGAGGACTTGCACCAATCCACGGAGCAGGGCTTTGAAGTCGTCGTGCACTGTCACGAACAACTCGAAATGCTCAAGGCATGTGACGGCGCTGCGGCGACTGTGTGGCTTAAGATCGATACCGGAATGAATCGTCTTGGATTTCACCCGAACGAGGCAGCGGAAGTTCTGTCGATGCTCGGCAACATGAGCTCGGTTGCCGAGCTGCGCTTGATGACGCATCTCGCTACGGCCGACGAAGTCGGCAATGAGCTCACGCAAGGGCAGCTAGACCGTTTTGCATCTGTCATCCGCGGATTTGACGGTGCCGTCAGTATCGCCAATTCACCGGCGACGCTGGCTTGGCCAGGCATGGCCAATGCGCATGAACACTTCGGTTTTTCAGGCGACCACTGGGTCCGGACAGGCCTCGCATTATTTGGCGTGTCGCCGTACGCTGATCGCAGTGCGGCCGATCTCGACCTGCAACCCGTAATGCAATTCGAGGCACGTTTGATCGCGACAAAACCTCTGCTTGCGGGCGCACGCGTTGGCTACCAGGGGCGCTACACGAACGAGACTGACACAACACTGGGAATTATTTCAGCAGGCTACGGCGACGGCTATTCGCGTCATTTTCGTGACGGAACGCCGGTGTTACTTAATGGGCGCAGAGTGCCACTGATCGGCAATGTCTCCATGGACATGATCGCGGTTGATCTTGGACTCGATGCGAACGACCAGGTTGGCGATATCGCAATCTTGTGGGGTAATGGACTGGCCATCGAGGAACTCGCGCCGTGGGCCAATGCGATTCCCTATGAGTTGATTTGTGGTGTTATGAACCGCGAGGCGAGCGAGCTGGTTATTTAGGACATGAAAAAGCCCATCTTCACACCGGCCAGCTGTACGACATCATTGTCGGTCAATTTCCGCGCCTTATCGCCGATTGGCTTGCCGTTAACCAACGGATAGTCGTTTTCCTCGCCGGACTCAACGTGGACGATGTAATAGCCTTCGGCACGCCGTGTGATCGCTGCGACCTGAACACCCGGACGACCCAAGGTAGTCAGCGCCTTGGTCAGTTCGAGTTCCCGGCCGGCAAATGCGCCACTCAATACCTGTAGCTTCGCCATTGGCAGAGCGCTTGGTGCATTGCTCGCATCGATACCGGTTGCGGTTGCTGTATGAGAAACGGGGGAGCGTTTCGGCGTTGAAGAGTCGCTGAGCGCTGCAGCCTCGTCATCATCAAGTTTGACGCCGGCATCGTCATCAACGGTCGGCGGCGAGCTTGCCTTGGCTGCTTCATCAGCCGCCCTCTCGGCTCTCGCCAGTTGGTCAGCATTTTGCTGGCCCGCTGGAATAACCATGGTTTTCTCGAACTCGTCTTGCTCTGTTTCGAACGCATGATGATCGGAGAATCGTAATTGGTGATGACCAATCGTGATGACGTCGCCATGTTGCAACGCATGTTTCTTAATCAGCTTGCCATTGACGTAAGTGCCATTGGTGCTGTTCAGATCTTCGAGAAACGAATCGTTAAGTATGTTGATAATCAGGGAGTGGTGACCACTGACGGCGGGGTTGTCAATACGCACATCATTGTCAGGGAGGCGTCCGATCGTATAACGCTCCTTGCTCATGTTGTATTCGGCCAGGACTTGATTGTCCAAGCTCAAGATTAGTCGTGCCATGTTTCCCCAACCATTCGTATTTCTGTTATTCAGATTTAGCGGAACAAGCCAGCAATTCTCTTGAACAGGCTCTGTTTCGCAGCGAAGGAATCCAGTACCTGAGCCAACATAACTGACACGTTATCGCGCCCGCCGTGGTTGTTTGCCAGCTCCACCAGCTGCTGACTAACGACGTCAAGACTAGCATTAAACGTGCTGATAGTTAAGTGAATATCCTCATCTTCGACCATGTCGGGGAGACCGTCTGAGCACAACAAATAGAAGTCTCCGGGCAGTACTTCGTGCTCGTGAACTTCGACTTCAACGGTCGGTTCAACGCCAAGCGCGCGGGTCACATAGTTCCGGTTTGTTGAGCGTTGGGCCTCTTCCGCCGAGTAGAAACCACGGTCGACGAGTTCTTGCAAAAGTGAGTGATCCAGCGTGACTTGCTCAAACTGACCGTCTCTCAGGCGGTACGCGCGCGAATCACCGACATGTGCGATTGAAACCTTGTTGTCATAGAACATGCAGGCGACGATCGTCGTTCCCATGCCTTCGCAATGCGTCTGACTTTGAGCGGTTTGATAGATGATTTTGTTGGCGCGATAAACGGCGTCGCGAAGAATTATGGATTGCCGCATGAGCCCGCTGTGAGGGTCGATCTCATCGCGGTCTTCTCGCGCGGCGGCCTCTGTTGCCAGTTCACTGACAATCTGTACGGCGATACCGCTCGCGACTTCACCGGCGTTGTAACCACCCATCCCGTCAGCAAGCACCATGAGGCCGATGTCACCGTCGGAGCCGATCGCGTCTTCGTTGTGCTCACGAACTCGACCAGTATCGGTTAGCTCAGCGAATTCGATTTTTCCACGCAAACTCATCATTCTTATTCAACCGTTCTGAATGAATGCACTAGGAATATCGAGCGCAGTTTCTTAAAGCGATGGCCATCTCGGCCCCGCATGAAAAACGATTCTCAGGCCGCTTGGCCAGGGCTTTCGCCAGAACCGCATCTATGCTCGGCGGTATCCCTTTACGTCGATTCGCGATGGGAGCCGCTTCTTCTGTTGTAATTTTCGTCATCAGCACCGCAATATTAGTCGCCTGGAACGGCACCTCGCCGATCAGGAGTTCATACAGGGTAACACCAAGCGAAAATAAGTCCGAGAGTCCGGTCAGTTTTTCCGCGCTGAGCTGTTCCGGCGACATGTACATTGGCGTGCCGAGAATAATACCGGTTTTTGTCCTGTTGTTGTCCGTCAGTCTCGCAACCCCGAAATCGCTGATCTTGAGTGAGCCATCCTTGGGATTGTAGAGCAGGTTCGCTGGCTTGATATCTCTGTGAATGACGCCCTGGTTATGTGCGTAGTCGAGAGCTTCGGCCGTCGAGGCGCACAATTCAAGCGCCCGTTTCGGTGCCAACAATCGCTTCGGATCCGTAAAGTCTCTTAAGGGTGTGCCCGGTACGTATTCCATTGCAATATAGGCCAGGCCCTTGTCCTCACCTGCATCGAATACTGTGACGATGTTGGGATGTGCAAGACGCCCGGCAGACTCTGCTTCTCGATAAAACCGCAGCCGTGCTTCCTTCAGTTCTTCGTCTTCGAACTCTTTTTCTATCGGTATTGCCTTGATCGCGACTGCGCGATTGATGCGCGGGTCCTTGCCAAGATACACAGCTCCCATCGCGCCACGGCCAATGCGTTTTTCGATCACATAGCGACCGAGGCGCCGTGGAGTACCGGCCGCGCGTTTGGGTGTGCTCTGACCCGTGGGTACGCCGGCGTGAGTGCGCTTCATCCATTCGAGTACGGCTTCGGCGCGCTCAGGTTTCGCCTGCGTCTCAAATGCCAGCGACAATTTGTACATCACTGTCGCAAGTATTTCCGAAGGAGGGCAGCGTCGAAACTCAGCAAAAGCGGGTTCGAGTCTGCTGGCTGAAAGAAAATCGGAGCCACGCTTGAAGGCGTCTCTGGACTCCTTCTTCTCGTCGCCGACGAGCCAGATACTGAGTATCGCGACACCGATGAATATGAGACCGGGGCGTCCAAGGTCGAGTCGCGTACGCAGCACCAACAAGAGCATGGTCTCGAAGAGTATTAATCCCGTTACGACCGCGATCGTTAGTACGGCAATGTCACGTCGATTTCGATCGGGCATGAACAGCACTGCGACAATTGCCAGCAACACCGGTGCGAGCCACTCCATTGCTTTGGCCCACGCGGGCGCGAGAATTGACTTGCCGTTTTCAACGTTGGCGAGCAGCGCCGCGGTAATTTCAGAATGTGTAACAAATTGGCCGGAAGGCAGTTTTGCCTGTGCACCCGCCAATGCCGGTTCCGAATCGACAAATACCGTAAAGCCAACAAGATTACGGCTGTTGATGCGTCCATCGATCAGATTATTGACGTTGAGTCGACGCAATTCGCGGTAATTGGACAGGTAAATCGCATCAAATACCGTAAAGCCAACAAGATTACGGCTGTTGATGTGTCCATCGATCAGATTATTGACGTTGAGTCGACGCAATTCGCGGTAATTGGACAGGTAAATCGCATCGTCGGCGCTGGACACACGAAAGCTTGCCACGCTGTCGTCGTTTTCAAACGCGATCGCTAACGGCAATGATGGCGACATTACGCCGTCATTGAGTTGCCACAGATCAGAGCGGCGCAAGACGCCATCGGAGTCTGGCCGCAGCTCTACAAATCCATTGTGCCGTGCGAATTCCGCAAATCGATGCCGGGTCGGAACGAAGACGGGAATACCGGAATTCAGCGACGTTACCCACGCGGGCAGCGGATCGGAGGCACCGACAGCGGGTGGGTTGGGTAAGATGATTCGCTTTACATCGGCCTGGCGCAATCGATTTATGACGAGTTCGTATTGCTCCAGGAGCTCTGCTTCGGGAACCCTGGATGGGTCGATACTGAAGATGACGGCGTCGTCGAGTGCCTCATTCGGCAGGAAAGACGCCACCTGGTCGTAGAGAAAACGGTCCACAGCGGAAAATAGCTCGGCGAACGGCCCATACGTCAGCAATAGCAATACGCTTGCGAAGCTGAGCGCGATCAAGCGGTTCCGTTTCTGCGGTGTACTTTTGTCCAAGATGCGGGGCCCTCGTCGATAAGAGCAAAATTCTAACGAAACATGAGCTTGGGAAATGAGAATGAGTTGGCATTTTTATGTAATAAAGGCATTGAATGCGCTGCTATTATTGGGCTTCGTGGACCGGGTCAGGTCGATTCCTGCCCCGATGCGCTGGTACGGAACAATAATATTATGATAAATCCTTAAAAAACAAAGAGTTAAGATTGTATGGCAACACCCCGAGCGAAAACCGCTTATCTTTGCAGGGATTGCGGCGCACACAGTGTCAAATGGGCCGGCCAGTGTCCCGAATGTTCGGCCTGGAATACCTTGTCCGAGACACTCATCGCGGCATCCACAGCAACCTCCAGTGGCACGGCCGCGTCCGATCTGGACAGCATTCTCGATGATTTGGATGAGCGTTATTCAACCGGTTTCACGGAATTTGATCGCGTGCTTGGCGGTGGGCTGCTCCCCGGTGCTGTGGTCCTGCTTGGCGGAGATCCGGGCGTTGGCAAGTCAACCTTGCTGCAACAGGTGTCTGCCGGGTTGCCCGATGACCTGGTGGTTTGCTATGCAACGGGTGAAGAGTCCCTGCGACAAATCGGGCAACGGTCACAGCGATTAGGCCTGCAACAACCGTCGTTGAAGTTACTGGCTGAGGTGTCGCTTGAACATGTGCTGGAACAGGCAATTCAGGTTTCGGCACGTGTGCTGGTGATCGATTCCATTCAGACAATGGTGAGTGCGCGAATACCGTCGGCGCCGGGTTCGGTGGTGCAGCTTCGAGAATGCGTCGGTCGAATCGTACAGTTTGCGAAGCAACATGATGTGTCTGTTTTTATTATCGGTCACGTGACGAAAGAGGGCGCAATTGCGGGTCCGCGCGCCGTCGAGCATATGGTCGATACTGTGTTGTATTTTGAGAACGATCCATCGAGTCGGTACACGATGATTCGCTCGGTTAAAAACCGCTTCGGCGCAAGCGGAGAGATTGCAGTTTTTGCCATGACCGAGAGAGGATTTCGCGAAGTCAGTAATCCGTCGGCTATTTTTCTTTCGCGCGAATCGGTAACCGAGCCGGGTACTGTCGTTTCGGTTGCGTGGGAAGGTAGTCGGCCGCTACTTGTCGAACTCCAGGCGCTGGTGACCGATACCAGCAGCAGTTATCCGAAGCGACTCGCGCAGGGTGTGGACAATAATCGACTCGCGCTCCTGCTCGCGGTGCTGCAACGTCATGGGGATATCGCACTTGCTGCGGAAGATGTGTTCGTGAATGTTGTCGGCGGTCTGCGCATAAGCGAAACGTCGGCGGACTTGCCGACCATGTTGGCAATTGTGTCGAGCTTTCGTGACAGGTCGATGCGCGAACGCTTGATTAGTTTCGGTGAGGTTGGTCTTGCCGGCGAAGTGCGGCCCGTTCGCTACGGTGAGGAACGCATCTCAGCGGCAGCCAAGCAGGGTTTCTCAGTCGCAATCGTGCCACATGCAAATGTTCCGAAAAATACACCCAAGGGTATCGAGGTAATCGGCGTGCGGCGCTTGCAGGAAGCGCTGGCCGCAGCGTTCTAGTCGTCTTCGATAGCCGCGGATTCCGCTACTTTTGGGCGGATTCGGACCGAGTGGATACGTGTGTTGTCCGATTCAATTATTTCGATCTGGTAGCTGTCGATCACGAGGCGCGTCGATGCTTTCGGAATATTCTCGAGTTGCTCCACGATTAAACCGTTGATTGTTTTTGGCCCGTCGGTTGGAAAATCCCAATTCTGCGCGCGATTAAGCTCACGAATGTTGGCTGCCCCATTGACGAGCCATGTATCGGTGCCATCGCGCACTGCGTCATCGTCGCCATCTGCAGGGTCGGTTGTAAACTCGCCGACGATTTCTTCGAGAATATCTTCCAGCGTTACAATTCCCTGGATGTCGCCGTATTCGTCGACAACCATCGCGATACGCAGGCGCCGCCGCTGAAATTGAACAAGCTGCGTGCTTAAGGGTGTCCCCTCCGGTACGAAGTAGGGCTCATCGAGTAGTTTTTCCAGCTGCACTTTGTCCAAGAACTGCCTGGTCATGTTTGCCAGACGACGCAAATGCAATACGCCAACGATATTGTCCACGCTATCTCGAAAGACAGGCAAGCGTGTGTGCTGACTGTTCACGATCATTAATTCGATGTCACTGATGTCGTCGTCAAGATCGATGCCGATAATTTCATTGCGCGGCACCATGACGTCGTCGACTGTTACTTTCTCGAGATCCAGTATTCCAATCAGCATTTGCTGATAACGACTGGAGATTCTGTTGCCGGCCTCGTGCACGACAATGCGCAATTCGTCTCGTGTCAGTGATTGCAATTCGCCGTCGCCAGGTCGGACGCCGAATAAGTACAACACAGCATTTGAGCAGGCATTGATAAGCCAGATTAGCGGATAGCTAATCTTGAGCAGCGGGTAATAGATCAGCGCCGCAGGATAGGCGAGTCGTTCGGGATGCAATGCCGCCCAGGTTTTCGGCGCCGTCTCGGCGAAGATGAGAATGACCAGTGTCATGATCAGCGAGGCCAGAGCAACAGCAGGTTGGCCGCCGTAATCCATCGCAATCAGGGCAACCATTGAGGCCGCAAGAATATTGACGAGATTATTGCCAAGCAGAATGAGTCCGAGGATTCGATCCGGACGTTTGAGGAGTTGCTCCGCCAGCCTTGCACCACGATGTCCCTGGCGGGCTTTGTGTCGAAGTCGGTAACGATTGAGGCTCATAAGCGCCGTTTCCGACCCTGAAAAGAAGGCCGAAAGGAACAAGAGCAGGAACAGGACGCCGATTAACGTCCCCGGTGGTATGTCATCGCCCAATTAAAGAGCACCTCCTTCGTTACAAAGACAGCCTCAGTTGAGCAGGGCCGTCGTGGCCTGTCAAGGATGTGTCGCTCAGCCCCAGGATCGCCCAAGTACGGCTTCGAGTATGTAGCGACTCCCGAAGTACGCCAGACTCAGCACAATGAAACTTGCGAGGTACAGATAGACTGCACGTTTGCCTCGCCAGCCGGCAAATCGCCGGCCAAGCAGCAAGATGCTGAATAACAATAATGCGAGTAGCGATAAGCTTGTCTTGTGGACCAGGTGCTGTGCGAACAAGTCCTCGACGAATGTGATGCCGGACACGATCGACAGTGCGAGTACCGTCAGGCCCGTGGCCGTAATTGCGTAAAGCAATTTATCGTTGGTTTCCATCGGTGCGAACAAATGATTGATCGACGAGAGCTGGCCGCTGCGCAATCGCCGATCCTGCAGCAATGCGTACAGCGCGACGATGGCACCGACGGCCAGTAATCCGTAGGCGAACATCGATGTAACGATATGTGCCCGTAATTGCCAACTCAGTGCCGCGGCACCTGAGCTCAGTATGTCCACACCTGGATTAACGTTCATACCGGGCAGTGACGTAATAGCAGCGAGCAAGATCAAGCTGGCGGACATGCCTCGCAGCGTAGGCTCGCAGGCCCCGAGCAAGCCGATCAGGCCCAGTTGCAAACCGATCAGAGAGATGGCGCTGGTCATGGATAAATCAATTCCGCCGCCGGCGATAAACACGATGTAGAGCAGGCGGCCATGAATTACGAGTGCGATCGAGCACATGAAGAATGCCGCGAGCACGAGCGAGCGTGCGCGGGCCGAATACTTCGGAAACCGACTGAGAGCGAATGCCAGAGCGGCAAACAGGTACAGAAATAGAATTGTGATTTGAAACACAGAAACTCGTGGGTGATTGGCCTACCGTTTCGTCCAACGAATCATCCCATATTCGGTAATGAAATGCGCATCAGAATCTTAGGTTGCAGTGGCGGAATCGGCGCCGGGTCCCGAACGTCGTCGATGCTGATCGACGATGACGTGCTGATCGATGCCGGAACAGGCATTGGCGATCTGTCGCTGAGCGAATTGCAATCGATTCGCCACGTTTTTCTTACGCATGCCCATCTCGATCACATCGCTGGATTGCCGATGCTCGTTGACTGCATATTCGACGAGAATTTCGAGACGCCACTCACGGTCTATGCGCGCGAGGAGACACTTCGCGCGATAAAGACGCACGTGTTTAATGACGTCATCTGGCCGGACTTTGGGCGGCTTCCAAGTACCGAAAACCCGATGCTGCGTTACGCGGTTTGCAGCCCCGGGGATACAATTATAATCAGACATCGCGATTTTTACGCGATCGATGTCATGCACAGTGTGCCGGCATTAGGCTTCACCGTGAAGAACTCCGGCGGTGTGTTTGCGGTGAGTGGCGATACAAGGACCAATCAGACCTTGTGGCCCGTGCTGAACAAATGCGAGGAATTGAAAGTGCTGGTTATCGAAGTCTCGTTCCCGAACGAGATGGCCGATCTCGCGGACAAGGCGGGACACTACTGCCCGAGCACGCTGACGGCCGATCTCAAGCACCTGCAGCACGAGCCGGAAATCTGGCTGACGGGCATGAAGCCCGGCCAGGAAGAGGTGATTCTGCAGCAAGTGCTTGAGGCTGCTCCTGAAATGAATATTAGAATGTTGTCCCCGGGTACCGTATTACAGGTCTGATACAATCCGTGCCCGGCTTCACACGGGTACGCAAAGCATGTTCGAAAATCTCAGTGGGCGCTTGCGCGATGCCGCGCGCAGCCTCACCGGCAAAGGTCGGCTGACTGAATCCAATATCAAAGACACATTGCGTCAGGTTCGCCTGGCGTTGCTCGAAGCCGACGTCGCGCTGCCTGTCGTCAAGTTATTTATCGAGCGCATTCGTGAGCGGGCCGTTGGTGAGGAGGTAAGCAAGAGCCTCACGCCGGGTCAGTCGCTTGTAAAAATCATTCACAGCGAGCTTGTCTCAATTCTCGGCGCCAGTAGTGCGTCGCTTGACCTTAAGGCCCAGCCCCCCGTCGTCATCATGCTGGCAGGCTTGCAGGGTGCAGGTAAAACGACGACCGCCGCGAAGCTTGCGAAACGCCTGATCGACGTTGAGCGCAAGAAAGTCATGCTCGTCAGCGTCGATATCCATCGCCCGGCGGCAATTTTGCAGTTGCAAACACTGGCGGCCGAAGTCGGGGCATTGCATTGCAGCAGCGCATCGACTGAGAAGCCGGTGAAGATTGTTGAGCGCTCTCTTGATGAGGCCCGGCGTTGTCATGCGGATGTGCTCATCGTGGATACGGCGGGACGATTGCACGTCGATGACGACATGATGGCGGAAGTGGTTGCCGTGCATAAAGCGGCTGCGCCCAGAGAGACGCTGTTCGTTGTTGACAGCATGGCCGGTCAGGACGCGGTGAACGCGGCCACTGTGTTTGACGAGAGTCTGCCGCTCACTGGAATCATTCTTACAAAGGCCGATGGCGATGCCAAAGGCGGCGTGGCGTTGTCGGTCCGCGAAGTCACGGGCAAGCCGATTCTGTTTCTCGGTGTGGGGGAGAAAATCGACGCGTTAGAGGCGTTTCACCCGGATCGGATGGCGTCTCGTATTCTCGGCATGGGTGATGTCTTGTCGCTCGTCGAGGAGATAGAGGGCAATGTCGAGAAAGAAAAGGCTGAAAAGCTGGCTCGAAAACTCAAAAAAGGCCGTGGCTTTGATCTGTCTGACCTGCGTGACCAGCTGCAGCAAATGGCGAACATGGGCGGGCTCGCTACCTTACTCGACAAGCTGCCGATACCCGGCAATGTGAGCCCCGCAGCACTCAAGGGCGGTGTCGACGACAAGCAGATTGCGCGTCAAATCGCGGTCATCAACTCAATGACGCCAGGCGAGCGACGTTTCCCCAAGGTCATCAATGGCTCAAGGAAAAAGCGCATAGCGGCAGGCTGCGGGCTGCAGATTCAGGATGTTAACCGTCTGCTGAAGCAACACCGCCAAATGGAAAAAATGATGAAAAAGATGTCCCGCGGCGGTATGCAAAAGATGCTGCGGGGCATGCCCGGAGGCACTGTACGGCCCGGTTTTTGACCCCGATCGGCTCCCGGTCGCTGGCCACCTCGTAAGCACCTGAAAATAAAGCGAATTTTGCTCTCAAAAACGCTTCACATTTGGAATTATGTCGGTACAATGCCGGTCTGGTCGGGTCCGCCCGAGACCGTGCATGTCTGCACTTAACACAGTTTTTACGGAATTGAGATGGTTAGTATTCGTCTTTCGCGCGCTGGCGCAAAGAAACGTCCTTTTTATCACCTGGTAGTCACCGACAGTCGCAACCGTCGGGACGGCCGCTACATCGAGCGCCTGGGTTTCTTCAATCCGCTTGGCAAGGAGCATGAAGAGAACTTGCGTATCGACGTTGAGCGTGTCGATTACTGGATAGGCCAGGGGGCGCAGCCGTCTGAGCGCGTTGCATCGTTGCTGAAGGCGCACCGCAAGGCGGTCAAGGCAAACTGACACAGCCAACTGCAGAACCAGTTGTTCTGGGCCGAATTTCGGGCCTGTTCGGGGTAAGAGGCTGGGTGAAGGTGTTTTCGCACACCGAGCCGCGAGAAGCGGTGCTGAATTACGGTCACTGGCTGATTCGACGTTCGCAAGAATGGCAATCGGTGCAGGTGGCAGAAGGAAAACGGCACAGCAAGACGGTTATCGTGCGCCTTGAGGGCATCGATGATCGAGATCAGGCAGCAGAGCTACTCGGCTGCGACATTGGCGTCGCGAGAGCAGAGCTGCCGGATCCGGGTGTTGGCCATTATTATTTCGGCGATCTTGAGGGACTCAAAGTCGTGCAACGCGATGGCACGGTCGTTGGTACCGTGGCCTACGTGATGCAAACCGGGGCGAATGATGTTCTGGTGACGAAGGGAGAACGTGAACGGCTGATACCGTTCATTGCGGATGAAGTTATTCTCGATGTTGATCTGGCCAAGGGCGTGATCAGGGTCGATTGGGAGTGGGACTGACGGCATGAAATGTTGTGTAGTCAGCCTGTTTCCGGATTTGGTCGCTCAGGTGGCCGAACACGGCGTCATCGGACGTGCAGCAGAGCGAGGATTGCTCGAGCTGACGTTTGAGAATCCGCGGGATTATGCGGATGACGTGCACCGCACGGTCGACGATCGGCCGTATGGTGGCGGACCCGGCATGGTAATGAAGTATGAGCCTGCCGCCGCTGCCATCCGCGCAGCACGCGCGCGTCTGCCCGAGGGCAGTCCGGTTGTGTGCTTGACGCCGCAGGGGCAAGTGTTCGATCAGTCGACGGCAAGGCGATACGCCGAATTGCCAGGCCTGGTGTTATTGGCCGGGCGGTACGAGGGTATCGACGAGCGTTTGATGAGCGCAGTGGATGAAGAGTTATCGCTTGGCGATTTTGTGTTGTCGGGCGGTGAAATAGCAGCGATGGCAGTCATAGATGCAGTGACGCGATTGTTGCCGGGAGTGCTCGGTGATGCCGAGTCGGCCGTGCAGGACTCGTTTATGGCGGGTCTGCTCGACCACCCGCACTACACACGTCCCGAGGACGTGGCAGGGCAGAAAGTGCCCAGCGTATTGCTCTCGGGAGACCACGCGCAAATTGCGCGGTGGCGATACAAGCAGGCGCTGGGACGCAGCTTTTTGCGGCGCCCGGAGCTGATCAGTAAGTTGGAATTGGACCGTGAGCAACAAGCGTTGCTTGACGAATTTTTGAAAGAATCCGGTAAAGAGACATGAGCAAAATCATCGAAGCGATTGAAAAGGAACAAATGGGCAAGGAAATTCCGGCGTTTTCTCCGGGTGACACCGTGATCGTCAAGGTCAAAGTCACCGAGGGAACCCGTGAGCGCCTGCAGGCTTTTGAAGGCGTGGTCATTGCCAAGCGCAATCGCGGCCTTAATTCTGCGTTCACAGTACGCAAAATCTCCCACGGCGAGGGTGTCGAGCGCGTTTTCCAGACGTACAGCCCGTCAGTGAGTTCCATTGAAGTAAAGCGTCGTGGCGACGTACGCCGTGCCAAGCTTTACTACTTGCGTGGGCTGACAGGCAAAGCCGCAAGGATCAAGGAAAAGATCTAGAATTGGGGCTTGGGCAAGTAGAAACGCTGAACCATCTGCGGGCAGCGGAGTCTTTCGTGGCATGACCAATAGAACACGCCGTATTCTGATTCGTGCGCTAGCGTTGACGCTGATACTGGTGTTGACGAGTGGCTGTGCATCCTTGATGTCCTCGGCCGCGACCGGACTCGCCGACAGCTTGTCGAACGCCGTCCTCAATCAAAATGACCCCGAAACCGCGCGTATAGCTATTCCGGCCTATATGGTGTTGCTTGACGGAATACTGGAAAGCAATCCGGATGACCCGAAATTGCTGGTGGCCGCTGCGACGATGTACGCGACCTACGGCGCCGTATTTGCGGACAGTGAATTGCGCGCCTCAAGGCTGACCACACGCGCACGCTCTTATGCATTACGCGCCATGTGCAACACTTACAAAGAGTCGTGCAACTGGCCGGAAATGAATTACGACGAATTTGTCGTCAGTGTGCAGGGCGTAAAAGCGAAGCACGCCGATATTCTGTACAGCTATGGATTCGCATCCCTTGTGTATCTGCAGGCACATTCGTCCGACTGGAATTCCCTTGCCGAGCTACCCGAGATCGAGGCGCTTTTTTATCATTATCTTGATATCGCGGGCGACGACGTAACACCGTCAACCCATACCTACATGGGAATCATGCTGACGTTGAGGCCACCGGCTTTTGGTGGCAAGCCTGATGAAGCGCGTGAGCATTTTGAGAAAGCCATCGCTCTGACGAACGGGCGTGACCTTGGTGCGAAAGTGGAATTCGCCAGGGGCTATGCGAAGTTAATGTACGATCGTGAATTGCACGATCGCCTGATTAATGAGGTTCTCGCGGCCGATCCTGAAGAACACGGCCTTACTCTGAGCAATATTCTTGCCCAGGAAGACGCAGTGATAATGATGGAGGAAGCTGATGACTATTTCTTTTAACCGGATTGTAGTGGCGTTGCTCGTGACAGCAATGTTTTGCTGCACCACGGTTGATGCTGCGACATTCAAGATTGCCACGGTGACGCCCGAAGGCTCGCAATGGATGAAAGACATGCGTGCGGGCGCGGCTGAGATTAAAGAGCGCACAGAACGGCGAGTACTGATCAAGTACTTCGGCGGCGGCATCATGGGCAATGACAAGAAAGTCCTGGGCCAGATTCGCATCGGTCGTTTGCAAGGTGGCGCTCTGACTCCGTCGGCACTCGGATCTCGTTATCCCGATATCAATCTTTACGGCATGCCACTGGTTTTCGACTCGGAAGAAGAGGCCGCCTATGTAAGAAAACGGCTGGACGAGCGTCTTGGTGCGGGGCTTGAGGATGCGGGCTTTGTGACCTTTGGTTTCGCCGCTGGCGGCTTCGCCAATATCCTGTCCAACACTCCGGTGCGTGGACTGGCTGATCTCAAAGGTAAGCGCGTTTGGGTTCTCGAAGGCGACACGATCAGCTACGCCTCAATGGAAGCGCTGTCGTTGTCGCCCGTGACGTTGCCGCTCACCGACGTGCTGATGGGTTTGCAAACCGGTCTTATCGATATCGTGGCGATTCCACCGATTGTTGCGCTCGTGCTGCAATGGCACACCAAGATCAAGTACATCACCGAGTTGCCGCTCGCATACTCTCTGGGCTTCATGGCGATCGA